>Ga0105045_10002116_pt1 | contig 16660 bp, 11 predicted proteins | sample MAT02_FD_78089 | JGI IMG/M metagenome (GOLD analysis project Ga0105045, IMG submission 78089) | Freshwater microbial communities from Lake Fryxell liftoff mats and glacier meltwater in Antarctica - MAT-02 (megahit assembly) | ecosystem: Environmental > Aquatic > Freshwater > Ice > Liftoff... | reverse complement strand
TGATGACTCGCCTCCGGCGCTTGCCGTTGCCAGACAGGGCGGCACCGAGCACACCCACGCGTTCGCCGACGCCGCGGGCGGCGCGGAGCTGCATCGAGCGGTACATGAACGGGCGCAGCCGGGCGGTCCAGAGCCGATGTTGGGGGAGCATGGCGAACGCGACCCACACGCCGACCCAGGCAATGGCGAGCACCAGGCCCACGCTGTAGCGGCGTAGGAGCGACACCAGCACGCCCAAGACGGCCAACAGCGTGAGGTACCGGAGGCCCCCGGGCAGCAGGTAGTACCAGACCGAGGTCTCCTCGCCGGTGACCAGCGGCAGCCGCTCCCAGCCCATGTCGTTCACGTAGTCGCGGCGCCACCAGAACGGGAGCACCCAGAACGCGGTGAGGAGACCGGCGACCGGCACCATGGTGACCAACCAGCGGAAGCGCTTGCGATCGGGGTGGATGACGAAGAGCGCAGCGGTGCAGGCCAACACGAAGAAGGCGGGGATGAGATGGCAGAGCCCAGCCGCAGCGAACAAGACGGCGGCGAGGGCTCGGTGTCGACCGGTTCGCAAGCCGCGCACGGCCACGGCGAGATACAGCACCGAAAGGGTGAGGCTCACCGAGAAGGCGAACTCGCCCGCCATGGTGGACTGGAAGTTGCCACCGATGATGTTGCCGGTGTTGTTGTAGAGCGGCTCGCGGTTGTACAGGAAGATCAGCGATGCCGCGGCCGCCAGCGGCGGGATGGGGAAGGCCAGTTTGGCCGCCTTGGCCAGGATCCAACAGGCCAGCGGGAGCGCCAGCAACCCCAGCACGGTGACGAGCTTGAAAGACCGGTTGTACGACAGCGGGACCGACACGAGCACGACCATCGACGCGACCGCAACGAATGCCCACCGATAGGGGTACAGGCGCTCGCGTAGCCACCCCGAGAGTGCCACCATCGCGGCAAGGCCAACGACGGGGAGCGCCAGATACCAGGGCAGGCCGACATGGAACGCCACGACGATCAGCGATGGGACCACCATGTAGAACTGGTAGGCCGGAAAGCCGTTGTACCAGTCCGGAGTCCACCCCGTGAGCCGGAAGTTCGGCAGCAGGTGGTCGATGAGGTATCTCGGTCCCCACACGTGCGAGCCCATGTCGCCGCCCGTCGGCGTGGAGTTGCTGAACAGGTGTTTGGGATCGAGGGTGGCCAAGATGATCGCCGTCGAGATGGCGATGGCCAGCACCGACACCGCCCCCTCGAGCAGCCGGCCGGGATCTCTCGAGATGCGGTCACTGACGCGGCCCCACCAACGCTGGACCCGCGCGGCCAGCGGTGGGAAGGGTTCGGCAGTGGCCGACACTTCCTCACCCGTCACTGGGCCCTCGTCCACCGAGTTCACCGAGTTCACGTCAGGAGATCCACAACAAGAAGACGACGGTGGTGGTGTTGAAGGCCATGTGGGCGATCACTGCAGGGCCGAGCCGATCAAAGCGGACCGCCAGCGCCGCGAAGATGGCCCCCGCCACCACCAAAGCCACGAACTGCAACGGCTGGAAGTGGGTGGCGCCGAACCACAGGCTGGAGAGGGCCACCGCAATCCAGGGGCCGAACCGCCGCTCGAACGACCGCAGCACCAGGCCGCGGTAGAAGAGCTCTTCGGCTAGGGGGGCGCCGATCCCTACGATGGCGAGGAAGAGGAGGGCGCCGGGGAGACCGATCACCTCCGCCTTGTCGGCAAGCTCGCGGGCGGGAGCGGCAAGGTCGTCCGCGCTGCGATCGGTGAGCCACAGCACCGGCCACGACACCAGCGGAACCATCAAGAGCTGGCTGGCCACGCCGATGACGATCCCGATCGGCACATCGATGAGACGGATGTGGGCCCGGAAATCGATGATCCAGCCGTTGCCCTTGGTGGCGGCCGCCCAGATCGGTATGCCCACGAACCCGAGCCACAGCGGCGGGTAGCTGAGCGCGATGACGGGGAGCGACGCGTCCTCGCTGGTCTCATAGCCAGCTGCAGCGAAAACCAGGCCACCCACCAGGACTGCGGCCATGTACGCGATGACCCAGCCGGCGGCCGCGTCCCCCAGGCCCCACGTGGGCGCTTTGCGCCCGGGGTGGGCCGAGGTGATCTCGGTGCTCGCAGTCGCGGGGTCGGTCATGGCGCGGCGAGCCTACTGGGATCGCCGGGCCCGACAGCCGTCGGCGCCAGGGCTCAGGACGCGATCGGTTCGGCGACCGACCGGAGGTCGACCAGCTGCCACCCACGGGGGGCAACGGTGCGTCCGGCGTGGCGATCACATAGGTCGTGGGTCATGGGGTGGCCCTCGAGCGTCAGCGGTTCCAACCACACCGTGGCCGATTCGTAGCCGTAGGAGAGGGTTACCGTTGCTGGCTCGGAACAAGCCGGTCGGGCGCAGCCGCGTCGCATAACCGCAACCTATCCAGGGGCGTCCTGACCGTGGCGGATGGTCACACCGCCTCTGCTGCCTCGTCGGGGTACCAGCCCCCTAGCATGGCGCCATGTCTCCTGACGGTCCGCCGCCGCCCCCGCCCCCACCGCCCCCACCGCGCCACCGCGGGCCGCTCGGACCCGGACCTGGCGCGTCGGGTGGTGGCCCCGGCGGTGCCGGCTCCTCGAGTAGCGGCTCCGGGGGCGCCAGCCGCGTGGTCGGCCCGGCCCGGTGGGCCATCTGGGGCGTGGCCGTCGCGGCCGGCATCTTGTTCCTGATGGCGCTCAACCAGGGCGGATCGGACGGCAAGGACCTTTCCTACACCGAGTTCCTCGCCCAGGTGCGCGACGGCGACGTGGCCGAGGTCACCTACGACAACAGCACCGGCAAGATCAGTGGCGTGTTCAAGGGAGAGGCAGCCGAGAAGTTCTCCACCACCGGCCTGCTGCCGTTCCCCGACGACGACCGCGCCCTGCTGGCCGATCAGGGCGTCGACCTCAAGCCCAAGTTCCGCCAGGCCGGGTTCATCGAGACGTGGCTCCCGTTGTTGATCTTCCCAGTGCTGATCATCGGCTTCTTCGTGTTCATGCAGCGCCGAGCGCAGGGTCAGATGGGCAACATCATGTCCATCGGCAGGTCGCGGGCGAAGACCTACAGCACCGAACGACCGGGCACCACCTTCGCCGACGTCGCCGGTTACGAGGGCGTCAAGACCGAGATCCGCGAGGTTGTCGACTTCCTCAAGTACCCCGAGAAGTTCGGCCAGATCGGCGCCCGCATTCCCAAGGGCGTCCTGCTCGTCGGTCCGCCCGGCACCGGCAAGACCCTCATCGCCCGTGCCGTTGCCGGCGAAGCCGGCGTGCCGTTCCTGTCGGTCAGCGGATCGGACTTCATGGAGATGTTCGTGGGCGTCGGTGCCAGCCGCGTTCGCGACCTGTTCCAGTCCGCCCGAAAGCTCGGCCGCGCCATCATCTTCGTCGACGAGATCGACTCCATCGGCCGTAAGCGCGGTGCGGGGTTGGGCGGCGGCCACGACGAGCGCGAGCAGACGCTCAACCAGATGCTCAACGAGATGGACGGCTTCGAGGCCACCGAAGGCATCGTGATGATCGCCGCTACCAACCGCCCCGACGTGCTCGACCCCGCGCTGTTGCGTCCTGGTCGCTTTGACCGCCAAGTCGTGGTTCCGCTGCCGGAGCAGTCCGAGCGGCTCGCCATCTTGCGCGTGCACGTCAAGAGCAAGCGCATCAGCCCCGACGTCGACCTCGGGGTGGTCGCCCGCGGCACCCCCGGCATGAGTGGAGCCGACCTCGCCAACCTGGTCAACGAGGCCGCCCTCTACGCCGTGCGCCGCGGCGGCGAGATGATCACCCGCGAGGACTTCGAATACTCCCGAGATCGCGTGCTCATGGGTCAGCGTCGCGAGTCGATGGCGCTCTCAGACAAGGAGAAGGAGCTCACGGCGTACCACGAAGCCGGACACGCGGTGTGCGCCACCGTCCTCGAGGAGGCCGACCCCGTTCACAAGGTCACGATCTTGCCCATGGGCATGGCGCTCGGCGTCACTCAGCAACTGCCGTCCGAAGACCGCCACTCCTACAACCAGGAGTACCTGGAGCAATCCATCGTTGTGGCCATGGGTGGGCGCATTGCCGAGAAGCTCATGTTCGGCGTGGTCTCCACGGGCGCCAACAACGACCTCGTGGTCTCCACCGAACGGGCCCGCAAGATGGTCCGAGAGTGGGGCATGAGCGAGCGGATCGGGCCGATGGCCTGGGGGTCGCAAGGCCAGGTCTTCTTGGGCGAGGATCTGATGGGCAATGCCCGCGACTACTCCGACGAGACGGCTCGGGTCATCGACCAAGAGGTCGAGCAGATCCTCCGTACCTGCGAGCAGCGCTGCGAGGAGCTTCTCAGCGCCAACCGCAACGCACTCGACCTGGTGGCTCGAAGCCTCCTCGAACACGAGACCATCGACGGTGCGGAAGTAGTTCGGCTCTGCAACCTGGGGAGCACCGGTGCCCCAACGCCCGCCCCCGAGCCCCAGCCCGCCACCACCGACAGCTGATACTCCGGGCCGAAACCCGGCCTCAGTCTCCCCCGGTACAGCCAGGCGGGACCGAGCCAGGGTCACGCAGTTCGGCCAGGGCGGCCCAGAGGTCGGTCGCCGTGGGGGGACCCACGAAGTGGCGACGCACCACGCCGTCGGAATCGGCCACCAGCACCAGCGGTACCGCATCGACCCCGTACCGATCGTGGAGATCCTTGCGCTCGATCGCTTCGATCTCCTGGACGGCGACCACGTCGGACTCGAGCAACGCCGCCTTCTCCCAGGTGCTCTGGCACGCCAGGCACGTCGATGAGGAGAAGACGGCCACGAGCCACGGGGTTTCGGGACGATCGAAGTGCGAGCGATCGACCACCGGCGGAACGTTCCACGACGGCCCGCGCTCGGGGCTGGGCGCGGCTCGACGCTTCAGCCACCACGCAACCGCTACGGCCGCGAGCCCGAGAGCCATCACGATGGCCACCTGCGTCATAGCGACCAGTCTGGCTAGCGGAGCGGCGGAAGAGCCACCACGGCTTCGGGAAACGCGAACGCCGGCTGGAGCGAGATGCCGAAGCCGTCGAGCAACGAGAGCGACGATCCCACCACGACGGGCTCGCTCGAAGCGACCACGACCGATGCCGCGCGGGCGGCGGACCCGAGATCGAGGGAACGTCGGTCGCCCGCAGGAACCACCACAGCCGCCGAGGTGAGCTCGCGCCGATCGCCGTCGGCCAGGGTCAAGACCGTCACCCGGGCCTCGGTCGACCCTGGGTTCACCACTTGCACGGTGCCCGAACGCAACCGAGTGGGGCCTGCTTGGGTGACGAGCCACCGGGTCGCCGCCACCGGGTTGCCGAGCGTGGCCGCCGCGCCTTGGCGCGACGAAGGATCGCCGAAGGTGGAAACCCGCTCGGCGACGACCGGCACGCCCTCGAGCGAGCGAACGTCGACCCACAGGTCGGTCTCGGCCAAGACGTCGGGCTGATCGTTCAAGTCCACGATCACCTGCTCGCGAGCGGGAACGGAGATCCCGATCGGTGCTGGACTCGGATAGCGCTGCGGATCCTGGTAGCTCACCACGACGTCGACCTCGGCCGCGGCACTGCCAGGGTTGTAGACCGCAATCTGGGTGCGGACGCCTTCGGCGACGCGCCCGCCCGGGATCACCCAGCGGTCCGCGCGCACGGGCGAGGCCGGTGTCGAGATCAGTCCCTTGGGCGCCGGGGTCGCTGCCGCCGCCTCGCCCTCGCCGGTCACCGCATCGCCGGTGCCGTCAAAGGTCTGAATGCGGTCGACCACCACCCGACCGATGCGAGCCCGAACGGTAGCGGCCACCGTGGACCGGTCGGTGACGATCTCGCCCACGCGGACCACCCGCACCGAGCGACCAGGAATCGAAAAGCCGCGCAGCGCTCGCGGCGCCCGACGGCCGGTGTTGGTGGCGAAGGTGACGTCGACGCTCGTGGCATCGGCGAACGGGTTGAAGAGCGACAGGTACAACTCCGACCCGCGCACCGTGGCTCCCGATGCAACGTACCAGCGGTCGGCGGCCTCGGTGGAGCACGGGGCGGCATCGAAGCCGAGCGAGCCGATGACTTCGCGGTCAACGGCCACGCGGCCACCGTGGACCTCGACCACCGCCCCCACCCACTCCGCTTCCACCCGCTCGGCGGCGACCACCCGAGCTCGGCCGTGCGCGGGAACCGAGAGTGTCTCGACCTCGCCTGCCTGGCCCTCAGCCGTCAGGAACGTGACGTCGGCGGTGGCGCCGATGGGCGCGTCGTTGGCCAACAAGATGGTCAACTCAGCCAGCCCTTCGCTCCCGGCGGCGGTCCCGCCGGCGCAGTACCACGCCGTCGATAGGGCATCGGGGCCGGTGACGGCGGGGAGGGTGCTGCGATCGAGAGACGAGTCGAGTTGGGCGGGGTCTACCGTGCTCAACTCCGGCTCCAACACCGTGGCTCCCACCACGAGGGCAGACAGCGCAAGGAAAGGAAGCCACCGTCGCGGCGTCAAGCGACGGCGGCGACGACGACGTGCGGTTGCCGGCGTCATCAGCGCGCCCCCTCTGTGGCGGGAGCGACTGCCGCCGAGGCACCTGGCCCACGACGACGCGACCTGCGCCAAACCCACAACGCGAGCAGCCAGAGCACGACCTGTCCAGCGCCGGCGAGGTGACGAGACAGCGGCGTCTCGTAGGAGAGGACGCCCGAGCCTTCCTGCGTGGCGTCGAACTGGTTCGACCAACCGTAGGTTTCACCCCGTCGCATGGCGACGCCTTCGACCCGCAACTTCCAGCCGGCGTCGGCCGTGCTCGAGGCCAGCAGGTCGCCGGCCCGGGGAACCTCGCCACGCGCGCCCTCGGGCGAAACAGGACGCAGCGCGGGAACTGCGCCACGGAGGTCATCGGCATCGGCATCGGTCCAGCTCGTGCGGTCCCCCGCTCGCTCCGGCAGTACGGAGGTGATCGGCGCCCAGGAGAGGTTGCGGTACACGGTGAGCCCGTCGGCCACCGGCACGCGCTCGAGGTCGAGCTGCTGCGCCAGCACGCCGAGCATGGGGACCAGCCCATCAGCGGTGGGAGCCGGCCCGCCATCGGGCGCGAGCTGATCCTGCACGATCACGTAGCGGACGCCCATCGGGCCCAGGAGACGCCCGACTCGGCTCGTACGACGGTCGCTCGCTGCGTCGATGGCCTCGGCCAGCAGGGGTCCGGCCCCTTCCGGGGGTACCGCGAAGCGTTCGAGGACCGAGGGCGTGCCCCGGTCCGACGTTGCGTAGGCGAGCTGGTCGTCATAGCGCCAACCGCGAACCGGGAGGTGATCGGGATCTCCCAACCACAGCACCCGAAACGCTCCCTCATCTCCGTCGTCGAGCAAGCCGCCGAGCCCGCTCTGGAAGTCAGTCTCTGGCGTACGCCACCGACCGTCGAGCAATCCGCCGGCCAACGGCGCAGCACCGAGCACGACGCCGAGAGCGGCGAGCACCGAGAGCAGCTGCCGCCAGCCGAACCGATAGGCCCGGAGATCGATCTCGAAGGCGGCCAATCCGAGTGCCGCAGCCAGGCCGAGCGCAGCGGCGACCGGTGCGAGGATGACCTCGGCCGCGGGAAGATTGCCCGGAAGGTGGCCATGCTGGCCGGCCCACAGCGCCCCCCAGCCCACGAGGACCACGATCCAGGCTCGAACCGCCCACTCGAGCCGCCACGACCGGCCGATCACGATAGGGAGGGCACCGGCAAGGAGGAAGGCCCAGCCAAGGGGCGGCGCACCCCATGGCCCGGTTTCGAACCGGAGGATCTCGCCCAGGCTGAGCGGCGCGTCGACGCTGCTCGCCACACCGGCCAACGATTGCCAGGGCGAAGGTCCGGTGACCAGATCGAGGCTCCACGGCAGGTGAAGGGCGATGGCCAAACCAGACGCGCCGGCGGCCGCCACCAGCATCCGAGCGAGCCCGACGACCCGGAAGCACAGAATGGAGCCGACGGTGAGCGCACCAGCGACCGCCACCACGATCACGAGTACGAAGGGGACCAGCGAGCCAACGAGCGCGAGGCCCAGGCCGAGCCCAAGAGCCACTGCGAACGGGGTGCGCTTGGCCAGGCGCGCTGCGGGCTCGTCGGGATCGGCGCCGGCCGGACCGAACGGGGCGGCACCACTGGCGCGTCCGAGCGCCAGCAGCATCCACGGCGAAATCGCATAGACGAGCAATCCGCTCCACGACCCGCTGGCCAGCGCGTTGTAGGGCACCGGAATCGCCAGGTAGACGGCGAACGACGTCACGCTGGCACGGGCCGAGCCGATGGGCTTGGCCAGCCGCCAGGCGCCGAGGGCGCCGATCGGCACCATGCCCACGATCAGCAGGGTCCGAAGGGTCCCGGTTGCTCCGAGGAACAGATACCCGAGCACGCCGAGCAGGCCGCTCCCCGTCGGCTGGGGCCCCGGGGACCCGAGTCCGCCATGGCGCCAACCACTCCACCACGACGACAGCAGGGAACTCGGGTCACCGAAACGCGCGAACTCGCCGATGGCGGGCACCCCATCGAGGACGAGATCGCGCGAGCTGACCAGCAACAGCAAACCCAGCGACACGGCGAAGGCGACCGTGAGTTGACGGGAACCGTCGCGCACGGCGCCCGCGAAGTCGCGCGACGAGCGGGCCATGCCCGATACCCGGTCCTCGCGCTGGCCGATCTGGCCCCGCAAGAAGGCGCGTAGGCGAGCGCTGCCGCTCACCTGCAACTCGCGGACCTCGCGATCTCGAACCGTGCGCGCCAACCGCAAGACCTTCCGTCGCGCTCGGATCTGACCCATTCGCCGCAGGTTCCAAGGCCAGGCCCCCAGGACATCGCGGGCCTGGCGGGGGTGGCCGCTCACCACCGCGTAGATGGCCTCGACCAGGCCGAAGAGCAACGCTTGGGGCAGCACTCGGACTCGATGCCACCACCCGTAGGCCACGAGCGAGGTCCGCAGCCGATGCCGGGCCAGTTGACGCCGGCGATCATCGGCGGGGACCCGCTCCCCCAGCGCCTCGAGGTGACGGACGCGCGTGACGGGCGCAATGAGCACTCGTGCGCCCAGGGCGTGGGCCCGCCAGCAAAGATCGAGGTCGTCGCCCAGGCCCATGATCTCGGAATCGAACCCATCGAGCGCGGCGAACAGATCGGCGCGAACGACGGTGCAGGCACCGGGGATGACGAAGACGTCGCGGATGGCGTCGTGCTGCTCTTGGTCGAGCTCGCCGGGCTCGTTGACCGGTACCAGAGCGCCGGTCTTGTCGGCTCCCATGCCCACCTGGAGAAGACGTCGAGGGTCGTGCCAATCGACCAGTTTCGGGCCGATGATGCCCGCGTTCGAGCGAAAGGCCTCTTCCACGAGCGACCGGATCGTGTCGGGCTCGAGGGCCACATCGTCATGGAGGAACGCGTAGAAGGACGCACCTTCGACCAGCTCGCGCACCACGTTGGCTGCGGGCCCGAAGCCCGGGTTGCGATCGAGGCGGTGGACGCGCGCCTTGGGCAAGATGGCGGCAATGCGCGGCGTGGGGTCCTCGTCGCTGGCGGCGTCGATGACCAGGACCTCGAGGTTGGGGTACGACTGCGCACCCACGCTGGCGAGGGTCTCTTCGAACCAGGCGCCGGGGTTGTGGGCCACCAGCACCACCACGACCGGCGGAACTGCGGCGGGCACCTCGGCCGTCGGGTCGGCGAGGTCGTCCGACGGGGTTGTTGCATCCACGATGGGCCGAGGCTACCGCCCGTACCCGTTCGAACGAGGGCATGCCCACCTGCCTGCGACATCGGTCACGATGCGACCAAGTGCTTGCAACTGTTATGCAAAGTGCGTAGTGTAGATAGCACTTCGGGTGGCCAGCGCCGCTCGGTCAGACCGCACTTCCCCTCGATTCCCCCCAACAAACCAGGAGCGCCATCATGGCTGAACTGAACCTCGAAACTGTTACTGATACCGCCCGCGACGCCCTCTACGTCACCGTCGGCGCTGGCGTCATCGCCCTCCAGAAGCTGCAGGTCCAGCGGGTCGAGTTCACCAAGGCGCTCCAGACCCAGCTCGATGAGGCGAAGGGCTCGGCCAACGAGCAGCTCGCCACCGCCAAGGGATCGCTCGGCACCGTCACCGACTTGGTCGAAGACCGCGTCAAGCTCGTCGAGGACCGCTTGGCGACCCTCGAAGGTCGCCTCGAGTCCCTCCTATCGCAGCTCGAAGGCAAGCTCCCCGAGCAGGCCAGAGACATCGTCAAGCAGGCCCGAGAGCTCGTCGCTCGAGCGGCCTGATCCACCCACCGGCTGGGCAACACCTGGGCGGCAGTAACCTTTCGGGCCGTGCCCAATTCTGACGAGGTCCTGAAGTACCTGCGGCTCGCCCAGGAGCGCGTCGAGGGTGGCGCGCTCGACCTGCCACCCGGGTCCGACGCCGTGCGCTACACCCGCGATCGGCTGGCCGAGGCCCTCCCCTACGCCCACGCTGGCTTGCTCCTGCCCCAGGGCACCCGGCTCCGGCCGCTGAAGCAGGCCGTGCTCGGCGCGGTGCGGTCGATCCCCGCCAACCAAGCACCATTCAACACCTTGGTGCTCCAAGCAATCGACGGAGCCGCAGCCGCCATCGAGGGCCTCGCCCACAGCGTCGACGTCCAGGAGCAGCACGCCAGCCGACTGCAGGCTGGCGTCGCCACAACCGAACTGACCGTCGACGACCTGGTCGACGACGTGCGCTCGCTGCGAACCCAGGTAGCCGATCTCGCCGACCAGGTGGCCGATCTGCGGCGAGCCGTCGACGGCACCGGCGCTTGACGCCTCCATGACGCGGCCCCTGCGTATCGCGTTCCTCAAGCCCGACTACGGCGTCACCGGCGGGCTCGAGGGCGTCGCCGCCCGTCTGGAGGCCATCGCCCGACGCGACGGCCACGACGTCCGCCGGATCTCCGTGGACATGCGCCCCCGCCGGGCTGCGGTGGCCGGGCTCGACATCCCTCGCCGGATATGGGACGCCGCCCCCGAATACTTCGGCTATCTCGCGGGGCGCGACGGCTTCACTCGGTTGGAACTGGCCAACCACGACCTGGTGATCTCGACCCAGCCGCCGTCGTTCTCGGTCCACCACCCGCGCCACCTCGCGCTCTTCTATCACCACCATCGCGTGTACTACGACCTCCAAGAGGAATACCTCCGAGCCGGATACGCCCCCGACGAGGAGGTGCACCGAGAGGCCGGGCGGCGGATCAAGGAGCTCGACCAGCCGCACCTCGAGCGGGTGGGGTGGTTCCTCGCCGGGTCTCGCACCGTGATGGACCGACTCGAGCGCTTCAACGCGGTGACCAACGCAAGCCCGTTCCACGCGGGCTTGATCGTCGGTGCTCCGACTCGGCGCCCGCCGGCGGCCACTGAGGCCCGCCCGCCCGCCGGACCCATCTTGTCCGTGGGCCGCCACGAGTTCCCCAAGCGGACCGAGCTGGTCGTGGCGGCCGCGCACCTCCTCACGCACCGCCGCTTCGCCCTCGTCGGCACCGGCGGGCGCGAGGCTTGGGCCAAGGCGCTCGATCATCGGCTCACCACCACCGAGGTGGATCCCGCCGCGCTGAGCGACACCGAGATGTGGTGCACCACCGGGCGCAATGCCGCGCCGGTGCCCGATGACCACCGTTCGAACGTGGAGTTCGCCGGGCGGGTGAGCGACGCCGAACTGGCCCAGCGCTACGCCGACGCGCCCTGCGTCGTGGCGCCCGCCCTCGATGAGGACTACGGGCTCACCGCCATCGAGGCCATGGCACTCGGCAAGCCGGTCATCGTCTGCACCGACGGGGGCGGCCTCACCGAACTGGTCGAGCACGAGCGCACCGGCCTGGTGGTCGAACCCACCCCGGCGGCCATCGCAGCAGCCGTCGACCGGGTGTGTGCCGATGACTCGCTCGCTGCCGAACTGGGGCGCAATGGACGAGAGCGCGCCGCCGAGCTGTCGTGGGACGCCGCCGCCGCCGAGTTCCGCGAAGGCATCGAGCGGGTCATGGCATGAAGATCGCCGTCGTAGCCCCCGATCCTGTGCCGGAGACCTTCGGCGGAACCGAGCGCGCCGTAGCCGATCTCACGACGGCGATCGCAGAACGGACGCCGCACGACGCCGAACTCGTCAAGCTGCCCGTCGACGAGACCACCCTGCCGGGCCTGCTCGACGCCTACGAGCGGTTCTCGCTGCTCGACCTCTCGGACTTCGACCGGGTGATCACGGTCAAGTACCCGGCGTGGATGGTGGACCACCCCCACAAGATCGTCTACCTCTTCCACCCGCTGCGCGGCTTCTACGACACCTGGCCGACGCTCGGGTTGCCCCTCGAGGTGCCAAACCCCGCTGACCACACCTACGCGATGATGCACCTGATGCGCCAGGCGCACCATCGAGGCGCCTACGACGAGTTCTTCGAGCGTTGGCACAACGCACTGGCCGCGCTCGGACCCGACCACCCCGACTTCGCCTTCCCCAGCCCGTTCGCCCGCCTGGCCGTCCGATGGCTCGACCACATCGCGCTCGACCCCGAGCACGTCGAGCGCTACGTCGCCCTCTCACGCACCGTCGCCAATCGGCCCGATTACTTCCCGGCCCGCATCGCGCCAGCGGTGGCCCACCTTCCGGGCGCGCTCGCCCAAGCGGCACCGACCCATCGGGACCGGCCCTACTTCTTCACCGCGTCGCGCCTCGATGGGCCCAAGCGCCACACCCTGCTGATCGACGCCATGGCCCACGTCGACCCCGACATCGACCTGCTCATCGCCGGCACCGGACCGCTCCGAGACGAGCTCGCGGCCCGAGCCGCCCACGACCCGCGCATCTCGTTGCTCGGCTTCGTGCCCGACGACGACCTCCCCGGCCTCTACGCCGGCGCTCGAGCCGTCCCGTTCGTGCCAGCCGACGAGGACCTCGGGCTCATCACCCTCGAGGCTCTGTCACAGGGGACACCTGTGGTCACCTGCACCGACGCCGGCGGACCAGCCGAGCAGGTGAAGGACCGGGTCACCGGGTTCGTGACCCCTCCCGTGCCCGCCGCCATCGGTGAGGCGCTCACGACGCTCGCCGCCGACCCCGACCTGGCGGCGCGCCTCGGAGCCGCCGGACGCCAGCGCGCCAACCTGGTCACGTGGGACACGGTCATCGACGCGGTGCTCGGCGAGGACCGCTACGACACGGCCGAGCAGGCGAAGCGCCAGGCCGCCGAGATCGAGGCCGCTCGGGAGAGCACCGACCCCGACCGGGTCGTCGTCCTCTCCACCTTCACCATCGACGACCCCGGCCACGGAGGCCAGATCCGAGCCCGCAATCTCTACGGCGCCCTCGCCCGGCAGAGGCCCGTCGAGCTCGTGGCCCTCGTCGATGCCGGGGTGCTCCCCAGTCGCACCGAGATCGCACCCGGACTGGTGCAGACCGTCGTCTCTCGCTCCGCCGCCCACCAGCGCGAGATCGAGACCACCAGCCGCGCCATGCGAATCCCGATGTCCGACCTGCTGGCGGGATCAGCGATCGACCTGACGCCGGCCTATTTGCAGGCGGTTCGGATCGCCGCCGCCGGGGCGTCAGCCATCGTGTTGGCCGAGCCCTACCTCCGGCCTGCCATTGATCGCCTCGAGCTCGCCATCCCCGTCCTCTACGACGCCTACAACGTCGAGACCGAGCTGAAGGCGGGCGCCTATCCGAATTCGGAACTCGGCCGCACGCTGCTCGCCCAGGTGGCCGAGGTCGAGCGCCGGGCGGTGGCAGAGGCGGCCATGATCACCACCTGCTCCGAGGCCGATGCCGCTGCGCTCGCCGCGCTCGCTGGGAGGGATCGCAACGCGTTCGTCGTCGTGTCGAACGGCACCACGATCCCTGACGCCGTCCCCTCGGCCGCGGAGCGTCGCGAACGCAGCCGGCGATGGAGGCACCGGTACTGGACCGCCGGCAGCCAGCACGCCGTGCCCCGGCACCTGGCCGTCTTCTTCGGCTCGTGGCACCCCCCGAACCTCGACGCCGCAGAGTTCCTGATCGAGATCGCCCCGCTGCTACCCGACGTGTTGATCCTGTCGGTCGGCCACCACGGCGCGGCGTTCACGAATTGGATCCTCCCGCCGAACCTGGTGTTTCCCGGCAAGGTGCCCACGGGCGCGAAGGATCGGCTGCTGGCCGTGGCCGACGTGGCGCTGAACCCGATGCGGATCGGCTCGGGAACCAACCTGAAGCTGCTCGAGATGCTCGGCGCCGGCGTGCCGGTGGTCTCCACTCGATTTGGCATCCGGGGCATTGACGTCGTCGACGGCGAGCACCTGCGCCTCGCCGAACCTGACGGGTTCGCCGCTGCGGTCACCCAGGTCTTGTCCGATCCGGTCGGATCGGCCCGGCGGGCGGCAGCGGCGCGGCAACTGGTGGCCGACCGCTACAGCTGGGCGGCGCTCGGCGATCGCCTGGCCGATGCGGTCGCCGACATCGCTCCCCGCACGACCCGCAAGTAGCCTCTCCAAGCCGTGACCTCGCCTGTCCACCCCCCTGTACCGTCGTCTACCGACGGTCCGCACCAGCCGCTCGTCCCCGATCGGGTGCAGGTCTCCCCCGCTCTCGAGGTCAGCAAGCGACCAACCCCACCGCAGCGCATCCTCCACCTCTGGCAGTACCGCGAGCTAGTGGCCAATCTGACCCGCAAGGAACTGAAGGTCAAGTACAAGAACTCGATCTTGGGTTTCGTCTGGTCGCTCCTCAACCCGTTGATGTACCTCGTGGTCTTTTCGCTGGTCTTCAACATCATCAGCGGCACCAACGTGGCGTACTACGGCATCTTTTTCCTCTCCGGTCTGCTGGCGTGGAACCTCTTCAGCACCGGTCTCGGACAGGGCACATCGGCCATCACCGGCAACGCGCAGCTCGTCACCAAGGTCTGGTTCCCGCGAGAGGCGCTGGTCCTCGCATCGGTGGCCGCCGCCTTCGTGCACTTCTTGTTGCAAAGCCTGGTCCTACTCGCCGCCCTGCTGGCCTTCCGCCGCATGCCCGACCTGACATTCATCCCCGTCTTCCTCCTCGCCCTCGCCGTTGCGGTCTTGTTCAGCACCGCGCTCGCCATCGCCTTCAGCGCGGTCAACGTGTACCTCCGCGACACGCAGCACCTGCTCGAGGTGGCACTTCTGGCGTGGTTCTGGATGTCGGCCATTGCGTATCCCTACGCCCTCGTGGTGGCCAAGCTCGAGGGTCGAGAGTGGATCGCCAACCTCAACCCCATGCTCACGGTGGTCGTCGCGTTCCAGCGGACGCTCTACAACCCCGACTTCGACGTCGAGGCCCAGGCCAGCACCATGCCTGACCACGACATGAGCTGGTACCTGAGCCACCTCGGCATCGGGCTCGGCGTGTCGCTCGTGCTGCTCTACGGCGCGCTGGCCTTGTTCAGCCGGCTCGAAGACAACTTCGCCGAGGAGATCTGATGAGCCAACCGGCTATCGAGGTCACCAACGTCACCAAGTCCTTCAAGATTCACCAAGAGGGCGGGCAGTCCGCCAAGGAGCGCCTGATCCGGGCGGGTCGCAACCCCCACATCGTGTTCAAGGCCCTCGACGACGTGACGTTCGAGGTGCAACAAGGAGAGACCTTCGCCCTGCTCGGGCACAACGGCTCGGGGAAGTCCACTCTGCTGAAGTGCATCGCCGGCACGTTGCGCCCATCATCGGGGCGCGTGGTCTCGCGCGGCCGGCTCGCGGCGCTCCTCGAACTCGGTGCGGGCTTCCACCCTGATCTCACCGGCCGCGAGAACATCTTCCTCAATGGCTCCATCCTCGGGTTCTCGCGAGTACAAGTGGAGCGGATGTTCGATGACATCGTGGAGTTCGCCGAGCTGAGCGACTTCATCGACCAGCAGGTCAAGCACTACTCCTCGGGCATGTACGCCCGGCTCGGCTTCTCGGTGGCCATCAACGTCGAGCCCGAGATCCTCCTCGTCGACGAGGTCTTGGCGGTCGGCGACGAGTCGTTCCAGCGCAAGTGCATCGATCGCGTCCGCCAGCTCCAAGCAGACGGCCGGACCATCTTGTTGGTGTCGCACGCGGCCGAGCTGGTCCGTCAACTTGCCGACCGGGCCGCCGTGCTCGACCATGGGCACCTCGTCGACGTCGCCGAGCCCGGCGAGGCCATCCGGACCCTGCGCGAGACGCTCGCCCGGCGCGGGATCGCCCTGCTGGCCGACGACGAGGAGCTCGATGCCCCCAAGGTCGAGCCCAAGTGGGCCGACCCGCCGTCGCTCACGGTCCCGGCGATCATGCTCGACAAGCCGCTCGCGCTGACCAAGGTCCGGGCCGAGTACCCCGACCCCGATGCCCGCTTCTTGCTTCCGAACCAACCCATGCGTCTGCGCATCGACTATGTCACCACGCAGCGCATCACCGACATCTGTTTCGCCTTCGAGATCCAAGACCCGCACGGCAACGTCATCTTCGGTGACGACACCCAGACCATGGAACAACCTATCCACGCGTGCGATGGCGTAGGTGCCGTGTGCTTCGACCTTCCCCGCGTGCCGCTGCTCGACGGCGCCTACCTGATCTCTGTCACCGCCACCACGCGCAACGGGGGCGAGGTCTACGACCGTCGGGATCTGCAGGATCGATTCGAAGTGATGCAGCCCGGACGCCAGCGCGGCACTGTGGCCCTCGAGCCCAAGG
>Ga0105045_10002115_pt1 | contig 16661 bp, 13 predicted proteins | sample MAT02_FD_78089 | JGI IMG/M metagenome (GOLD analysis project Ga0105045, IMG submission 78089) | Freshwater microbial communities from Lake Fryxell liftoff mats and glacier meltwater in Antarctica - MAT-02 (megahit assembly) | ecosystem: Environmental > Aquatic > Freshwater > Ice > Liftoff... | reverse complement strand
GACGATGGGAGACGGACCGAAACAGGTGTGGCTATACGCTCGCCAGCATCCCGGCGAAACGATGGCCGAATGGTGGATCGAGGGTGCGTTGGAAAAGCTGACCCATCCGCACGATCCGCAAGCGCGGTTGTTGCGCCAGAAAGCGACGCTGCACATTGTCCCCAACATGAATCCTGACGGGTCACGGCGCGGGCATTTGCGGACCAATTATGCCGGCGTAAATCTCAACCGTGAATGGCATGAACCCACTGCTGAGCGGAGCCCGGAAGTGCTGTGTGTCCGCAATCACATGGATAAAACCGGGGTTGATTGGGCGATAGATGTGCATGGGGATGAGGCGATACCAGCTGCGTTTGTGGCGGGGTTTGAGGGCATTCCTAATATGCGTACCGGTCAGCTGGAAAAATATTGCGCTTATCGTGATCGCCTGGCCGCCCGCACTCCCGATTTTCAGACGCAGCGCGGCTATCCCGAAAGCGCGCCGGGCAAGGCCAATTTGTCGATGTCCGCGACCCAGCTCGCCGAACGCTTTGGTGCTGTCGCCATGACGCTCGAAATGCCGTTCAAGGACAATGATGACCTGCCCGACGTGGTCCACGGCTGGTCGCCGGAACGCTGCAAGTTGCTCGCCCATGCCTGTATCGATACGTTGGCCGAGCTGTTGTAAGCGGCGGGTCAGTGGCGCTTGGCGCGGCGCGCACCGCACGCTAGGCGCAGAAGTCTTGTTGCCCGCAAAAGGAAATTCATGCCAACTCTCATCCTCCTTCGCCATGGTCAGTCGCAGTGGAATCTGGAAAACCGCTTCACCGGGTGGTGGGACGTCAGCATGACCCCCAAGGGCGTGGCCGAGGCGCGGGCAGCAGGCGAATTGCTGAAGGCGCGCGGGCTGCTGCCCGATGACGCCTTTACCAGCGTCCAGACGCGCGCGATCCAGACGCTGCATCTGGCGCTGGAGGCGGCAGGACGTTTGTGGATTCCGGAAACGAAGGACTGGCGGCTGAACGAGCGGCACTATGGCGGGCTGACCGGGCTCGACAAAGCTGAGACAGCGGCCAAGCACGGCGAGGAACAGGTCAAAATCTGGCGGCGCAGTTTCGATATCCCGCCGCCGGTGCTGGAATTGGGATCGGCTTATGATCTTGCAGCGGATCCACGGTATGCGGGTCTTGCGATCCCCGCTACCGAAAGCTTGAAGGATACTATCGCCCGTGTCCTGCCCTATTATGAAGCCGCGATTCTACCCCGGCTGAAGGCAGGAAAAGTCGTGCTGGTGGCCGCGCATGGCAACAGTCTGCGGGCCTTGGTAAAGCATCTGTCGGGCATTTCCGATGCCGACATTTCCAGCCTTGAAATTCCAACGGGGCAACCGCTTGTCTATGATCTCGACGACAATATTGTGGCCCGCGAGCGTTACTATCTCGCCGATCGTTAAAGCGTCCCCGTCAGCGTCAGCTTGAACACGCGGCCGAATCCGCGGCGACGGCTTTCAATGAAATCAATGGGTCCGGTGCGGCGGTCAACAAAAACAGTGCGGTCGAGCGCATCCTGCATCTTGGCAATGTTGCGCATCTCGGCACGCAGGGTGAAGCCTGCGATATTTTTGTGTTCGACAAAAGCGGCGATCAACGGCCGCAGCTTGAACTCGTCATTGATTTCATCAAGGCGCAGGTCAGGGCTTTCACGTTCATCGAAATAGGTCGCGCCCCACGCCCACTGGCTGCCGGCGATGTCATGGCGCAGCCCCAGATCAACGATATATTCCTGCCCTCCACTTTGATTGCGCCATGCGTTCGTAAGCGGATCGCGCACACGGTTGCGGCGCAGGGTGATGTCGCTGTTCACGCGCATGCCGGTCAGACCAATGGGGTCGAGCAACAGCGTCGCGCGCGATGATAGCCGATACAGCTTGCCGTTGGGCAGATTGCCGCGCCCCTCGCTGGTCGGCGACAGCGGAATTTGATCGACCAGATTTTCGGCAATGGCAAAGGCACTGGTCAGCGAAACATTGCCCCAGCGGCCCAGATCCTGAACCAGCTCCAGCTCGGTACGGTTGATAACCGGCGGGACCAGATTGGCGTTGCCGGTGTTTCCAGTGTTGTTGGCGACATCAACGGAGCTTGCAAAATCAAAGAAATCGAGCTGATCAACACGGCGTTGGAGCACGTAATTGAGTGTAGTGCGCGGCGCGAGTTTCCAAGCCAGCGCCAGCCGTCCTTTGGGCCGGATAAAGCGGCGCGACTGACCGGCGGGTCCGGATGATGCAAGCTGGCTATATTCGACGCCCAAATTGAGCTGGGCCGTCAGATTGTCCGCCAGCGCACGGCCCCAAGTGAGCGAGGCTTCGGCGCGTTTTTCGTCGACGCGGGTAAGCTCACCGCCAAAGATGACGGGCAAATACCGTCCATCGGGCCGAAGCTGTGCGAATTCAGCAGCGACGTCGAGCAGATTATAGGCACCCTCCAGCGCCACTTGCCAGTCGGTGCCGCCCGCCGTGCGCCAGCCATATTCGCCGCGCACAATGGATTCGCGTTCGTCGGCGGTCTGGTCAAACCGCGATCCGGTCGCTGGACCCACCGGCGTGGCGACCGTAAAGGTGCGGATGATGGGGCTGTGCTCGGCGCGAAACTGGCCAATCAACTTCAGCCGCCCTGTTCCCAGACCAAATTCATAATCACCGCCGATGTTGGCGTTCCATTCTTGTTCGGTCGACTGGAAAAATTCATTGACCTGACCAACGCCAGGCTGGAGCGACACGCCATTGATCCGATTGTTGATATCAACCAGCTGCCCGCCCAGATTGAGGTTGAGCGTGTTGCCGTTGCCCGCCGTTCGGGCGAGTGCGAACGCAAGACCGGGCCGGTCACCATAATAGCGGGCAAACTCGGTGCGAACGAACCTCAGATTGCCAGTTGCATCGAATACCTGCTCTGGCCCCCAGTGGCCCTGGCGATTGGCTTCGTTGCGCAGGCTGATGGTCAGCGTGCTGCCGCCAATCGGCCCTGTCGATGATATCTCACCCGACAGCCAGTTGTCGGCGATGCGCGTGCGAATTTCCGGTGCCCAGCGTACAGTGGTAACAAACTTGCCACTGGCCGAGACCGCCAGCACGATGTTCGCGACCTGCCCTGTCAGGCCGGGGACATTAAGGCGCGCGCCATCGACGATTTCGATGTAGCGGACACTGGCGGAATTGATTCGCGACAATGTGGTTTCCGCGCCGGTCGATTTGTCGGCGATGCGCGCACCGTTGATCAGCACATTCTCGCGCGCTGCCCCTAAACCGCGATCGGCACCGCCGGTCAGCGTCCGGATGGTAAAACCAGGGATTTGTTTGACCATGTCGAGCGCGGTGCGCGGGCTGAAGGTCGCGAAGTCGGCAGGGGTGTAGCGTTCTCCAGTCGCAGGGGCGCTTTGATCAACGGGTGTTTCCGTTGCGGGCAACGCGGGCGGTGGTGCGGGGGGCGGCGCGGACTGCGCCAATGCGGTCGAGCTTGCAATGGCCGCCGCCGCCGCGATCGCCAATCCGGTTTTATGAGTCACGTCTTCCTCCCCGTCCGAAATACCGGACTTGGCAGGCCGTTGCCAAAATGACGGGGTTGCGCAAACACTTGTGCTACCAGCGACCGGCGACGCTCGACCAGTGACCGGACATTGCGCGGCGTGGCCGGTATCGGATCAGTCGCGCAGCAGTTCGTTGATGCCTGTTTTGGCGCGCGTCTTAGCATCGACCTGTTTGACGATGACCGCGCAATAGAGCGACGGCCCCGGTGATCCATCAGGCAGCGGCTTGCCGGGCAGCGCGCCCGGGACGACTACGGCATAGGGCGGGACTTCGCCAATATGGATCGCGCCGGTCGCACGGTCGACAATCTTGGTCGACGCACCCAGATATACGCCCATCGACAACACCGCGCCCTCGCGAACGATCACGCCCTCGGCCACTTCGGCGCGCGCGCCAATAAAGGCCCCATCTTCGATCACGACGGGACCGGCCTGCAAGGGTTCGAGCACGCCGCCGATGCCAGCCCCGCCTGAGATGTGGACATTGGCGCCGATTTGGGCGCAGCTTCCGACCGTGGCCCATGTATCAACCATGGTGCCTTCACCCACGCGTGCACCGATGTTGACGAAACTGGGCATCAGCACCGCGCCCTTGCCGATATGGGCCCCGCGCCGGACGATGCTGCCCGGAACAGCGCGAAAGCCTGCATCCCGAAAGCGACTGTCATCCCATCCGGCGAATTTCGACGGGACCTTGTCCCACCAATGCGATCCGCCGGGGCCGCCGGGGATCAGCGCCATATCGTTAAGGCGAAAGGACAGCAGCACGGCTTTCTTAAGCCACTGCTGGACCTGCCATGTCCCGTCCCCAGCGCGCGCCGCCACACGCAGGCTGCCATCATCAAGGCCCGCCAGTGCGCTTTCGACCGCATCGCGGACGGTGCCGCGTGTATTTGTGGTCAGTGCGTCGCGATCATCCCATGCGGCATCGATCGTGGCTTGCAGATCGGCGGTCATTGGCGGCATTCCTCCTGTTCAGGCGAACAGCGTATCAAGCCAGTCCGCAAGATCCGCGGCGCGATAGTCGATGTGCGCCGATTCGATGTCGCGATGACCACTTTCGGCGCCATTGTCCAGCCACAGGGTCGTCATCCCCAAGGCCTTCGCCGGGGACAGGTTGCGGGCCATATCCTCGACAAACAGGCTGCGGGCGGGATCGATGGCAAAGGCAGAGACCAGATGGTCATAGGCCGCAGCTTGCGGTTTGGGGACATAGGAGGTCGCGCGGATATCGCAGATTGCCTCGAACAATCCGCCCAGGCCGCGCGCATCCAGCACCCGTGCAGCATAGTCGGCATCGGCGTTGGTGAAGATGATTCGGCGGCCCGGCAGCGCCGCAATCCGCCCGGCCAGCCGCGCGCACGGCGTCAGCCGGTCCAGCGCGATATCATGGACATCGACCAGAAATGCTTCTGGCATGACGTCATGGTGGCGCATCAATCCTGCCAAAGTCGTGCCATGGTCGTGGAAAAACTGCTTCTGTACCCTCCGCGCTGCGCCAAGGTCACAGCCCAGCAAATTCGCGATAAAGGCCCCCATCCGTGCATCGATCAACTCAAACAGGCGCGATGAGGGCGGATACAGCGTATTGTCGAGATCAAAGATCCAGGTGTCGATGGTTTGGAGCAACTGCGCGGGCATGCCCTTTGCCTAATCGCGGCGCTCTTGCTCGGCAAGCGTCATGGTCTTAATCTTCTGGCAAGGCGTGATCGTCAAATTACGATAATGGTCGCCGGGACACAGGGGTAGATGTGACGCAAGTTCGAACGCACATGAAATTTGGCGCAGCGGCAATAACCGCGCTGGCGCTGGCGGGATGCGGCGGCGGCGGCGGCGGCGGCGTCGGATCGACTCCGCCGCCGCCCGTGGCCGTAACCCCAGCGCCCACCCCGACACCCACCCCAGTGCCGACGCCCACCCCGACGCCGCCATCGTCCAATTTCAACACGTCTGAGGCGCGGCGCACCGACAGTTTTGCATTTCACGGGGCCATCACCGCGTATCAGCAAAGCGCAACCGGCCAAGGTGTGATTGCAGGCATTATCGACAGCGGCATCGACACCGACAGCCCCGAATTCGCCGGGCGCATCCACCCGCAATCCTTTGATGCCACGGGCGGCGGTCGTACGCTGGACGGGCCGGGCTCGCATGGAACGCAGGTGACGCAGGTGCTGGGCGGGGCAAAGAACGACGTCGGCACCTTTGGCATTGCCTATGACAGCACCCTGCTCGTGCTGCGCGCGGACCGCGAGGGTAGCTGTGCTGGAACATCGCCGGATGCCGACAGAGATGGTTGCCGCTATCCCGAATCCGCAATAGCGGCCGGCCTTGACCGCGCGGTCGCGGTGGGCGCGCGCGTTGTGAATATTTCGCTTGGCGGAGACACCGCGCCGGGCTTTACGCTGCGCCAAGCCGTTGCGCGCGCGACGGCAGCCGGGATAATCATCGTCGTATCGGCAGGAAATTCGGGCGATACGACGGCAGACGGCAATGATCCCACCAATCCCGAACTTTTCCCGCAAGGATTGCGTGAAGCAGGCGGGGGGCTGGTCATCATCATTGGCTCGGTCGATGAAAATCGCGCTATATCTGATTTTTCCAATCGGGCCGGCGCCTCGGCGAACAGCTATTTGACCGCGCTCGGCGATTCGGTGTGCTGCGTATATGAAAACGGCGTACTCAAAACCGAGACGCGCCCCGGTGGCACCTTTGTCTTTCTGCTCAACGGCACCAGCTTTGCCGCACCGCAGGTGGCCGGGGCGATTGCGCTGGTGGCGCAGGGCTTTCCCGCACTGAGCCCGCAGCAGATTGTCGCACTGCTTTATCAATCGGCACGCGACGCCGGGGATGCGGGCATCGACCCGGTGTTCGGGCGCGGTATCCTGGATATTGCGCGGGCGTTCTCACCGGTTGGCGCGACGTCGCTGGCGGGCACATCGACCGCCGTTCCGCTTGGCGCGCCGCTGGGCACACTCAGCGGCCCGATGGGCGATGCACGGGGATCTGCGCTGGGCATCTTGACCGATGGTTTTGGGCGCGCTTTTGATATCGATCTAGCACCGGGGCTGGCAGCATCGCGTCCGGCGCTGCGTCTGCTTCCAGCACTCGACCAGTCTGTGTTCGGCCGGGTGGCGGCACGTGGGCCGACTGCGTTGTCGCTGACCTTTGCCCCTGCGGGTACCGGGACTGCTGCATCGCCCGTAACAGGCTTTGCGCACGACCGCACCGCGCGGGCGCTGGCAGCGTCGATGGTGACGCAGCTTGGGCCGCGCGACCGGATTGGCATCGCGGCGGGCCGTACACTGGACGGCGTGCTGGCCGGAGAGCGCGGTCAGCGTGATGTCGGGATGATGATTGCACAGCGCGGCGGTGACGCCACTGCGGCGCTGCTTGACCCGCGCATTGCCGTGCTATGGCGTCACGATACAGGGCGGCTCGGTCAGGTGTCGTTGCTGGCCGAACAGGGCTGGGTCGATGGCGCGGGTGCCGACAGCGCGGCACGGCTGCGCTTCCGCGATACGTACGGCAGCCGCTATGACCGCATTGGCGCTGGATGGGACCGCCGCATTGGCGCGCTTAGCCTGTCGCTGACGGCACGGCGACTGCGCGAGGAGGCAAGTCTGCTCGGCGCGCGCTTTGGCCCGCTGTTTGGTGCGGTCGGCGCAACCAGCTATGATGCGCACGTGGCGGCGCGGCTCGATTTATTCGCTGGCTGGTCGTTGAGCGGTGAGTGGACCGAACTGCGCGCGCGACCTGACCGTGCGGGTTTGATCAGCGGGGGCGCGCTGAAGGCACGGGCGCTGTCGATCGACCTTACGCGGCAAGGGCTGTTGCGGCGCGGCGACCGGGCCGCGCTGCGCTATGCCGAACCGCTGCGGGTGACGGGCGGCGCGGTGCGGCTCGACCTGCCCGTGGCGCATGATGCCATCAGCGGGGTAACGCTATTTGGCACCCGAGCGCTATCGCTCGCCCCGACCGGGCATGAACGGGTGGTAGAGGCAGGCTATACGCTGCCGCTTGGCGATGCACGGCTCAGCCTGAACAGCTGGTGGCGCCGCGACCCCGGCCATTTCGCGGTGCTGAGCGACGACATTGGCGGTGCGATCCGTTTTACTTTGGGCTATTGACGTGCAGCGCGCATGGTTTGCCGCATAGTTTGCAGGATGGATGATGTCTCTTGGCCCTGTTGCTGGCGCCGATGATGCGGCCGCCAAACCACGTTGGACACTCGTTATCCACGGCGGAGCCGGGACCATTGAACGCGCGCGGATCACACCCGAACAGGATCAGGCCATCCGCGCGGCGTTGGCGGCCGCGTTAACGGCGGGCGAGGCGGTGCTGGCGCGCGGCGGCGATGCAGTGGATGCCGTTCAGGCGGCGGTCGTCGTGCTGGAAGATGATCCTAATTTCAACGCCGGGCGCGGCGCGGTGTTCACGTATGACGGCGTCAACGAACTCGACGCTGCGATAATGCGCGGCGACACCCGCGCTGCTGGGGCGGTGACCGGGGTGACTGCGACCAAAAATCCGGTGAAGTTGGCGTGGGCGGTGATGGAGCGCAGTCCGCACGTCTTGCTGAGCCGCGAAGGCGCGGACCAGTTCAGCCGCGAACAGGGGCTGGAACAAGCACCGCCCACATGGTTCGCCACGCCCGAACGCCGCCGTCAGCTTGACGAACTAAAATCAAAAAAGATCGGCTGGTACGACGTCGATCTGAAATATGGGACAGTCGGCGCGGTTGCGGTTGATGCCCGGGGCCATGTTGCGGCGGCCACCTCCACGGGCGGACTGACGGGGAAACGCTGGGGCCGGATCGGCGATTCGCCGCTCATCGGCGCAGGCACCTTTGCCGATGACCGGGCCTGCGCCGTATCGGCAACCGGGGCGGGCGAGTTTTTCATCCGGGTGGGCGTGGCCGCCGAAATCTGCGCACGCATGCGGCTCGGCGGGATGACGCTTCAGGCCGCCGCTGACGCCGTGATGGCCGATGTCAAGATGCTGGGCGGTTCCGGCGGCGTCATCGTTGTGGCCCCCAACGGCGAAAACGGATTTAGTTTCAACACCCCCGGCATGTACCGTGGCCGTTCCACCAGCGCCGGTATCCGCGAGGTTGCGATTTACGGCGACGAAGGGCAGAACCCCCCCCAACAATAATCATAGGGGGTTGTCGATGGCGAGTATTTCAGCGCGTTTGGCCGGGTTTATCTTACGTTCGACCGGTGTTTATCGCCGGATGTTTGCCGGGGCCGACGTGATTGCCCGCACCCGCACCAAACTGATTGCCGACGGAGTCGGGCCTTCGCCCAAGCAGGAACGCGGGCTGGCGGTACGCCATGACGAATTTCAGGGCTGCTGCATATGGACCATGGCGCCCGAGCGCGGCGAACCCGCGGCAACGGTGCTGTTCTGGCACGGTGGCGGTTATGTCTATCCGCCGATGAGCGGGCATTGGGATTTCTTTGCGGTCATGGCGCGCAAATATGGCTGGCGCATTATCGCCCCAATGTATCCACTCGCGCCGGAAAGCGATGTAGTTGCGACCGTCCGCTTTGCGACGGATTTTTACGGCGATCTTGTGGCTCGGGAAGGCGCGCCGACCCTGATGGGCGGCGATTCGGCGGGTGGTGGTCTGGCGGCGGCGGTGGCCATGACGCTGCGCGACAGCAAGGTTGCGATGCCAAGCGGACTGTTGCTCGTCTGTCCTTGGCTCGATGTCGATCCGGCGCATCCCGACCAGGTCGCGATTGAACCGCGCGATGCCATTTTGACCATCCCCGGCATCCGGGATGCGGGACGGCTTTATGCGGGCGCTGCCGGGATCAGTGACTGGCGCGCCAGCCCAATCCATGGCGACTGGGTGGGCCTGCCCCCCATCCTTGCCTTTGGCGGTGGCGACGACATATTGGTCACCGACGCCCGGCGGCTCAAGGCCGCACTGCCCGGCGTGGATTATGAGGAACAGGCGGGGCTGATCCACGACTGGCCGATGTTCACCTTCCCCGAATCGCGGGCTGCTCAGGCGCGCATGGCCGGCTTTGCTGCCAAAGTGGGGTTCCAACCTTGAAAGGATTACCGATGATGCGATTTGCCGTGGCCACCGCGCTGCTGACGCTGGCGGCGCCAGTACAGGCCGAAACCTTGGTCATTCATGCGGGCCGCCTGCTCGACCAGCCGGGCAAGGCTCCGCGTGGCCCGGCAACGATTGTCGTCACCGACGGGCGGATTGTCAGCGTGGCCGACGGGCATCAGCCGGGTCCGGTCGGCGCGCGGGTCATCGACTTGCGTGACAAATTCGTCCTCCCGGGGCTGATCGATAGCCACGTCCATCTGACCAGCGACAGCGGCGGGGTCGCGGCCCAGCTGGAAAGCGTGACCATGACCCCCGCCGCGCAGGCGTTTCAGGCGCAAGCCAACGGCATGAAAACGCTGCGCGCGGGATTCACCACAGTGCGCAATCTGGGAGACGGCGACGGCGCGGTGGCTGCGCTGCGCGATGCGGTCGTGGCGGGCAAGGCGATGGGGCCGCGCATCATCGATGCGGCGAGCAGCCTGTCGGGCACCGCCGGTCATTCGGACGACGCGCTGGGTTTTCGCGAAGAGCTGCGGCCCTTTTTCGCCGGGGCGGGCAATTTGTGCAACGGCGCCGACGATTGTCGCCGCGCGACGCGCGCGCAGATCGGGCGCGGGGCCGATGTGATCAAGATGACGATCACCGGCGGCGTCAACAGCCGCATCGGCGCGGGGCTGGGCAGCCAGATGTTCGACGACGAAGCCGCCGCCGTGGTCGCCACCGCGCGTCTGTTCGGGCGGCGGGTCGCGGTGCACGCGCATGGGGACGACGGCATTTTGCAGGCGTTGAAACTGGGCGTCGATTCGATCGAACATGGCACGATGCTGACTGAAGAAGTGATTGCGCTGTGGGCAAAGTCGAAGACCTATTATGTCCCGACGCTGTCGACGGTGAACGGGTATAAGGAACGGCTGGCCGCCAACCCCAATGCCTATGAACCCGACGTGCTGGCCAAGATTAAATGGCGCATCGACATCACTGGCAAGGCTTTGCAGGCGCTGGTCCCGCGCGGAGTCCGTATCGCCTTTGGCACCGATGCCGGCGTATCGAAACATGGCCGCAACGGCGATGAATTTGAACTGCTGGTCGCCAATGGCATGACCCCGATGAGCGCGATTGTTGCTGCGACGGTGAATGCTGCGGATTTGCTGGGCCTGTCACGCGAAGTGGGCACAATCGAAGCGGGCAAGAGCGCGGATATTGTCGCGGTGAACGGCGATCCGTTGAGCGATGTGACAGTGCTTAAGAAAATGGCATTTGTCATGGCGCGGGGCGCGGTGGTGGAATAGGGCGAAACATATGACACCACCAGAATTGGGCATGCGCATCTGGACCTATCGTCGCAATTTTGTGGCCGATGGCTTGCCTTGCACCCTTGTCTACCGCGCTGGATTAAAAGGCGTGACGAGCGTGCTGACCGTCGCAGGGATTGAGCATGGTTGGGATCACACGCCGCTGACGGGGCAGGCGGCAATGCGCAATCATATCATCGGTGCCCGACTGCCCAGCGGACGGATGCTGGAGGTTGAGGCGGGCCATTATAACTGGAAGAATATCGCGATTGCCGCGCGGGTGGACGACGCGCTGGTTTATGAGAGTCATCCAGGCCGTAAAATCGAAATGCCTGAACGCGCCCGCAAGATGATCGTCCAGCAAACGGCCGCTGGTGACCAGGCTTATGATATGGACAAGTTGAAGGCGAACCGCATTCCGATAATAGTTGATATCGGCCTTGGCCTGATGTTCTTTATTGTCGGCAAGTTTTTTGGCCTGACCGAAGCCGCGCTCTTGGCGGCAGCGGCGGGCATTGCATTGTTCGCTGTGCAGCGGGCAACAAAGGTTGATCTGTTGGGGGGCCTTGCCAGCTTTGGTATCGTGATGCTGCTTTTGTCGGCGGCCTTTGCCTGGCTCTTTCAGGATGAACAATGGGTCAAGCAACGCGCGACAATCATGGGACTGATTGCGGCGGGTGCATTTCTTACTGACGGCGCTTTGGGCGGGCGGTGGCTGGGGCAAGCCCTGTCGCGCTATGTTGCCTATATTGATATTGTTCCGGCGCGGTTATCGCTGTCGCTGGGGTGCGTCGGGTTATTCATGGCAGGGGCCAATTGGGTGGTGGCCACCCTTGCATCGACAGATATTTGGCTGTTCTACACGACCTTCCTTGATGTTTTCATCGCGATGGTCCTTGCGTTCTGGGCCATTAACTGGTCGCGCAAAGCGGCGCATTCCGTCCAGGGTTTGCCGCGCTAACGCGGCCGCAACACTGGCCAAGGCCCCCCGCCCCTTGACCCTCTCCCGAATCCCCGCTAACGGCGCCAACGTCGGGAAAGAGCGGGGAACCGCCGATTCTGCACACAACAGCGCTTGAACATTGTTGGCGCTTGCGAAGTCTTCGGGGTTGGAAACGACTATCCGGGGTCTTTTTGCTGTTTTTTGACCGCGCTTCGCAAGGGCCTGCACAGTAACCGTTCGCTTTGATGGGCGAACATTTTAAGGTGAAGCATTCATGCCCACGATCAACCAGCTGGTCCGCAAGGGCCGGACTCCGCAAAAAGCGAAGTCCAAGGTTCCAGCGATGGAAGCAAACCCGCAAAAGCGCGGCGTTTGTACCCGTGTCTATACGACCACCCCGAAAAAACCGAACTCGGCACTGCGCAAGGTGGCCAAGGTCCGCCTGACCAACCAGCGCGAAGTGATTACGTACATCCCCGGTGAAGGCCACAACCTGCAGGAGCACAGCGTCGTGCTGATCCGCGGCGGGCGTGTGCGCGATCTTCCCGGCGTGCGCTATCATGTGCTGCGCGGCGTGCTTGACACACAGGGCGTCAAGGATCGCAAGCAGTCGCGCTCAAAGTACGGCGCCAAACGTCCGAAATAAGCGGCCGATTTATCTGGCAGTTGGGTGTCTCATGAGCGCGCTGCGCCGGGACGCTGTTTGAACAAAAGGAATTACCCTATGGCACGTCGTCGCCGTCCAGAACGCCGCGAAGTCCTTCCTGATCCCCGTTACGGGGATGTGGTGCTGACCAAATTCATGAACTCCGTCATGCTCGACGGCAAAAAGTCTATTGCTGAAGGCATCGTCTATGGTGCGCTTGAAGCCGTTGAGGCGCGCGCCAAAAAGGAACCGATTGGCGTATTCCATGATGCGCTCACCAACGTGATGCCGAACATCGAAGTGCGCAGCCGCCGCGTTGGCGGGGCAACCTATCAGGTTCCGGTCGAGGTTCGCGATGTCCGGGCTCAGGCACTGGCGATCCGCTGGCTGATCACCGCTGCGCGCAACCGTAGCGAACCGACGATGGCTGGCCGTCTTTCGGGCGAACTGCTCGACGCGTCGAACAACCGCGGCAACGCAGTCAAGAAGCGTGAAGACACTCACCGTATGGCCGAGGCAAACCGCGCATTCAGCCACTATCGCTGGTAATCCTTTTCCCCCTCTCCCGAACGGGAGGGGGGACAGACAACACCCGCCCGCCCCCGGGCAATTGGAGTAACGACCATGGCACGCAGCCATCCGCTTTCGATGTATCGCAATATCGGCATTATGGCGCACATCGACGCTGGCAAGACGACCACGACCGAGCGTATTCTGTTTTACACCGGCAAGTCGTACAAGATCGGCGAAGTCCATGATGGCGCAGCCACCATGGATTGGATGGAGCAGGAGCAGGAGCGCGGGATCACGATCACCAGCGCCGCGACGACCTGTTTCTGGAACGATCACCGCATCAACATCATCGACACCCCCGGCCACGTTGACTTCACGATTGAAGTTGAACGTTCGTTGCGCGTGCTTGATGGCGCGGTGGCCTGTTTCGATGGCGTGGCGGGCGTGGAGCCGCAGTCGGAAACGGTGTGGCGCCAAGCCGACAAATACGGCGTGCCTCGGATGTGCTTCATCAACAAGCTCGACCGCACCGGTGCGAACTTCAAATATTGTGTGCAGTCGATCATTGATCGCCTCGGTGCAAAGCCTGCGGTGCTGTATATTCCGATCGGCCTCGAAGCCGACCTTAAGGGCTTGGTTGACCTCGTCGAAATGCGCGCGGTTATCTGGAAAGACGAATCGCTGGGAGCGGACTTCTTCTATGAAGACATTCCCGCCGACCTGGCCGACGAAGCTGCTCTGTATCGCAGCGAATTGATCGAACTGGTCATCGACCAAGACGACGATGCAATGGTGGCCTATCTCGATGGGCAGGAACCTGATGTTGCGACGCTCAAGGCCTGCATCCGCAAGGGCACGCTGAACCAGTCGTTTGTACCCGTCGTGTGCGGCTCGGCGTTCAAGAACAAGGGCGTGCAGCCCCTGCTCGACGCGGTGGTCGATTATCTGCCTTCGCCGCTCGACATTGCGGATGTGAAGGGCCTGAAGATGGACAGCAACGAACCCGACAGCCGTCCCGCGACCGACGAGGCGCCATTCAGCGCGCTCGCATTCAAGGTGATGAACGATCCGTTTGTCGGCAGCCTGACCTTTATCCGCATCTATTCGGGGACGCTGGGCAAGGGCACATATTTGAATTCGGTCAAGGACAAGAAGGAAAAGGTCGGGCGCATGCTGGAAATGCACGCGAACGAGCGCAAGGACGTTGACGAAGCCTTTGCCGGCGACATCATCGCCCTTGCCGGGATGAAGGAAACGACCACTGGCGACACGCTGTGCGCTGAACGCGCACCGATCGTGCTTGAACGGATGGAATTTCCTGAACCGGTCATCGAGCTTTCGGTCGAACCCAAGACCAAGGCCGACCAGGAAAGAATGGGCATCGCGCTCAACCGTCTGTCCGCTGAAGATCCCTCGTTCCGCGTGTCTACCGACCATGAATCGGGTCAGACGATCATCAAGGGTATGGGCGAGCTTCACCTCGACATCATCGTTGATCGCATGAAGCGCGAGTTCAAGGTCGAGGCCAACGTCGGTGCGCCACAGGTGGCCTATCGCGAAAGCCTGGCCAAGGCCGTCGATGTCGATTACACCCATAAGAAGCAATCGGGCGGATCGGGCCAGTTTGGCCGCGTCAAGGTGACCGTAATGCCGCGCGAACGCGGCACCGGCATCATTTTCAGCGACGAAATCAAGGGCGGCAACATTCCGCGCGAATATATCCCGTCGGTGGAAAAGGGCTTTCGCGAAGCGGCGTCGAACGGCCATATGATTGGCTTTCCCATTATCGATTTCGAGATCAAGCTGACCGACGGCGCGTATCATGATGTCGATTCGTCGGCACTGGCCTTCGAAATCGCCGGGCGTGCGGCGATGCGGGAAGTTGCCGCAAAAGCGGGGATCAAGCTGCTCGAACCTGTCATGAAGGTCGAAGTTGTCACCCCTGAAGATTTCATGGGCGACGTGATCGGCGACCTCAACTCGCGGCGTGGGCAGATTCAGGGCACCGACAGCCGGGGCAACGCCCAGGTGGTCGAGGCGCTGGTGCCGCTCGCCAACATGTTCGGCTATGTCAACCAGCTGCGTTCCTTTACGCAGGGCCGTGCGCAATACTCGATGCAATTCTCGCACTATGAAGAAGTGCCGACGAATGTTGCTGAAGAAGTGAAAGCGAAGATGGCCTGACGCGCACAGAGCAGTTTGGCGCGCACAGGGCTTGCTTCGTTAGGAAAAGCCGATTAAGGGCGGCGCCTGTTTCAGCAGGCTCTCGTCCAAGACTGAACATCAATCGAACCAAAGTTGAGGGTTTTACAAAATGGCCAAGGCTAAATTTGAGCGGACGAAGCCGCATTGCAACATCGGCACCATTGGTCACGTTGACCATGGCAAGACATCGCTGACTGCTGCAATCACCAAGATTCTTGCTGAATCCGGCGGCGCGGTCTTCGTTGACTATGCGAACATCGACAAAGCTCCGGAAGAGCGCGAGCGCGGCATCACCATTTCGACCGCCCACGTCGAATATGAAACAGCAGCGCGCCACTATGCACATGTCGATTGCCCAGGCCACGCCGATTATGTGAAGAACATGATCACTGGTGCCGCGCAGATGGACGGCGGCATCCTTGTGGTGTCCGCGACCGATGGTCCGATGCCACAGACCCGCGAGCACATCCTGCTCGCCCGTCAGGTTGGCGTGCCCCAGCTGGTCGTGTTCATGAACAAGTGCGATCTGGTCGACGATGCCGAAATTCTTGAGCTGGTCGAATTGGAAATCCGCGAACTTCTGTCGAAATATGATTTTGATGGCGACAACATCCCCGTCATTCAGGGTTCGGCGACGTGCGCGCTGAACGACACCAATGCCACGCTGGGCCGCGAAGCTGTGCTCAAGCTGATGGAAGCTGTGGACACGTGGATCCCACAACCTGCGCGTCCGCTCGACAAGCCATTCCTGATGCCGATCGAAGATGTGTTCTCGATTTCGGGTCGCGGTACGGTCGTTACGGGGCGTGTTGAAACCGGCGTTGTGAAGGTTGGCGAAGAAGTTGAAATCGTCGGGTTGAAAGACACCAAGAAAACGACCGTTACGGGCGTTGAAATGTTCCGCAAGCTGCTCGACCAAGGTCAGGCTGGCGATAACATCGGCGCGCTTATCCGCGGTGTCGGCCGTGAAGATGTTGAACGCGGTCAGGTGCTGTGCAAGCCCGGCTCGATCACGCCGCATACCGAATTCACTTCGGAAGTCTATGTCCTGTCGAAGGATGAAGGTGGTCGTCATACGCCGTTCTTTGCCAACTATCGTCCGCAATTCTATTTCCGCACCACGGACGTGACCGGCGAAGTTGTCCTTCCTGAGGGCACTGAAATGGTCATGCCGGGCGACAACGTCCAACTGGGCGTCAAGCTGATTGCACCGATCGCGATGGAGCAGGGCTTGCGCTTTTCGATCCGCGAAGGTGGCCGTACCGTCGGTTCGGGGGTTGTGGCATCGATCACGAAGTAATATAGGCGGCGAGCCGTTCGATTCGATTGGTTCGGACGGCTCGCGGTTTTTTTGGGTTAGCGGCCTGTCGGCGGAATAATTCGCACAGACACGGCGCAGGCCTTATGGTTTGAAAAGGTCGGAGAGTTCGT
>Ga0105045_10002114_pt1 | contig 16663 bp, 12 predicted proteins | sample MAT02_FD_78089 | JGI IMG/M metagenome (GOLD analysis project Ga0105045, IMG submission 78089) | Freshwater microbial communities from Lake Fryxell liftoff mats and glacier meltwater in Antarctica - MAT-02 (megahit assembly) | ecosystem: Environmental > Aquatic > Freshwater > Ice > Liftoff... | reverse complement strand
GGGCACCATTCGCACACGGGCTGCATGATCGGGGTACCATGATCTGACCGAGGTGGCTGCATCGTGGCAGTGTCTCCAGCCACGAGGTGTGCATGTCGCCGGTCGCCGTCTTTCCGCAGCTCAGTCTCCGCAGTGTCCGCAAGGTGATCACGGCTGGTGTCGGTACGTGTCGGGTGCGCGTGACGGTGCTGGGTGGTGTGTCGTTGCAACTCATGCCGGGCGATGCGCTCGCGATCACGGGCGCCCTGCCACTGGCGCGCTCGATGTTGTGTGCGGTGGCGGCTGGGGTGGCGCGCTGTGACTCGGGGGCGGTCAAGTGGGGGCCGCGCGGGCTGACGGCGGTGCGGTATGCGCCGGCGGGCGATGCGCCGCGGGCGCTGCAGCGGCGCGATGGGGTGGCCGCCGGCCTGGTCATCCTCGATGCCGCGCTGACGGAGCGAGCCCCGGCCCCTGACCTGCGCGTGGTGACGGCGCTGGTGGCGCCCTTTCTGGCCGCGGGGGGCGCGGTGCTGCTGGCCGCGACGGTCACGCCGGCCGAGTGGCCGTGGGCAATTCTCGAACTGGCGGGTGGGCAGTTGCGGCCGTTGCTGCCGGCGGCGCAGCCGGCGGCGACGTGGTCGGCGCCGGCGCGGATGGTGGCGGAAGGGAGGGGTGACCGTGTGGCACGGCTCGCCCCGGATCAGTAACTTCCGGGTGCGTGGTTTCGCGGGGCGTACTGCCTTGGCCTCCGCCGGCAAGCCAGTGTGCTGCCGAGTGGGACGCGCATGGCTCCTGCCTCGGATTGATGAGCGAGTTTCTTCTGTACAACACGCTGACCCGCGACGTCGAGCCGTTCGCCCCGGCAGACGGGACGTGCGTGCGCATGTACACCTGCGGTCCGACGGTCTACAACCCGGCGCACCTGGGCAACTTCCGCACGTTCCTGTTCGAGGATCTGCTGCGGCGGTCGCTGGCGCTGCGCGGCTGGAGCGTCGAGCAGGTGATGAACCTGACCGACGTGGACGACAAGATCATCGCGCGGGCGAGTGCGCTGGGGAAGACGATCCGGGAGGTGACGGATCCGGTGGTGGAGCGCTTCCATGCGGATCGGGCATTCCTGCGCATCCAGCCGGCGGAGCACTATCCGCGCGCCACGGACTACATCCCGCAGATGATCGCGCTGGTGGAGCGGTTGATGGCCAAGGGCGTGGCGTATCAGGCGGATGACTCGTCGGTGTACTTCGCAATCGACAAGTTCCCGGGGTACGGTCGCCTGTCGCGACTCGACACGCGCGAGATCCGCTCGGGTGCGCGCGTGAGCCAGGATGAGTACACCAAGGAGAACGCGCAGGACTTCGCGCTCTGGAAGGCGGCCAGGGACGAGGACGAGCAGGCCGAAGCGGCGTGGGATTCGCCGTGGGGCCGCGGTCGTCCGGGGTGGCACCTCGAGTGCTCGGCCATGGCGATGGACATCCTGGGCGAGACGATCGACCTGCACGCCGGCGGCGTGGATCTGATTTTCCCGCACCATGAAGACGAGATCGCGCAGAGCGAGGCGGCGACGGGGCAGGTGTTCGCGCGGTGCTGGTGCCATGGCGAGTTCCTGCTGGTGGACAGCGCGAAGATGGCCAAGCGGGTGGGCAACGTGTGGGGGGTGTCGGAGCTGGAGGGGGAGGGGCTGGACGGTGCGGCGGCGCGCTATTTCATGTTCAGCACGCACTACCGGCAGCAGCTCAACCTGAGCTCCGAGGCACTCGAGGCGTCGCGTCGAGCGGTGCGCCGGATCGGCGATTTCGCCGAGCGGTTGTCTGCCGCGGCCGGAGCACCGCCTGAGCTGACCGCGGTGGCCGTCGAGGCCGAGGCCAACTTCCGGGCAGCGCTGGCGCACGATCTCAATGCGCCGACGGGACTGGCGGTGCTGATGGTCTTCCTGAACCGTGCCAATGCGTTGCTGGACCAGGGCGGGAGCGACGTGGCGTCGCTGGCCCGTGCCCGGGCGGCGATGGCGGTGATGGATGGAGTGCTCGACGTGGTGCCGACGCCGCTGGTGGCGGATGCGGCCATGGCGGCCTGGGTGCAGGGCATGATTTCGCAGCGTGCGGCGGCGCGGGTGCGCCGGGATTTTGCGGAGTCCGACCGGATCCGCGCCGAACTGACCGAGCGGGGCGTGGTGCTGGAGGATGGTCCGTCCGGGACGACGTGGAAGCTGGTGTCGGTGTCGCCGGGCTCGGCTGGCTGAGTGCGGTTGATGTGGTGGGGCTGTCGGGCTAGGTTGTGAGGCTCTCGGCAGTCGTGCGGGTTGCGCTGACGTAGCTCAATTGGCAGAGCACCTGATTTGTAATCAGGCGGTTGCGAGTTCGATTCTCGCCGTCAGCTTCTGCCGGTCGCGGGTACGTGGGCGACCGAGGTTTGTGATCGCATCGATGCGGGTGCAGGTGTCAGCGGTGGAGTAGCCAAGCGGTCAACGGCAACAGACTGTAAATCTGTCGACTCCGGTCTTCGAAGGTTCGAATCCTTCCTCCACCATCGGCAAGCGCCGCCGCGACCCAGGTCGCGGCGGCGCGTCGTCGTTCAGCGATCTGTTCGCGGGGCCTGCGCTCGCGGGGCCTGCGCTCGAGGGGGCCGGTCAGGGGGCAGAGACCTTGAACTTTTCACGGGGTCAGAATCCTTGAACTTTTCAGGGGACAGAGTCCTTGGACGGACTCGGTGAACGACCGGGGGTGATGCCGCGCGCAGACTGTGGCCGTCCGATCAAACGGGATCGATTTCGCACTTGCCGTTTAGGTGTGCTCCGGTACGCTCCGCGCTGGGCCATCTCGTGGCCGCGCGAGGCGCCGAACCCGGGAGATGGCCATGTCCGCGCTGTGCAGAAGATGGGAGAGTCGAGCGCTGGTGCTGCGGTCGTGCGCGATCCGGGCCGGCGTGCTGCTGCCAGCGCTGGCCTCGAGCCTTTCGGCACAGACGCCAGGATTCGACTGTCATCGCGCCTCCGAGTCGGGTCGGCAGGGCCAGGCCACGATTCGTGGTCGCGTGACGAATACCGACGGTCTCCCGCTCCCGTATGCGATCGTGCGTGTGCCCGGCAGCGGCTCGATGGTGCGAGCCCCTGCTGATGGCGCGTTCACGATTGCCGACGCCGGCGCCGGCACGTACACGATCGAGGCGCGCGCCGTTGGCTACGGACCGCACCGGGTCCCGGTGGTGTTGCGGGCATCGGAGCCTGCGACTATCGCGTTGAAGCTCGCAGTCGCAAACGTCCAGCTGGACACGGTACGCGTTGTTGCGGGACGGCAGATTCCATTCCTGGTGCAGGGAATCGAGCGCCGGTGGCGCACCGGTCTCGGTCGCATCCTCGATGGCAACACGGTGCGCGAACGGTCGTCGCTGTTCATGACGGACGCCCTTCGCGGTCTTCCCGACGTGTCGGTCCGACAGCTCGGCGGCTGGTGACCGGAGGTGCTGCTGCGCAGCACGAACGGGGGTGAATGCAGCGCAGTGGTCTCCGTCGATGGCATGTACACGCCGATGGGTGGGCGGGGCGGATTCACCATCGATGATTTCGTCCCGCGCGACCACTGTTGCGGCGGTGGAGGTGTATGCGAGGCCCGCGCTGACACCCGCCGAGTAGGTGAACCTGAACTCGGGGTGCGGTGTGCTGGCGATCTGGACGAAGTATGCGACGGAGAACATCCGCATTCTTCCGCTCAATTCCGAACGGCGCTGACCGAGACTGCGCGCGGGCTTCCGCGGCGGGTCACGCGGCACCATCAGGGGGGCGGCCCTTGCAATCCCGTCTTGAAGCGTCCGCGGACTATCAACTACTCCGTCTCCTTGCACCAAGGACTCTGACCCCTCGCACGACCCCTCGAACGACCCATTGAATTGACCCGTTGTATTGAGCCCGTGAACTCAAGAACGAACTGCGTCGCGTGTGCAACAGGTCTGGAGAACTGATCGCCGAGTCCGGCGCGCAGTGAGTTGTGCGACAAAGAGCTGCTTTTCTCGGCTCAATCGCTACTCTTCGGAGTCCCCGCTCCGGGTTGCAGGGACCACGCGGCTCACTGATTTTTCGCCGCGGTCTTCCACCTTCCAACTGGAGTGCTCCATGTCCTTTGACCAAGCGTCGCATGTTTCTCGGTGTGCCCGGTGGGTCGGCAGGCGCGCGTCGCAATCGCAAATTTTCGCGCTGCTCGCGCTTGCAACCGTCCCGCTCGAGCTCGCTGGTCAGGGACTTCTCGGTTCCGCTCGGTCATTTGGCGTCCTTGCAGCGTCGACCGTCACGAACACGGGCGCGACGACGATCAAGGGCAATCTCGGAGTGTCACCCGGGACGTCGATTACGGGTCTCAGCACGATCACGCTTCTGGGGACCTTACATCAGACTGACGCGATCGCCCAACAGGCTCAACTGGACGCACGCGCCGCGTACACGATGCTGGGCGCGCTACCGGTGACGATGAACCTCTCCGGGCAGGATCTGGGAGGGCGTACTCTCACCCCCGGCGTGTACGCCTTCAACACGAGTGCGCAGCTGACCGGCAATCTCCTGTTGGATTTCCAGGGGAATCCAAATGGACAGTTCGTGTTTCTGATCGGTTCGACATTGACGACGGCAAGTGGATCGTCGATCAATTCCGTCAACGGAGGTGCCGGCGCCGGGATATTCTTTCGCGTGGGCACGTCGGCAACGCTTGGAAGCACCACGTCTTTCCAGGGGAACATCCTCGCCGATCAGAGCATCACCCTGAACGCTGCGGCAAAGATCCTGTGTGGACGAGCCATCGCGCTCGTCGGTGCGGTCACGATGATCAACAACACGATCTCGAATGACTGCCGCGACGGCGGGGGCTTCGGCAGCGGTAAAGAGGACTTCGGCAGCTTTGGATTCAGCGGCGATCCCACGTTGGTTCCCGAGCCGAGTACGTATCTGCTGCTGGCCACCGGCATGTCGGTCATCGGCTTCATTCGTCGCCGCCAGCGCCGGTCGTGATACCGGCGTGTGTCACGCGCGAATCCGCACAATGATCGCTTGACCCCTTGAACGTTTCGAGGGCTCCGACCCGCTGATCGTGTCCCGCTGATCGGCCGCAGCGCTTCCTCCGGCTCCACACGTCCCCCGATGGTGTAACTCCCACCTTCGGAAGACTCGGATAGCTTACCCCGTCGCAGCGGACTGACGCAGGGCGGCGCACGAGCCGAGGTCGGCTCGTCGGCACGCCTTGTGACGGCTTCCTCGTCGGTCCCCTGCCCGAACTCCAGTCGGTCCCCATGATGCACGGAATTTGCCGCGCTGGCACCGCGCTCGCCCTGCAGGCCATGGCGGGGGCGCTCCACGCGCAACCGACCGCGCCGGCCGTCGAAACGTATGTTCCCTCGACCGTGAATCTCGCCGCGCGCACCTGGTACCAGGATGCCAAGCTCGGGATGTTCATCCATTGGGGGCCGTCATCGCTGTTGCAGGACGGCGAGTGGGCGATGAACAACCGTGGCATTCGTGCGGCGGAGTACGAGTCGCTGCTGCCGCTCTTCAACCCGACGCAGTTCGACGCCACCGCCTGGGTGCGAGCCGCGAAAGAGGCGGGGATGGAATACGTGACGCTCATCTCCAAGCATCACGATGGCATCGCGCTCTGGGACTCGAAGGTGTCGGACTACACCATCGTCAAGCGAGCGCCGTTCACGCGCGACGTCGTGCGCGAGCTGGTCGACGCCTGCGCCGCGGCGGGGCTGCGGTTTTTCCTCTACTACTCGCAGCTCGACTGGCATCATCCCGACTACTTCCCGCGCGGGCAGACAGGCGCGACGGCAGGGCGTCCCGATTCGGGGAGCTTTCCACGCTACCTCGAGTTCATGGATGCGCAGCTCACCGAACTGCTCACGAACTACGGCCCCATTGGCGGTATCTGGTTCGATGGCGTCTGGGACAAGCCCACTGCACCGTGGCGCCTCGAGCAGACCTACGCGCTCATCCACACGCTGCAGCCCGCCGCGCTCATCATTCCCAACAACCACGAGGCACCGCGCTGGGGAGAGGACGTGCAGACCTTCGAGCGCGATCTGCCGGGTGCCAACGGACAGGGCTTCAACACCACCGTCATCGGCGCACTGCCGCTCGAGATGTCGGAGACGATGAACGACTCGTGGGGCTTTCGCCTGCACGACCGCAACTGGAAATCGTCCACGCAGCTCATTCGCAGCATGGTGGAGGCGGCGGGACGAAACGCGAACTTTCTGCTCAACGTGGGCCCGCGTCCTGACGGCACCTTCCCCGATTCGGCGCGCGCGCGACTGGTGGCCATCGGACGATGGATGGCGACGAACGGGGCCTCCATCCGCGGGACCCGTGGCGGTCCGCTCACGCCGCGTCCGTGGGGCGTGACGACACAGAAGGGCGACACGGTCTACCTGCACCTGCTCCATGGAGCTGATCCCGTCGTGGCGCTGCCGGCGCTGCCGCGGCGCGTCATCCGCGCGTTCATGCTGGATGGCGGTGCTCCGGTGTCGGTTTCGGCGACCGTCGCGACGATCACCGTCACGCTGCCGAAGCGCGATGTGTCGCTGCCGGACCAGGTCGTTGCGCTGGTCCTCTCCACGCGATGACCGGGCGGCGGTGAGGGGACCTGTCGGACCTCCCGTGTCCTGCGCGATGTACAACCTGGAGACGGTTCGGTGCCGCTTTCGCTCAGCGCACCCACCGGCTGCGAGGCCGGACCGGTCATGCTGGGCGTCGAGGTCCGGTCGCCGTCACGCGCTCGTCCCCGATCCTTCTCGTCGCACCGTCGCACGATCCTTCCGCACCAAACCCACCATGCGTACCGCACTCACTCTTGCGGCACTGCTCTCCGCGCTGGCCGCGCCCGTCTCCGCGCAGGTGTCGGCGCCGGTGTTGCGCGGCACCTTGCACGATTCCGTCGGACGCCCGATGCCCGACATCGAAGTCGCGTATCGCCGCACCACTTCCGTCACCGACATCGCCGGCAACTTCCGGCTGACGCCGGTGCCGCTCGGTCGCATCATGGTCACCTTCGCGCGCCGCGGGACGGTCTTCGGTGAGCTGGAGGCGAACATCACGGCCGACACCATGCCCAGTGTGGCGGTGGAGGTCGTGAGCGAGCGTACGGACCCGCGGACGTTGCTGGGCGTGGTCGTCGACTCGTCCGGTCGCGCGATGCGCGACGTGATCGTGGAAGTGGTGACGGCGATGGTGGAGACGAAGACCGACAGCGCGGGACGCTTCACCTTTCGCGGCCTGATGCCCCAGCGTCACTTCATCCGTGTGCGCCGGCTGGGCTACGCGCCGACGTTCGCCGCGGTGGACCTCGCCGACGGCACGGCCAAGCGCGCGCGCATCGTCATGCGGCAGTTCGCCGGCCAGAACCTCGGGCTGGTGGTCGTGCGCGCCAACCGCGTGCCGCAGCGGATGCAGGGGTTCATGCAGCGTGCAGCGCGTGGCGGCATGGGCGGCGGGCGAATTCTGACGGAAGCGGACATCGTCAATCGCAATCCGATTCGCACCAGTGACCTCTTTCAGGCCATCGCGGGCGTGCGAGTGGCGCAGGACCGATTCGGCCGCGGCACGCTGGTGGGGCGCGGCAACTGCCTGATGCAGTTGTTCATCAACGGGTTCCCCGCACCGCAGCTGGTCGGCTCGGGAGTGGATGACATCATCAGTCCCCTCGATCTCGCCGGTGTGGAGATCTACAACGGCGTTGGTTTCGTACCACCGGAGCTGACGATGGGACCGCCGAGCAGCTGCGGGACGGTCGGACTCTGGACGAAGTAGCGGGCACCGTGATGGCTGCGCGGGTATCTTTCGCGCAGCCATGACGATACCCGTGACGTCCCCTCTCGCTCTCGAAGTGCTCGGCCTGCGCAAGTCGTACGGCGACGTCGTGGCGGTGAACGGGCTCGATCTGCATGTCACGACAGGCCAGTGTTTCGGCCTGCTCGGCCCGAACGGTGCCGGCAAGACGACGACGATCGAGATCTGCGAGGGCTTGAACACACCTGACGCGGGAACGGTGCGCGTGCTCGGGCGCACGTGGGACCGCGATGCGCACTGGCTGCGCACGAAACTCGGCATCCAGCTGCAGGAGACGCAGCTGGCCGAGAAGCTGTCCGTGATCGAGACGCTGACGCTGTTCCGCAGCTTCTACGTGAACGCGCGGAGCCTCGACGATGTGATCGGCCTGGTGCAGCTTGGGGAGAAACGCACGGCCCGGGTCGGCGGCCTGTCGGGTGGGCAGAAGCAGCGCCTCGCGCTCGCCTGCGCGCTGGTTGGTGACCCGCAGCTGCTCTTTCTCGACGAGCCGACGACGGGGCTCGATCCGCAGTCGCGCCGTCAGCTCTGGACGGTGGTGGAGGGGCTGAAGGCCGAGGGGCGCACGATCCTGCTCACGACGCACTACATGGACGAGGCCGAGCGGCTGTGTGACAACATCGCGATCGTCGACCACGGTCGGGTGATCGCGCTCGGCACGCCGCGGCAGCTCATCGCGTCGCTGGATGCGGAACATGTGATCCGGCTTGGCACCGGTGACGCTGGCGACGATGCGGGTACCGTTTCGCTCGCGGAATTGCTGACGTTACCCGGCGTGAGCGGTGGATGCGAGACTGCGGGTAGCTATGAGCTGCGTGTCGGTTCCGTGCAGGCCGTGCTGCCGCCGTTGCTGGCGCTGGCCGCCACGCGTGGCGTGCGCTGGACGGAGCTGAGCACACATAGCGCGACACTCGAGGATGTCTTCGTCGCGCTCACCGGCCGCGCGCTCCGGGACGGCTGAGCGATGCGCATCGAGACACTGCGGCAACTGACACTGGCGCGCTTCCGCGAGTTCACGCGCGAGCCCGAGGCGATGTTCTGGACGTTCGTCTTCCCGCTGCTGCTGGCGGGCGGGCTGGGCATCGCGTTCCGTGACAAGGCGCCGGAACCGTCGATCATCGCGGTGGTCGTGCCGGCCGCGGGTGACAGTGCGGCGGCCGTCGTGGCATCGGCACTCGGTGCCACGCGCGTGATGCCCGACAGTGCGCCGCTGCGGGCGCGGACGATTCCCGCCGACAGCGTGGATGACGTGTTGCGCACCGGCACGGCGGCGCTGGTGGTGCTGCCGCAGGCTGGGGGCGGCGTGGAGTACCGCTACGATCCGGCGCGTCCGGAGGGTCGCGCGGCACGACAGGTCACGGACGACGTGCTGCAGCGCGCGCAGGGTCGCGCCGACGTGGTACCGGTGCGCGACGTGACCGTGCGGGAGCGCGGGTCGCGCTACATCGATTTCTTCCTTCCGGGACTGCTTGCCATGAACATCATGGGGAGCAGCATCTGGAGCCTCGCGTTCGCGATCGTGACGCAGCGCAACAAGAAGCTGCTGAAGCGCCTCGTGGCGACGCCGATGTCGCGGCTCGAGTATCTGCTTTCGTTCGTGCTGTCGCGGCTCGTCTTCCTCGGTGCCGAGCTCGCGGTGCTGCTCGGCTTCGGGGTGTTGGTGCTCGATGTGCCTGTGCGCGGGTCGCTGACGACGCTGGTCGCACTCGCGTTCATCGGTGCGGCGGCGTTCGGTGCGATCGGGCTGCTGGTCTCGTCGCGGTCGCGCACGGTGGAAGGGGTGTCGGGGCTGACGAACCTGGTGATGATGCCGATGTGGATCTTCTCGGGTGTGTTCTTCTCGTCGGCGAACTTCCCGGCCGTGATCCAGCCGCTGGTGCAGGCTCTGCCGTTGACGGCGCTGGTCGACGGCATGCGGGCGGTGATGCTGCAGGGCGCGTCACTCGGCGCCGTGCTGCAACCGGTGGCGGTGCTGATGGCCTACCTCGTCGTCTGCCTGGCCGTGGCGCTGAAGATCTTCCGCTGGCAGTAGCGGATCGTTTCGCCGGGCACGGCTGATGCATGAGAAAATCGCAGCAGGGTGCCGGAACAGGCTGTTGACGTCGGCACGTTCGGTCGCTTCCCGGCGACGGAAGGGTATTCCCCACAGATTTTCGTTCCACCGCAGATCGTTCCCTGCATCACGGTGCGAGCCGTTCCTGTTTCCTGTGCCAAGCACATTCCGATCTCACTCCATGCACATGTCATCACGTCCTTTTGCGGCCTGCCGCTCTTTGCGCGAGCGCCTGCGCCGTGCCGGTCTCGCCGCCGCGATCGCTCTCACGGCGGCTGGTTGTGCCACCAACCCGGCCACCGGCCGCCGCGAGCTGTCACTGATCGGCCAGGGCCAGGAGATCCAGATGGGGCTGGAGGGGGCGCAGGCGGCCGCGGCCCAGATGGGGATCTACGGTGACTCCGGGATCCAGCGCTACGTGTCGTCGCTCGGCATGCCGATGGCGAAGGCATCGGAGCGTCCTGATCTGCCATGGACGTTCACGGTGGTGGACGATCCGATCGTCAACGCGTTTGCGTTGCCTGGCGGACCGATCTTCATTTCGCGCGGTATCCTCACCTACATGAACTCCGAGGCGCAGCTGGTGTCGGTACTCGGGCATGAGATCGGACACGTGACGGCGAAGCACTCGGTGAGCCAGATCTCGAAGCAGCAGATCCTGTCGATCGGGCTCGTCGGGGCGATGGTCGTTCGCCCGGAACTGCAGCAGTTCGGCGGGCTGGCGCAGCAGGGCCTTGGGGTGCTGTTCCTCAAGTACGGCCGTGACGACGAGACGCAGGCCGACGACCTCGGCTTTCGCTACATGACGAGGGCGAACTACAACCCGTCCGAGATGGCAGCGATGTTCACGACGCTCCAGCGTGTCTCGGGTGGGGAGGGATCGCGCGGGACGCCCGAGTGGCTGTCGACGCATCCGGATCCCGGCAACCGTGTGGCGAGGACGAACGAGCGCATCGCGGCGGCGGGACGGTCGTTCACGGGCACCAAGGTCGAGCGTGAGGGCTTTCTGCGCCGCATCGATGGGATGGTATTCGGTGAGGATCCGCGCAACGGGTATTTCCAGCAGGCGACGTTCATCCAGCCGACCATGAAGATCCGCTTCGACTTTCCGTCGGGGTGGCGCTTGCAGAATGGCGCGGAGCAGGTGGTCGGACAGAGTGCGCAGGGCGACGCGCAGATTGCACTCTCCCTGGCAGGCACCGTGGCCCCACAGGCCGCGTTGTCCAGGTTTCTGCAGCAGCAGGGCGTGACGGCGGGCCAGGCCTCGACGTCGCCGATCAACGGCAATCCTGCGGCCACTTCGCAGTTCGTCGCGCAATCGCAGGACGGCAGTCAGATCGCCGGCTACATCGCCTACATCCAGCAGGACGGGACGACCTACCAGTTGATCGCGATGACGCCGCGGGCGCAGATCAATGCCTACGATGCCGCGTTCCGTGGCACGATCGGCTCGTTCCAGCGGGTGACCGATCCCCGGCAGTTGAATGTGAAAACGCAGCGGCTGCGGATCGTGGCGCTTCGTTCGGCGATGTCGCTGACGCAGTTCAATCAGCAGAGCCCGTCGGTGATCCCGATGGATCAGCTGGCGCTGATCAACGCCGTGACGCCGACGGAGACGTTGCCGGCGGGGACGCTGGTGAAGCGGATCGTCCTCGAGTAGGCATGGAGTAGTCGTGGAGTCGTCGCGAATGGATCGATCGCCTCCGCCGGCTGGCGACTGAGAATGGAAATCGCGAGGGGCGTGGCCGGCGACGGCGGCGCCCCTCCCGTGTGTCGTGCATGCGCGATCGCCGTGGCTGACCGGTTGCGAGTTGGCCGACACGTGCACAAGATCGTCCGCATGCAACCCTGCCGCCGTTTCTCCATTGCCGTCGCCGCCTTCGCGGCATCGGCCGTTGGTGCCCAGGCACCGGCCTGCAATGCGCCCGGTGCGCCGGTGTTGCCCGGAGTCGAGGTGCTGTTGCGCGATTCGCTCGCTGCGCTCCGTGGTCAGCGGGTCGGGCTGATCACCAATCACTCGGGCCGGGATCGGGCCGGTACCAGTACAATCGACCTTCTGCACAAGGCGCCCGGGGTACGGCTGACCACGTTGTACGGGCCGGAACATGGCATTCGCGGTACCGGGCAGGCGGGCGCGTCGATCGGCAACAGCGTGGACAGCGCGACCGGCGTGCCGGTCTTCTCGCTCTACGGGGCGACTCGCGTCCCATCGGCCGAGATGATGACCGACATCGATGTCCTGATTTACGATATCCAGGATGTCGGCACGCGGATGTACACCTTCGAATGGACGATGGCGCTGGCGGCGGAGGCGGCGGGGAAGGCGGGGAAGCGGTTCATCGTGCTGGACCGACCGAACCCGATCCGCAACGATCGTGTGGAAGGGGGCGTGCTCGACGTCGCGTTCCGCAGCTTCGTGGGGCAGTATCCCGTCGCGGCGCGCTACGGGATGACGCCGGGGGAGCTGATGCGCTACCTCGTCGGCACGAAGCAGGTGGAGGTACAGCTCTCGGTGATTCCGATGTGCGGCTATCGCAACAGCGCGTGGTACGACGAGCTTGGCCTGACGTGGATCGATCCCTCGCCCAATCTCCGCACGGTGGACGCGGCGCTGCTCTATCCCGGCATGGTCTTCTTCGAGGGGACGAACCTGAGCGAGGGGCGTGGCACCGACGCGCCGTTCACGCAGGCTGGCGCGCCGTGGCTCATCGATGCGCAGGCGATGGTCGACAGGCTCAACGCACGGAAGCTGGGCGGTGTGCATTTCGATGTGGCGTGGCGCAGCATCGAGGCGGCGTCGAAGCTTGGCGGGTTGACGATCCCGATGATTCGCGTGCGTGTCACCGACCGCAATGCGGTGCGCCCGGTGGAGGTTGGCGCGTGGATGCTGCGCACCATCTACGCCGCTCACGCGAAAGACTGGCAGTGGCGCGCCCAGGCGATCGATCGCCTGAGTGGCTCTGACCGGTTGCGGAAGGCTGTGGAGACGAGTGATGCCGCCGTGTCGGCGCTGTTGGCGGAGTTCGGCGCGGAATCGGCCCGTTTTGCCCTGCAGGTGATGCCGTACCGGCTGTATCGCTGACCCGTGTCGCGCGCAATGCGAACCTCCCGTCGGTCACCTGCCCGTGCGCTCCTGTTGGCGAGCCTGGTGTTCGCCGCGCCAACGCGCATTTTGGCCCAGGCTGGCGCTGCGGCCCCGGATCCGACCGCCGCGCTGCTGTCCGAGCTGATCCGGCTCGACACCAGCAACCCGCCTGGTCGTACGCAGGCTCTTGCCGAGTTGCTGGCGCCGCGATTTCGCGCCGCGGGCTTCTCGGTCGAGATCATCCCCACCCCCGACTCGGCGAAAGTGCATTTCATTGCGCGCCTGAAGGGTGACGGCAGTCGTCGCCCGCTGCTGCTGGCGGCGCACGCGGATGTCGTCGGCGTCGAGCGGGAGAAGTGGACCGTGGATCCATTCGCCGGCGTGATGCAGGATGGCCACGTCTACGGTCGTGGGGCGATCGACTTCAAGGGGGGCCTGGCCGTCTTCGCGATGGCCGCGCTGCGACTCGCGGAGCGCAAGGTGCCACTCGCGCGCGACATCATCCTCATCGCCGAAGCCGACGAGGAGGGCGCGCCGATGAATACCAGCTGGCTGGCGCGGGAGCACTGGGCGTCGATGGATGCCGAGTTCGCGCTCAACGAGGGTGGCTGGATCATCAAGGATGACGACGGACGTGTGCGGTATGTGAGCATCTCCACCGCCGACAAGTCGGTGACCGGCATCGTGCTGACCTCGACTGGCACCTCGACGCACTCGTCGATGCCGCTGCCCGACAACGCGATTGCCTCGCTGGGTGCCGCCGTCGCGCGTATCGCGGCCTACGAAGCGCCGGTGCAGCTCACGGCCGAGTCGCGACAGTTCTTTCGCACCCTCGCGACCACCAGCCGTGGAGACACGAGTCGCTGGTTCCGGCAGTTGGTGGACGGGACACCGGCGGAGGTGCGCAGTGCGGACAGCATCATCTCGCGCGACCCGTTGCTGCATGCGATCATGCGCAACACGATCGCGCCGGTGCTCATCAGCGGTGGATTTCGCTCCAACGTCATTCCCGGCTCGGCCGAGGCGACGTTGAACCTGCGGCTGATCCCCGGCACCGACCCGGTGTCGATGGTGACGCTGATCGCGCAGCTCGTGAACGACCCTCGCGTGACGGTGCGGCTCGCGTCGAGTACCGCGCCACCGCCGTTCGTCGCGGCGTCCTCGGTGGAGACGGAGCTGTACCGCGCGCTCGCCGCCGAGTCGAAGGTGCAGTGGCCTACCGCCGAAGTCACGCCGTACCTCTTTCAGGCCGGTACCGACGCCGCGGCGTGGCGGTCGCGTGGGGTACCGGTCTACGGCATCTATCCCTACCCGATCACGATGGACGAACTGCGGCGCATGCATGGCAACGACGAACGGGTGAGTGTGACGTCGCTGCAGCAGGGCACCGAGATGATCTACCGCACTCTGGTGCGCGTTGCGGGCCGTACCGCGCCGCGACGATGAGGCTTCACCGCACCGTCATTCATGATTCCGTTCATCAGCATTCCGATTTCCGCGCTGTTCGTGTCGCTTGCCGTACCCTCGGTGCGACCGGTGTTGCCCGTGACGCCAGCGGCCGCAGTTGCGCTCACGGCCGAGGCGTCCGAGTACGCGATCGTTCCACGCCCGCAGGTGCTGACGCCTGCGCCCGGCCGCTTCACGCTCGTGCGCGGCACGCTCGTGCACGTGGATCCCGACTTCGCTGCGGTGGCGCGCCGTTTCGTGCGCGACGTGAGTGGCGCGACGAACTTCGACCTCGCGATCGCGCCACCCGTCGCCGGGTCGAGCGGTGCCATTCGCATCGTGCGCCTCTCGGGACGTGACACGGCGGGCCTCGGCACCGAGGGGTACCGTCTCGATGTGACGCCGGCGGGTGTGACGGTGCATGCCGTGCACGCGGCCGGAGCGTTCTATGCGCTGGAGACGCTGAAGCAGCTGTTGCCGGCGGCGATCTACCGCAGTGCACCGGTGCCGGGCACGCAGTGGTCGATGCCCGCCGTACACATCGAGGATGCGCCGCGCTTCGGCTGGCGTGGCGCGCACCTCGATGCGGGCCGCCACTTCATGCCGAAGGAGTTCGTCCGCAAGTACATCGATCTGCTGGCGCGTCACAAGATGAACCGCTTCCACTGGCACCTGACCGAGGATCAGGGGTGGCGCATCCAGATCCTCACGTATCCGCGACTCACGCAGGTCGGCAGCTGCCGTGCGCAGACGGCGGTGGGACCGTACGTCGCCGATCCGGCCAAGCGCGTGTTCGATGGCCGGCCACACTGCGGGTACTACACGCAGGATGACGTGCGCGAGATCGTGGCTTACGCGGCGGAGCGCTTCATCACGGTGGTGCCCGAGATCGAGATGCCGGGCCATGTGCAGGCGGCGATCGCGGCCTATCCGGAGCTCGGCGTGCGGCGCGACACGACGGTCGAACCGATGCAGGTGTGGGGCACGAGCGATTTCATCCTGAACGCCAGTGACGGCACCGTACGCTTCATGCAGGATGTGCTGACGGAAGTGATGGCGCTGTTCCCATCACGGTACATCCACATCGGCGGCGATGAGGCGGGGAAGACGCAGTGGCAGCAGAGCCCCATCATGCAGGCGCGCATTCGCGAACTTGGGTTGAAGGATGAACACGAGTTGCAGAGCTGGTTCATCCGGCAGATGGATGCCTTCCTCACGAAGCACGGCCGCCGGTTGCTGGGCTGGGACGAGATTCTCGAGGGCGGGCTGGCCGCGGGCGCGACGGTCATGTCGTGGCGCGGGATGGATGGCGGAATCGCGGCGGCGAAGTCGGGGCACGACGTGGTGATGGCGCCGACCAGTCACACGTACTTCGATCAGTATCAGTCGCGTGACCGCCGCTGGGAGCCGCTGTCGATCGGCGGTTTCATGCCGCTCGACACGGTCTATGCGTTCGAGCCGGTCCCGCCGTCGCTGACGGCCGACGAGGCGCGGCATGTGCTGGGGGCGCAGGGGCAGGTGTGGACGGAATACCTCCGCACGCCGAAGGAGGTCGAGTACATGGCGTATCCGCGCCTGACGGCGCTGGCGGAGGTGGTGTGGAGTCCGCGCGGGCCGCGGGATTTCGCGGAGTTCCGGCGGCGGCTGGCGGTGCATCTGCTGCGGCTGGATGCGATGGATGTGGGATATCGGCGACCGGATGTGTCGCCTCCGCCGTGAGGGGACCTCGAGAGTGGGATGCCCTGCGTTTCGTGTTTCGTGCGAGGAGTGCTGGTGCATCGATGCCGCGGTTCGATGTGCACGGGGCATGGGACGCTGACGGCGCCATCTCGGTCTGATGATGCGTGTATTGCGCGTGGCAGATGGCCATCCGCACGAGGTCGCTCGCGGTGTTGTACTCCCGTTCGCTGCAGCATCCAGAGGGCGCCGGGATGCGAACTTTTTGCGTTGCCCGCACGTTGGTACGGATGATGCGCTACCCTTACATGCTGCATCGGTACCACGCTCGACCGAGCACGACCACACCCGACCGGATAAAAATCATGGCAAATCGCACTGTCGCTGTTGCATCACTGCTCGTACTCGCCGCCTGCGCGGGCAAGAAGGAAGACGGCGCCGCGATGGATACGGCTGCCGCACCCGCTGCCGCGATGGACAGCGCCCCAGTTGCAGCAGCCACTGGCGCAAAGGATATCGTCGAGACGGCAGTCGCCGCCGGGACGTTCAATACGCTGGCCAAGGCGCTGACAGAAGCCGGCCTGGTGGAGACGCTCAAGGGCGC
>Ga0105045_10002113_pt1 | contig 16663 bp, 15 predicted proteins | sample MAT02_FD_78089 | JGI IMG/M metagenome (GOLD analysis project Ga0105045, IMG submission 78089) | Freshwater microbial communities from Lake Fryxell liftoff mats and glacier meltwater in Antarctica - MAT-02 (megahit assembly) | ecosystem: Environmental > Aquatic > Freshwater > Ice > Liftoff... | reverse complement strand
GTCCACCATTTCCTCATCCAGTCCATCTCGCTCTAAGTCTCGCGACTTGTAGATCGCTCCCTCAATGCCCTCCGCCTCCGCTGCGGCGCGCGCCGCGTCCAGTGCCCCCGCGGCGAGATCATATCCCGTGAACCGGGAAATCAGCTGTCCTTGAACCAGCCCGCGATCCAAGGAGCCAGAGCCGCAGCACAGGGAGACCGCATGCTTCACCGGCAGTTTTCCCGCATTCGCGGCGAGCAGGTGCTTGCGCAGTAGCCAGTAACCGTCCCGCTCCGGGTCACCGCTGGCGCGGCGGTTCATGGCCATCTTGACCACCGGGTGAGACAGAGGATAGCGCGACCATTGCTCGGCCTCGGTGAAGGGCGCGGCGTTGCCCCAGACACTTTCCACACGCGCAAGGCGGTGGGCATGCTCCTGCGCGTCGCCGGTAGGCTGGCTTTCGCCGCGCGGCTGACGAGGCTTTTGTGCGATCCTAACCGTTCTGGATGAAAATGTTCGCAAGCGCGCGAGACCCAGAAATCGGAGCGGCCAAGAAAGAACCCAAAAAAGGCGGGCTAATACTGGTCTGCGATGAAAAACTACCACGCTGCGGATGATAGAACCCTCGGCCCAACATTCCAACACTTCAAAATCGTGCGCCCCAAAAAAGCTTCAAGGTCTAGCGAGGCTTAAAAAGCGAATGCGCGCCATCGGCATCGAAGACCCAATGCCGCTCTCAATCTGGCACTCGCTCGCAACGCCCGCGCTGACCTCTATGGGACTCGGAACTTGCAGCGGAGCTAGGGGGCGGGTAGTGTTGCGGGCTTGTTGAAATGATAAAAGTCGAGCAGCTCACGAAGGATTATGGAACCGTGCAGGCGGTGAAGGGGATTGATTTTGAGGTCACGAAGGGGGAGATCGTGGGGTTTCTTGGGCCGAATGGGGCAGGAAAAAGCACGACGATGAAGATGCTCGCGGGCTTTATTCCGCCGACTTCCGGTCGGGCGGAAGTGGCGGGCTACGACGTGGCACGCGATTCGTTGAGGGCCCGTGAGCACATTGGCTACCTCCCTGAGAATGTGCCGCTCTACCCGGATATGCGGGTGTGCGAATTTCTCCGATACCGCGCGGCTCTTAAGGGTGTGCCGGGCCGACGGATGAAGGAAAGGGTGGGGGATGTGCTAGAACTTTGCGGCTTGAGGGATGTCGAGCGCCAAATCATCGGGCGACTCTCGAAGGGATACCGACAACGGGTGGGGTTCGCCGATGCCATGGTGCATGAACCGGATCTGCTGATTTTGGACGAACCCACGATTGGCCTTGATCCGAATCAGATTCGGCTTGTGCGGGATTTGATCCGCAACCTGAAAAGGCACCATACGATTTTGCTCTCAACGCATATCCTGCCTGAAGTGGAAATGTTGTGCTCGCGCGTCATTATTATTAACAAGGGCCGCATCGAGGCGATGGATACTCCCCACAACCTGCGCACGCGCTTGGGAGCCAATGGCCACATTACGCTGGATGCCCGCGTGGGGGATGTGCGCTTGGCAGTGCAGGCATTGAAGGCACTCGCTGAGATAACACATGTCTCAACAAAAGCGGATGGTGAGTGGACGATTTTCAGTATCCGCTCTGCGCCCGGGAGTGACCCGCGTGAAGCGATCTACCAGCATGCTGTCCAGCAGCGGTGGCCTGTCCGAGAGCTGACGCGCCGTGCTGTGACGTTGGAGCAAGTCTTTATCGAGGTCACGCATCCGGAGGAAGCATGAGGAAGTTTCTGACGCTACTAGGCCGCGAGTGTTCGAGTGCTTTCCATCAGCCACTTGCCTACGTGGTGTTGTTCTTTTTTCTTGTGGTCACTGGCTTCAATTTCCATGCGGGCATTTCGCTTTTGAATGGCTCGGCTGGGACGACGACGATGGTGGAAGCATTTTTCAATACGGTGTATTTTTGGTTCCCATTTATTCTGCTATTTCCGCTGATCACGATGCGTATTTTCGCCGAGGAGGTAAAACTTGGAACGATTGAAACCCTCATGACAGCACCGGTGCGTGATGCGTCTATTGTGATGTCGAAGTATTTCGGGGCCCTCTTCTTCTACTTCATTTTATGGGCTCCTAGTCTTCTGTATTTTCTGGTTTTCCAAACAGTCACGGAAGTCAGTGCCGGGGGCGCTGCAGGTTCCTACCTCGGAGCCTACGCGATGCTTATTCTGCTTGGTATGTTTTACACCAGCCTTGGCTGCCTCGCGAGTGCCTTGACTGATAACCAGATCGTAGCGGCAGTCATTAGCTTCGCTGCCATTCTTTGCATGTTTTTTGTCGGAATGCTCTCGCTTCTTCTACCGGCGACGAGCCCGCTTTTGCGCGAGGTTATCTACTATTTTTCACCCATCGAACACATGATGGATTTTTCAAGGGGCATCTTTGATTCACGGCCCGTCGTGCTTTACGTATCGGGCACGCTTGTCGTGCTTTTTGCAACGTATCACGTCTTCCAATCCCGCCGCTGGCGCGCATGAAGAAGCGATCTCCCCATGCAGGCGTACGGATAAGCATTGGACTCCAGACCATAGCGGTCATTGTCATTTTCCTCTTGGCGAATTATTTTTCGTTTGCGCATTTTGTTAGAAAAGACTTCTCGCGCTCACAAAAGTTTCGCCTCGCGGAACAAACGAAACGCGTCTTCCGCGAGTTCAAAGAGCCAGTCGAAATTATCGTTATATCGTCTCCGACGCTTCTTTCGCCGATCACAGAAATCTTCGGCGACATCCGCAGCCTCATGGCAGAAATCCGCTTTTCGGCACGGGATCGCGTTCGGATTGAGTATGTCGATCCTACGCGGGATTTGACGCGTATGGGCGATTTGCAAAGGAAATACAATTTTCAAAATGCCGATAGCCTCATGATTTTGAGTGCGGGAGGCCGTGTGAAATTTCTCCCGCTTGTGGATATGGCCGACTTTGACCTACGGCCCGTGGCCCAGGGCGAGGCTCCGCGACTTCTAGCCTTTCGGGGTGAACAAGCGCTGACTAGCGCGCTGATGGGTCTTCTTAGTCCGGAGCAACAAACGGTGTATTTCCTGCAAGGCCATGGCGAGCCCTCGCTCTCGGCGGGATCGCCGATCGCGGTGCTCGTGGAAGCCATTCAAAATCAAAATGTAAAAGTCGCCACGCTCACGCTGGCTTCTGCTGACTCGCTGCCGCCAGACGCCGGAGCCCTTGTTTTGCTGGCTCCTACCTCGGATCTCGAAGAGCGGGAGGCACTACTTCTAGAGGCATGGCTCAGGCAGCGAGGCCGGATGATCGTTCTTTTGGATCCGACGGCGAAGACTCCGCGCCTGCATCAGGTCTTGCGCGCAAGCGGCGTCATTCCGCACGACGATCGTGTCCTTCGCACGATCCAACTTCCTTTTGCCACCGGGATTCTTCGGGAGGTAACCGCGGAGATTAGCCCGACGACGGAATGGGCTCGACGCCTAGCCGGGGCGAACATTTTTTTGCCTGGAGCCACGCAATCTCTGGGCCTTGACACGGAATTTGGCGTTAAGAATCAAGTCTCCGTGCGTCCGTTGCTATTGGCGGCAGAACAATTCTGGGGCGAAACAGACTACGCGCTGAACAGGGCCGGGGGGGTTCGCTATGATGAAGGGAAGGACAACGGCCAGCCTCTCGCAGTCGCGGCCGCAGCAGACCGCGGTGCGGCAGGCGGTGATGACGCAACCCCACAAGCATCTCGCCTTATTGTTATCGGCAGTGCGCAGTTTGCGAAGGACATCGCCATATCGCCTCAGGGCCTCGATTTCCTGCTGGGGGGCATCAATTCCCTACTCGACCGCAGCAAAATTTCCGGGGTGACGCCCAAGACGCTATCCCACTTTGCGCTCAACCTGACCGATGAACAAATTCAGCGTATCGCTCTCTTTGTGATGATCGTGATTCCGGCCCTCGCCGCATTTGCGGGAATCTTCGTCTGGTGGAAACGCCGTTCATGAACCGAGCGGCTACCATCGCTTGGGTCTCACTCGGAGTCCTGGCAGTTATTTTTGCCGCAATCACCATTCCCATTCGCCTGTCCGGTAGTCCCGACCGTCCGGCAGGCAAGGCGCTCTTTCAGTTTTCGCCGGAAGCTATCACTGGCTTCGCGGTGACAAATGGAGATGAAGCTTTTGAGGTAAAACAACAGGACGCGATTTGGTCAATCTTGCCACGAACTGGGGAGGCGACAGGAGACCGCGCATCAGTGCCAGCCATTCAAATTCTCATGGACACCGCGCTCACGAGCCTTGTGCTGGACAGGGTCTCGGCCAGCGAGATTTCGAACCGTGACAAGCTTGCAGAGTATGGTTTGCGCACGAGTCGCTTACGCCTCGATTTTAAGGGCGACAAGGACCTAACGCTGCTCTTTGGTAAGGAATCTGCCGATGGCACGCGCATCTATGTTCGGTTTGAGGATGCTTTGGATGTGTATCTTATTGATAAAAAGCTCGGGCGTTTGGTGGTGAGTTCGGTGGATGACTTTCGAGATCGCAGCCTCTTTTCTCTGCGTCCCAACCAAGTGGATCGTATCCTCCTGCGGAGGCCCGCTGGGGAGATGGAACTGCACGAGATGCCCATGGGTTGGGCGTTGACGCGCCCACTCGCCGCCCGGGCCGATGATGCGGCTGTCGCGACGTTTTTGAATCGCCTTTTCCGCCTTCGTATTGCGGCTTTTGAGAATTCTTCAAGCCATGATTTAGGAGCCTTGGGTCTCTCCGAACCGAATGCAGAGGTGGAACTTTATGGCGCCGGAGATACTGAGCCGCAAACTCTGCGGTTGGGCACGCTAGCGCTGGATGGGTTGGTTGCTGCGCAGCTTATGCCGCGAAATATTATTGTGCGACTTCCGAAGGATTCTCTGGATTACCTTTCTGCCGATCTTGCCACTTTCCGTGATCGTTCGGTAGCTCGCCTTAATCTGGATTTTGTGGATCTGATTCGTGTCGTCACGCCCGCGGGGAGCTTCGCGCTGTCGCGTGCAGGCTCGGCTTGGATCGTGCGGGATGTTAGCGGCGATCAAGCTGCAAGTGGAAAAGTTTTAGAGCGCTTAGCCACAACGCTAGCCGAAACGAAAGCGGTGAGATATGAGGCAGCAACGCCACCATCCCTTGGCGCCAATGGCTTCGACACTAGCCAGTTGCGCCTGAGTTTTTTCTCCGTGGTCTCTGAAAATACCCCGGAGGCGCCTGCGGGTGAGCAAAAGATTTTGGAATTGTCTCTTGGGCACACGACATCCGACGGGTTGGTGCCGGTTTATGAGGACGGGAGCCCGGAGATTGCTTTTGTGCTTCCGGCACTCCTCGAGGCGATTCCCTCGAACGCCGCGCAATGGAACGATAAGGACTAGTGACCTCGAGGGTCGAGCGCGTCCCGCAGCGCGTCGCCAAGGAAATTAAGGGCAAGGAGAGTCAGAGCCATAAACGATGCGGGAAAAACCAAGAGCCACCAGAAACTCCGCACGGGATTGATCGCCCCAGCGCCATCAGCCAGCAGAGAGCCCCAACTGGCTTCCGGAGCTTGCACGCCAAGGCCAAGAAAACTTAAGAAGGATTCATCAATGATCACTGCCGGGATTGCGAGGGTGAGGTAAATGATCATGACTCCGGCAAGGTTCGGAAGCAGATGCTTAAAAAGAATTTGAATATGGGATTGGCCGAGGGATTGCGCGGCGAGCACGAACTGACGCGATTTAAGAGACAGCACTTGGCCTCGGACGATACGGGCCATGGTGAGCCATTCGATAATGCCAAGTGTAATGATCAGAATCACGATGCGCGAAAACTGAACGAGAAAATCCCACCCGAGATGCGATGCCCATGCTTGGACTTGGGTATTGAATGCATTGATCGCTATGAGAATAAAAATAAGGCGAGGCACAGAGTATAAGACATCCACCACACGCATCATCACAGCATCAATCCGCCCTCCAGCATACCCAGCGATAAGGCCCCATGCTGTGCCAATGACCAAGCTTACGATCGCACCACAGACGCCGACTACGATCGAAATTCTCCCACCGGCCAGCACACGATAAAGGACGTCGCGACCATTGAGATCAGTGCCGAAGGGATGGGCCCACGAAGGGGGTAGGTATTGGTTGGTGCTCGGATCTGCGAGGGTTTCGGGGAGAAACCACGGGCCAAGCAAACACGCAAGACTGACGACAAGAATCGTGAAAGCAGAGAGGAGCGCGACGGGATTTCCGGCTAGCCTCCGCAGTACGCGTGGATCAGACATTGAGCTTTATCCTTCGATCCAGTGCGGTATAGGCCACATCCACCAGAAGATTAAACGCGACGAGTAGCACGCAGTAAACGATGACCATGCCGCCGAGCAGAAATCCGTCGCGATTAAGGATGGAGTGGACAAAAAAGCCACCTGCTCCTGGGATGTTGAAGATCGTTTCCACAACAATGGAGCCGGTAAGGAGGTGGGCAGCGAGGGGCCCGAGGTAGGAAACCACGGGAAGAATCCCAATGCGGAGGGCGTGACGATAGACCACGACGGATTCGGAAAGCCCCTTTGCGCGGGCTGTGCGAACGAAGTCTTGTTGGAAAGTATCTAGCATGCTTCCCCGCATGAGCCGTGCTATTGCAGCCATGGCCGGTGCAGCAAGGGTAATGACCGGCAGGATGTAATGGGCCGCGCCGCCCCACCCTCCGACTGGGAGCCATCCCCATTCCAAACCAAATGCAAGAATGAGCAGTGGGCCAATGATGTAGGCGGGGAGCGAAATCGCGGCAAGCGCAAGGAACATTGCCGTGACATCTTTCCATGTGCCGTGATTCATGGCGGCGAAGGTGCCTAGCCACACTCCGCCGACCGTGGCAACGAGAAACGCCATACCGCCTAGTGCCAGCGTGATGGGGAGTGTCTGCGCAAGGATTTCATTGACGGAGCGATTACGATACTTCGTGGAGAGGCGTAAGTCTCCCCGCGCGAGGTCTGCGAGATAGCCGCTGTACTGCTGCCAGAGCGAGCCATCGAGTTTGTATTTCTTGAGGAGTTCTTGCTCAATCGCAGCGGGAATTTTGCGCTCGCCGTCGAAGGGTCCTCCCGGTGAAAGGCGGATTAGCAGAAACGTAATTGATACGACGCAGAAGACGACCGCACCTAAGGAAAGAAGCCGACGGAGAAGACTCAAGATCATCGGGCGTTCAGGAACCCAAAAGGAATCATGCTCACGCAGCCATATAGGCCAGCGAGGCGACGCGCGCGTTCACCTGATCCACGCCCTCTAGTAAATCGGCAATCGCATCCCACTTTCCAGAGACCAAGGCCTCATGAGCATGTGGCGGGAGTGTGGCTTGGAAAGTCTTGCCTTCGATGGTGAGCGTGCCAGCCACGATGTCGAGAGCGATGAGGGCTTCGGGTTCCGCCGTGATCAATGTAGAAACGGCGGCGAGGTCGGCTACGGACAGAACCATGCAGGGCATGCCGAGCGTAATCGAATTTCCAAAAAAGATTTCTGCAAAGCTCTCGGCAAGGATCGCTCGAAATCCAAATCGGTAGAGAGCTTGGGGTGCGTGCTCCCGCGAGCTTCCGCAGCCGAAATTTGATCCTGAGAGCAGGATGCTAGCCCCTTGGAAACGCACGTCGTCAAGCGGATGGATATTTCCTTCTTGTGCCGCAGCATGGCGAGCATCGGCAAAGGTGAATTCCCCTAAACCGTCAAAGGTAATGCACTTCATATACCGTGCAGGAATTATGCGATCCGTGTCTATGTCGTCACCGGGAACCGCAACACCACGCCCAGTGATTTTGGTGATTTTTTCGAGAGCCATAATAACAAGTTAAATAAGATCGAAGACTTCGCGCGCGTCACAAATCTCGCCGGTGACAGCCGCTGCAGCGACCATGAGCGGACTCATAAGAACGGTGCGGCCTGTGGGACTTCCTTGGCGCCCCTTGAAGTTCCGGTTGCTCGAACTCGCGCACAGTTGGTCGCCGATCAACTTGTCAGGATTCATCCCTAGGCACATGGAACACCCAGCTCCTCGCCACTCAAAGCCAGCATCGCGAAAAATGGACGCAAGTCCCATGCTCTCTGCGAGGGCGGCGACGCCTTGCGAGCCAGGTACCACGATTGCCTTCACGGTATTGCGAATTTTTCTACCCTTGAGATAGCGAGCGACTTCAGCGAGGTCACTGAGACGACCATTCGTGCAACTGCCGAGAAACGCGACATCCACTTTCGTGCCCTTGATGGGTTGGCCGCCTTTGAGGTGCATGTGAACGAGGGCCTCCTCGGCCGTGGCTCGGTCCTTCTCCGGAAGGTCTTCTACACGTGGGACGCATTCATCGATAAAGATGGCTTGGCCAGGATTAATGCCCCATGTGACCGTCGGAGCAATCTCTGCGGCGTCATAGGTAACCACGTCGTCGTAGACCGCATCGGGATCGGATGCCGTGGCCTTCCACCGTGCGACGGCGGCGCTCCAGTCATCGGACTTCGGCGCATAGGGACGGCCCTTTAGGTAGGCGAAGGTCGTTTCATCGGGGTTGACGTATCCCACGCGAGCCCCGCCCTCGATGGACATGTTGCAGACCGTCATTCGTTCCTCTTGCGTGAAGGCATCAAATGTTGAACCCCCGTATTCGTAGGCATAGCCGAGGCCGCCATTGACGCCAAGACGCCGGATGATGTGAAGAATTACGTCTTTTGCGTAGACGCCTGGGGCGAGCTTGCCATTCACATTAATGCGACGCACGAGTGGCTTGCGGATGGCCATGGTCTGAGTGGCGAGCACATCGCGCACTTGGCTGGTTCCGATGCCAAAGGCGATGGCACCAAATGCGCCGTGCGTCGAGGTATGCGAATCCCCGCACGCGATGGTGGTGCCGGGCTGAGTGATTCCCTGCTCCGGGCCTACGATGTGGACGATGCCTTGGTGACCCGTAGGAAGATCAAAAAATGTGATCCCAAACTCTGCGCAATTTTGCCGCAGGGCCTTAATCATCGCATCCGCAAGGCTGTCGCTGAAGGGTTCTTCTCGTTCGTCCGTGGGAACAATGTGATCAACCGTGGCAAAGGTGCGCGCGGGGTATAGCACCTTAAGGTCAAGATCGCGGAGCATGCCGAAAGCTTGAGGGCTTGTGACCTCATGGATCAGGTGCGTGCCAATGAGGAGTTGGGTGGATCCATTTGGGAGGGTGCGCACGGCATGCGCGTCCCACACTTTGTCGAGTAACGTCTGGCTCATGAAATAATTCCTCTTAACTTAGCTGACACCACCGGCCTGGCAAGAACGAGCTTACGCGGGATCAATGCGACGCGGGAGCCATTTTGTGTTTTTTGCGAGCGAGGAATTGACGCGTGCGTCTGTTCCTCGGAGAGTCTAGGGAATGTTCGTGAAGCGAAGTTTTGCCGCCATCTGCTTTCTTTCCCTGCTCGCGCCCTTGGCTCGCGCGGAGGAAGAAATTCGTGTGCCGTTTAATTTCCAGTGGGGCGAATCGGCTCAACGCTTGGAGGATAGCCTTGTGCGCGTGAAAGCACGGATCGTGGAGCGGAAGACCGTGCAGAATCGCGCTGTGCTGGTCGTGGAGGGAATCCCACAAAAACTCTTGCGGCGCGCAATTTTTTACTTTCAGGGCGATTCCCTTGATGAGATCGAACTCCACTACGGCGAAGCGGGATGGGATTCCGTTCAGTATGCCCAGTTCTTCGATCAAACTCGTCGAAACATTGACATCAAATATGGAATGGGCCGCGTCATTGCACGGCAGAAAACCCGCGACGCCGATGTGCTCCAGACTCTCATCGGCTACCAATGGGTACAAGCCACCACGTCGCTCCAGCTTTTCCTGTACACCGCCGAGCAAGGTGCCAACAGCGTTCGCGTGCTGAGTCTTCACTACAAAGGCGTCTAGCCTCTGTGGGCGAGTCGTTATGGGTGGAGACATTATTTTGGAGGTCGAGAATCTCCGCAAGGAATTTGGAGACACCGTCGCCGTAGAAGACCTGTCATTTCACCTGCGGCGAGGGGAAATTCTCGGCCTTCTTGGAGTCAATGGCGCAGGCAAATCCACAACGATGAATATGCTCCTCTCGCTCACAGAGCAGACGTCCGGCAGTATTCGAATTTTCTCGATGCCGATGCCGAAGGAACGCATCGCCATCTTGCAGCGGTGCAATTTCTCATCCGCCTACGCTGCCCTTCCATCGAACCTTCTCGTGCACCAAAATCTCCGAATTTTCGGCATGATCTACCGCGTGCGAAATCTCGAAGCTCGAATCACGGAGCTTCTCGAGCTTTTTGAAATTTCCCACCTCCGGAATCGCGTGGCTGGACGCCTCTCCAGCGGCGAAGGCACGCGCATGAACCTGTGTAAGGCACTTCTTAACGCTCCAGAGCTCCTCATGCTCGACGAACCGACCGCGAGCCTTGATCCCGACATCGCAGACAAGGTGCGCAAGGCACTCCGGCGCGTGCAGAAGGAAACGAATGTCGGCATACTCTACACCTCGCATAACATGCGCGATATTGAAGAAGTCTGTGACCGCGTATTGTTTATTCATGAGGGTCGCGTGGTCGCAGAGGGTACCCCTGCACAGATCGTTCGCGATTCGCACCATGGCTCCCTCGAAGAAATCTTCATCGAGCTGGCACGCTCCGGCAAGAAGGAGGCCAACAGATGATTCACTTTCACGTCATCGCTGGCCTCGTGCTGCGCCATATTTACCTGTATACGCGCAATGCGATCCGCTTGGTTGAGCTGATTTTTTGGCCCTTGGTGGACTTAATGGTCTGGGGCTTTCTCACCGTCTTCCTCCGCGAGAATACGACGGGCGACTTCCCGCATTTCATCTCATTCCTTATCGGTGCGATGATTTTTTGGGACGTCCTATTCCGAGCACAGCAAGGGCTTGCGATTTCTTTCCTTGAGGATGTCTGGACAAAAAATCTTCTCAACATTTTTGTGGCTCCCGTGCGGCCCTTGGAATACGTGAGCGCCACAGCCATCGTAGGTTTGCTCCGCGTTGGGGTGACGCTTGTTGTGCTCACCGTGGTCGCTTGGGTCGCTTATGCCTTTAAGCTCTGGGACTTTCATTTTCTGCTGCTTCCGTTTTTTGGTAATCTGCTCCTGTTTGGTTGGTCGCTCGGAATGGTTTCCGTCGCGCTCATTTTGCGTTGGGGCCAGGCAGCAGAGTCGCTTGCCTGGGCTGTGCCTTTCCTGTTTCAACCCATCTCCGCCGTTTTCTATCCGGTGACTGTGCTTCCCGTATGGCTACAACCACTGGCCTTGTCCCTCCCATCAACTCACGTGTTTGAAGGTATGCGAGCGGTTTTGAAGGATGGCTCAATCCCGACATTTCATCTGCTAGCAGCGACAGGTCTCAATCTGGTATTTCTCTCTCTCGCTGCCTGGTATTTTGCGTTCACCCTTCGGCAAGCCCGCCAGCGGGGGCTACTGGCCAAGCTGGCTACGCAATAGCACTAGCGAAAATCGGGTCCGACCGTTACGACACCTTTCGGTGCGGAAGAAACGCGCTGTAAGGCCTCGCCCAGACGACGACGTGAATCTTCCTTAGCCGTCGCGCCGACCGAACTTGTAAGGGTGGCGGTGCTGGAAAGAGGCGGGATTTTGCGCCAAAGTTTCATAGCCATCTTCATCATCGGCGAAACATTATCGAAGAGTCGCTTCACCGGATCTTCCATGCCTGCGCGGGAAAATGATTCGACGCGATGCTTTTCTCCAAGCCTTAAGAGTGAGCCCCCGGTGCCAAGCATTTCATCGGCAAGGCGAAGAATTCGCCGATTCGGCAGCGCGGCCGGCACCGCTTGCAGGGCAAGATCGAAAGCGGTTTCTGGTTCATATCCCATGCTCACGAGGAGCACGATGGCAGAAGCAGGCGAGCGACTTATGCCCGCCTCGCAGGACACCAGTAAACCCCAATCGGCATCTGAGGCACTTATGCTTTTTCCCATTTCTATGAGCTTGGCCACGTCGCCTGTTGAGGGCATCCGGCAGCTAAAGTATTTGGGAGCCAAGGCCTCAATGTCATCAAGGTCGTGCGTGTAGATGCGGAGCGATGTGCAGGGATTTTGTGGAATAAATTCCACGCGAAAGGAAAGTTCCGGATCCACAAGAATCACGGAATGAGTAATCGGCTTGTTTAAGTATTCAGGGAGCAGAAGCCTCTCGCAGATTGCCATTCTCATAGAAGTATTGGTTAAAAACCTACCTCCTTTTTATAAGAAATTCAGATGACATGGGAAAGAGAAATCGCTCAATTTTGGGACTTAATGTGGCGTGAGGCACCGTTCTAGATGCTTAACCGCCCCGTTCAATCCAGCGGTCGTGTTCCCGGATCAGATCTTCCAGGCGCTGCACAGCTTCCGCTTCGGGGATGTTAAATTTTACGGCTGTCTTGCCTACATAGAGATTCACTTTTCCGGGTGCACCGCCGACGTAGCCGAAGTCGGCATCTGCCATCTCGCCGGGACCATTCACGATGCAGCCCATGATGGCGATTTTTAGACCTTTCAGATGTACCGTGGCAGCTTTGATGCGCGCCGTGGTTTCTTGGAGATTAAACAACGTCCTGCCACAACTCGGACAGGCCACGTAGTCTGTTTTGAAAATGCGGACCCCGGCAGCTTGCAGGATATTATAGGCGATACGCACGGATTGGCCTGGGGCCGTCTCCCCCTGAACGAGCACGGCGTCGCCGATGCCATCGCATAGCAGCGATCCTATGTTTGTTGCTGCGGTAAGTAAATTTTGTAGGAACGAATTTCCGGCTTGTGGCACAAAAGTATCTTTCAGCAAAATCGGATGTCGTGCTTCCACGAGGGATGCCAGCAGTCGGAAGCCGCCGATCACCGGTAGGTCGCAGCCATTTGGAATCGTCACGCACACGGCCTCTGCACTGGCGTTTATCGTTGCCACTTTCGCCGCATCGCGCGGGTCGCATTCCACGATGTCGCTGGATTCATAGATGATCTCTGGTTGATAGTCGCCTAGGCCGTCTAGCTTGTGCGACAGCTGGTCGTAAGTAGCCTGTGTGACGACGACACGCACGAGCTCGTCCCTGCCGACCGTGAAGCGACCGAGGGCCATCTTATCGGATTTCCGCCGGGCATAGGAAAAAGGATCAAAAGGCCAGCAGCCAAGCGCCGGAGCAGGCTCACGCTGACCCGCCAGCTCGACGAGTGCTTTGGCGACAGGAATTTCGTGGACGGAGTCTTCCGTGAGAGAAACGCGCACTGTATCGCCGATGCCATCGGCCAAAAGGCTGCCAATTCCTATCGCGCTCTTGATGCGCCCGTCCTCACCATCGCCTGCTTCGGTGACGCCGAGATGGATGGGATAATTCCAATCTTGGCCCTCCGCTTCCATGCGCGAGACAAGCATACGGTAGGCGTGAATCATCACTTTGGGGTTCGACGACTTCATCGAAAAAACAAGATCGTGAAAATTCTGCTCACGGGCGATGCGGGCAAATTCTAGTGCGCTTTCTACCATGCCCCGCGGCGTGTCACCGTAGCGATTCATGATCCGGTCACTCAGGCTACCGTGATTGGTTCCGATACGGATTGAAATGCCTCGCGCGCGACAAAGCTGGACCAATGGGGTGAATTTTTCACGAATGCGAGAAATTTCGGCATCGTATTGGTCATCCGTATATTCCCGCGTAGCGAACTTTTTAGAATCGGCATAGTTGCCGGGATTGATGCGCACTTTATCCACCCATAAAGCCGCCTCTAGTGCGGCATCAGGCTTAAAGTGGATATCGGCCACGAGTGGCACGCGGCATCCCTGCGCATCAAGTGCCGCGCGGATGGATTCGATATTTCGGGCATCTTTTATCGTAGGTGCCGTGATGCGCACAATCTCGCAGCCAACCTCGACCAGGCCCAGCGTCTCCTGCACGCAGGCCTCCGTCTTCATCGTGTCACTCGTGAGCATGGACTGCACGCGGATGGGATTGTCCCCACCCATGGCGATCTGACCGACTCGCACAGCCCGCGTCGCGCGGCGGCGCGGCCACGTCCGATAGATCAAGTCCATGCCTACTTTACCTTCTCGACGACCGGCGGCCTCGCCGGTGCCACCATGTCACCCACGTCGTAAAAAGTCAGGTAGAGCATGAAGCCGATGAGTAAAAGTGCACAAGCCGTCTGAACAAATTCCAATACGCGGATATTGATTGGCTTTTTCCGAATCGCTTCAATGATCGCCATGGTTATGTGCCCGCCGTCGAGCACAGGAAACGGCAAGAGATTAAACATCGCGAGGTTGACGTTGATGAGCACGCTGAGAACCAAGGCCAGCCGCCAGCCGTCTGGGGTTTCAAAAATCTGATAATAAATCCGCATGATGCCGACCGGCCCGCTGAAATGCGCCGCTTTCACGTCCGAATCAGGCGAAATGAGAGCGCCGATCATTCGGAAAATGCTAGTCGCTGCCTCTCGCACTTGGGTGACAGGATCAGGGTGCACGAGCTTGGTGCGTCCCCACTCAATACCAAATTCCACCGGCTTCGCATCCGCCGTGGCCGGTGGCAGCGGCAGAGCGAGGTCCAAGGATTTTCCGTCTCGCTCGACTTTCACAGTGATGGTTTTGCCACGATTGGCGTCTACTATGGGGCCGAATTCTGAGAGGTTGAAGAGTGGTTCGCCATTGGCTTCTAAGAGCAAATCTCCGCCCTGGAAGCCCGCCTTGGCGGCGAGACTTTCTCGCACGACAAAGTTCACCCCCGGCGTCTGCCGCGGGCCGATCTGAACTTCACGCAGGGCCGGACGCCTCCAACTCGAAGTATCCGGTTTGACCCAGCCGACGGGCAGTGTGATTTCTTGCCCCTCGCGGAGAACCGTAAAATCGAGGGTCTTTCCCTCGCTGCGCACGATGCGCCACTTGATACTATCGGTTCCGCTCAAAAAATATTTCACGGGCTGGCCATCCACCGCAAGGATTTCATCCCCCACGCGCAGGCCCGCCGCAGCGGCTGGTCCGCCGTCTTTCACGAAGCCGATTGTTCGCGAATCAAACTCACTCTGGGGTTTTCCAATCACCCAAACAATGCAGGCCATCACGAATGCCAATCCAAAGCTAAAGACAGGCCCTGCCGCTGCGACGATGATTTTGTCGAGCGGTTTCACAGGCGGAAGTTGGTCGCGCGATTGCACCACGGTGCCTTCGAGGGCCTCCATGGGAGCCAGTTGCGGAATGGCCACGTAGCCACCGGCAGGAATACTCCCGAGGCGATATTCAACGCCGCCGATCGTCTTGCTCCAAATCGGCTTACCAAACCAAATCGCAAATTTCTCAACGACTAGCCCCCGCCAACGTGCCGCAAGAAAGTGGCCGAGTTCATGGACAACAATCAGGAGATTAAAAATCAGGATGACCTCAAGGCAAATGAAGAGGAACTTTAGGATGTCAAAAAACATAGCGAGGGACAGAAGCTGCTACCGATTGCGGAAAAAATCAATGCGAGCGATGGTCATAATGAGAAATTTCTCAGGCAAGGTTCACTGCGAGGCAATGAGGGCGAGGGTAAGCGATGCACCGGAGAGTAGCGTACTCATCACGATCGCGCCGCTGGCCAGAGGTCCGTCTCCGCCCATCTGCTTGACCATAATGTAGGACGCTGCAGCGGTAGGACACGCAGCGAGGACAAGTACGATGCGGAGTTCAGAAGGGGGGAGGGAAGCCATTCTGCCAAGGAGTCCGACTATAAGCGGAACGGCCACGACCTTAAGCAGCGAGGCAACAGTGATGGCTGGCAGCTCTCTGCCGAGTCGCACATGAGCCAGCGAACCTCCTATGCAGAGGAGAGCGATTGGCACGGCAGCGTTGCCGAGTATCTCAAGCGAGCGATCAAGAAAAAGCGGCATTGCATTACCTGTAACTCCAAAAAGCAATCCCCCAAAACCGGCTAGCAAGAGCGGGTTTGTGACAATCGCCCGTAGCGCCACGCCAAGGGAATTCCACGATAGATGAGAACGACTTGCCTCCAAGACACAGACTGCAAGGATATTATATGTCGCCATGAGAAGCGCCATCACTACCACGGCTGTCGCGAAGAGTTCGCGTGAGTTGACATGGCCTTCAAAGGAATACGCAAGAACGGGAATTCCAATGTAGGCGAGGTTGCCACGAAAAGACGCCTGCGAAAGTGTGCCGCGCGAGGATTTTGGCAGCTGCATCACGCTCGCAGCCAGCCAGCCGATCGTTGCGACGAAGGCAGTTGCGAACAGAAGAATGCCATACAAAGGCAGCGTCTGGGGGCCCGGTAGCCCAGAATGCGCCGCCGAGCGAAAGAGCAATGCGGGCAGAGCAACGTAGAAGGCTAGCTTGTTGAGGTCAGCCATGAAGGCCTCCCCAAGAAGCCTTAATCGCGCGAGCCCGACGCCCAATGCGACGAGAAAAAGAATCGGTGCCAGAGTATCGAAGATCGCCATCACACGCCGTGCTCTCCGCTATGTAGTTGTTGGTATCAGTCCTTCAGCGAAACAGTTCGCTGGAAGGTGCCCTCGCCGAGTGTGTTGAGGTTTTCAACGGCTAGGCTGGTTGCCATGCCTCCGGGGCCAACGGAGAAAAAGACGCCCGCCTGACCGGCCGAAGATTCACTTGCTGTTTGATACACAAAGGTGTCTCGACTCCAGTGTATAAGGGCATGGGGAGTTTTCTGCG
>Ga0105045_10002112_pt1 | contig 16665 bp, 14 predicted proteins | sample MAT02_FD_78089 | JGI IMG/M metagenome (GOLD analysis project Ga0105045, IMG submission 78089) | Freshwater microbial communities from Lake Fryxell liftoff mats and glacier meltwater in Antarctica - MAT-02 (megahit assembly) | ecosystem: Environmental > Aquatic > Freshwater > Ice > Liftoff... | reverse complement strand
TTGGCTGAAGTCGTCGCGAAGCACCCAGCGCAGGCCGTACCACCACGTCATGCAGATCAGTGAATGCCCGAGAACGACCGCGCCTGGGATCACCAACAGGCGCGCCGGGCCACGCAGCGCATCCAGCATTCCGTCGACGGCCGCCGCGAACAAACCCCAGGCGAGCATGCCCAAGAGAGGCACCTCCAAATAGCCCGCCTCAGACCAACTCCAGAGCCCCGCGCGCGTCGCCAACACCTCCATCAGCGAGGCATCGATCGTGACGAACAGACCCAGCAGCGCAGCGCGCTTCAGGCCCTTCGCATCGGGGAAGAGCGAGGTCCGAACCTCACGCGCCGAGAGGATCACAAGCGGCCAGATCAGCGGCACGAGGACAGGCACATCCATCACGCGCGCATGCCAGTCGGGGGCATAGGTGTAGTGCCGGTAGAAGGTGATCGAGGTCTGCTCACCGACGAAGCCTGCGAGCGCGAGCAGCGCGTAATCCGAGAGCAAGCCACGCACGCTGCGTCCCATTCCAAGAGGGGCTACGCGCCCCTCCTCGGCCCTCGCAGGGCCTTCACCTCCCATCGCATCTGAGAAGCGCGCCATGGTCCCGAGCGTCAGCAGAATGACGACGACGCAGAGGCCTTCGAAGAGCGCGATGTTCATGCGGTGATCGCAGGTTGCACGCGTGTTCCTTGGACCCGCTTGGAGTCGGCCAGCTCCCAAGCGATGCGTGTCGCCATCGCCATGATCGTCAGCTGCGGATTGACCCCGAGGCTGCTCGGCAAGATACCGCCGTCGGCGATGTAGACGTTGTCCGTGTCCCACATCTTTCCCCACGGATCGACGACGGAGGTCGAGGCGGTCGCGCCCATGCGGCTGCTGCCAAGCGGATGTTGCGAGGCCGCTTCAAGACGCGAGGCGGGGATCTGCTCAAAGGGGTAGCGACGGAACTCGTCGGGCGTGAGCCCTTCGGACCCAAGCACCGGCAGGAAGATCTCCTTTGCGCCCGCGGCGAGAAAGACCTCACCCAGCTTCTTGATCCCAAAGCGCATGCGCGCGTGATCACGCGGCGTGCATCGGTAGAAACAGATCGGCTCCCGGCCAAAGGGGTTGCGATGCAGGGAGCCACCGCCATCGTCGTGCACCATCGCGCCGAACATCGCGATGTGATCCACACGCTCAGCAAGGCGCGCATGTCGCGGCCCCGCATGCGGCATCGTCGCGGCGATGACCGAGGCCGGCACAAAGAGGCTGATCAGCGTCACGCCGTCATGCTCGAAGTCATCGGAGTACGCGCTCTGCATCGCGCCTTGCCATCCGCGCACAGGCGAATCGAAGACGGCATAGACACGAAAACCCGGATGCAGCGTGAGGTTGCGACCAATGCCCGAGCCCACGGGTGCGAGCCCACTTGAGCGCAAGAGCCCCGGCGTATGCATACCTCCACAGGCGACGACCACGCGCTTGGCCGTGACCTTGAGCTTGCCCTTCTTGCCACCGACCGGCGTCTGCAGAATGCGCCCCTCCACGCCCGTCGCATGGCTGCCCTTCATCACGATGCGGTCGACCAGACAGTGCGAGTAGACCTGTGCACCCGCGGCCATCGCGCGCGGCAAATAGGAGAGATCCACCGAGAGCTTGGCGCCATGCGGACAGCCAAAGTTGCAGCGCCCGCAGCCGTTACAGCCCTTGGTGTTGCGGCGAATCGGGTTCATCGCGATGCCGAGCTGCTCTGCACCCGCGCAGAAGAGATTGGTCGAGCGTGAGCGCATCGAGAGCGGCACCTCCTCGACGTGGATCGCCTTTTCGACATGATTGTAATAGGGGTCTAAACCCTCGGGGGTGAGATCCTTGAGGTTCATCTCGCGCGACCAAACGCGCAGCACAGACTCGGGCACACGGAAGCAGACGCCGCCGGTGATGACGCTTGATCCACCGATGCAGCGACCGGTCGTGACGTTCACCGTGGGTGCCCCGCCAAGGCCGAGCGCGGCGGTCATTCCACCCTCGCGCCAGACGTGCCGAAGCGACTCGCTCTGTCTCATCGCGCCATGCTCAAGCGCAGGCACATCGCGCCCCTCTTCGAGCACGATCACGCGCTGCCCGGCGAGCGCGAGCTCCGTCGCCATCGTCGCGCCACCCGCACCGCTGCCGATGATCACGACATCGCAGTCGAGGGTGAGGTCGCCCGGACCTGTTTTGCTTGCTTCCCTCCCAGGAAAGTCGCGTGCGGAGATCACACTCATGACGTCCCCTCGATGGCCGTCTGCGTGAGGCATCGCTGGTCCCAGTGGATCTCTTTCGCCGCATCGGGATGCTCGTAGTAGACGATGCTGACGATCGCGCGGGCCGCAAAGAGCGCGAGCGCTGCGGGCGTCTGCTCCAAGGCTTCCAGCGCGTGAATTCGTGCAGCGAGCGGAAGGCTCGCCAACATGCCCAGGCGACCCGCCAGGAGCGGCGAGAGCACGCTCACCGCGTAGATGCAGAGCAGGAAGAGCAGGCGCGCGCGGAGGTTCAGATGCGCGACGAAATCATCAATGTCGGTCACGAACCAATCCATGCGCTCGTTGGGCGGCGGGATGGGACGCCCAGCTTCATCAACCTCGCGAGAGAAGAGGGCTTCCGCAAAGGCGCGGACATGGCGCCGCGTGCCGTCCGAGAGCTTGTTTTTGGGGGGACTCACGCGAACACCATAACGCGATCGACCAGCTCAGAGCTTGCCGCGCACGCGCGGATCGTTACGAGGCGCGAACGCGGCTGCGTAAGAACATCCCGAACAAGGAGACCACGAGCACGATGAACCAGAACGAGATGGGCTCCGGTAGCCCTTCAAGCCCATTCGTCAGGTTCATCCCGAGGATGGAGCCAATCGCCGTGATCGGCAGCGCGACCGCAGCCAGCGTGTTGAGGCGGTGCGACTCCTTGGCGATGCGCTCACTCACATCGGCCTGCTCCTCGGTGTGCTGCGCGATCGTGTACTGCATACCGTTCTCGGTGTCGTCGCAGATGGTCTCGGCCAAGCGCTCAAGCTCATAGGCGCGATCACGAAGCGCCAGGATTTCAAGGTCTTCGGGGAAGGCATCGCGTACCTGTTGAAGCGCGAGGTGCATGTTGCGCGTGAGGCGCTGCATCGGGCGGGCGAGCTTGATCAGCGCGAGGAACTCGGTCGCCTTCTCAGCCACGTCAAGCTTGTCATCAAGCTCCTCGACCGTCTTCGAGACATTCTCAACATGTTCTTTTAATGTTTGAATGTTATCTCGACCTGGGAAGCATCTCCAGGCGCCGATGTCGCTGCGCCAGAAGGCGATCGCATGACGCTCTCGCTCGTTGTGCTTGGGGAGCTGATGCAAGAGAAGCAGGCAGTGCGCGCCCTCGACCATCGCGCGCTGCCTTCCCACGCGCGTCCCTACACGCTCACGAAGCTCCGTCGGGACTTGCCAAGTGTCGGGGATGATCTTCGCCATAATTGCCTTCTCTCATCGGAATGAGCCGCGTTTCGAGGAGGCGAGGCTACACGTCCTCTGGCGGGTCGAGTTGGTCATTCCAGCTCGCATCGGAGACTCGCGGTCTGAGCAACGTGACGGTGAAAGTTGTTCCCTCGCCCACGACGCTATCGACCTCGACAGCTCCGCCCATACGCGTGACCAGATGCTTGACGATCGAGAGCCCAAGGCCTGTGCCTCCCTGCGCGCGCGCGCGCCCTTCGTCGACGCGATAGAAGCGCTCAAAGAGACGCGGCAAATGCTCACGCGAGATGCCAGGTCCGTTGTCCCTCACGCAGATCGTGAGCTTCGTCTCCATGGCCTCGATGCCCACGTGGATGCGCCCATTCTCACCGCTGTATTTGATCGCGTTCTCGATGAGATTCGTCAGCACATGCTCAAGCGCGCGAGGCTCCGCGACACACCATGAGGAGTCCGCATCGCCGGCCACCGTGATCGTGGTCTTGCGCCCCTCGGCACGCGGAAGGAGCGACGCGGCGACGCGCTCTGCCGTCTCCAACGACGAGACCGGCTCAAGCTCAAGCTGCGCATCGGGGGACTCGGCACGAGAGAGCTCCAGCAGATCGTCGACGAGGCTCTGCAGACGCACCGAGTTGTCGTTGATCGTCTGCACAAAGCGGCGCGCGAGCACGGGGTCTTCGATCGCGCCGTCGAGCAAGGTCTCCGCGAAGCCTCGGATCGTCGTCAGCGGTGTGCGCAGCTCATGGCTCGCATTCGCCACGAAATCACGGCGTACCGCGTCGACACGGTGAAGCTCGGTGACGTCGTGAAGCACGGCGATGACGCCTCCTCCCTCGCGCAGCGGCACGAGCTGCGCCGTGAGCCTACGCTTCTCGAGGTTGGTCTGAACATCGAAGCTCACCGTCGCGAACACCCCGCCCAGGGCCGTGGTCAACGCTTCGCGCAGCTCAATCGAGCGAATCGCGTCGCGCACCGGGAAGCCTCGCACCTCGCGTCCCGCGAGCGCTAGCAGCGCCTTGTTGGTGAGCTGAATGGTGCCCTTGCTATCCGTGACGAGGACGCCCTCCACCATCGCATCAATGATCGTCGCAAGACGCGCTTCCTCCGCGCGCATGCGGGCGATTCGCTCGGTCAATTGCTCGGCCATGCGATCGAGCGCGCGACCTAGGTCACCTATCACATCCTGCGTCCCTGAGTTCACGCGGACGCGCAGATCTCCACCCGAGAGGACGATGGCGACGCGCCTCAGATCATCGAGCGGCGCCGTAATGTAACCAGCGAGCGAGACGCACGCGAAGCCAGCCAGAGTCAGCCCGAGCGCACCCGCGAAGGCGAGCGTCGGGAGGTTTCCGAGCAGCCAGCAGACGACGAAGAGCGTGAAGCCCAACACGCTCGCCATGACGAGAAAGAGAAGCCATGCGAGTCGAGGAGCCATCGTGTTCGAGCCGACCTACTAGCGCGCAGCGCTTTCCTCAACGTCGGCTGATGCGGTAGCCCACACCGCGCACGGTCTCGATGTAGTCGCGCGCGGCACCGAGCTTCTCGCGCAGGCGCTTCACATGCGTGTCGACGGTGCGTGTCTCGATGCCCGGTGCGTAGCCCCAGACGCGCTCCAGCAAGGCCTCACGTGTTTGGACACGACCGAGCTTCGAGGCCATATCGTAGAGGAGCTTGAACTCCAGCGCCGTGAGGTCGACGAGCTCTCCCTCAACGAGCACCGCGTGATGCGGCACATCCACTTCGAGCACCCCAATCACGATGCGCTCGCCCGCTGCAGGCCGCGTCGAAGGGCGCGTTCGCCGCAACACAGCACCCACACGCAGGACGAGTTCACGCGGACTGAAGGGCTTCACCACGTAGTCATCGGCGCCGATCTCGAAGCCGATCACGCGATCGATCTCGTCATTCTTCGCGGTGATCATCATCACGGGGATCGCCTGCGTATCTGGGTCTCTGCGCAGCTGCTTACAGACCTCCGTGCCTGCGATGTCGGGAAGCATCCAGTCGAGCAAGATCAGATCGGGCGCTTGCTTTCGCACCTCACGCAGCGCGCTCTGACCATCGCGTGCGGTGACCACCGTGTAGCCGGCTTGCTTCAAATTGTATTCGAGCAGCGCGACGATATCGGCCTCATCGTCGACGAGGAGAATGCGTTCCTTCATGCCTAGGGCGATGCTGGCAGTGCTTCGTGTCATCGGGGATTCGTCATTGTGACGCGTAGGTGACGAGGGTGCCCTGTGTTGATTTTCAGCGCACTTTGCCAACCGAAGCATCGACAAGCGCCGCAAGCGAATGCGCCCTTGGGCTGCGCACTTGGTAGGCCATCTTCGTGGTGAGGTAGGCCATCGCGAGCTTGCGCGTTGGGTCGCACCAACCGAGCGCGCCGCCTGCGCCTGGGTGCCCAAAGCTCGCCTCGCTCGATGAGAACACGCCTGGATTCTCCTTCACGAAGCCAAGCGTCCAGCCCATCGGTCGACAGAGCACGCGGTCACGCTCGCTCCAGGACCCACGCGCAAACAAGGGAGCGAGGGCCGCCTCGGACACAAGACGCACGCCGTCGATCGAGCCTCCGTTCGCCAGCGCGCTGTAGACGCGACAGAGACCACGTGCGCTGCCAAGCCCGTTGCCCCAAGGCAGCTCTAGCGCATGCACAAGGCGCGAGTTGTAGTTCTCAAGCCCCGAAGGCCCGGCCTCGCTCGGAAATTCAAATGCGCGGAAGGTGTCTCCCTTCTTCAGGATCTGACGCAGGATCGCGCGCTCGGCGCCTCCCTCGTAGAGGATCGAGGGCAGCGCCCGAAGACGCTCATTGCCATCCTGCGGAACGTTTTTCGCGACGCGCGGCTCAAGGGCTTCGGGCAAACCGATGTAGACATCGGCCTTGAGCGGGCCCGCCACTTCGCGTGCGAAGAAGGTGCCCAACGACTCGCCCGTGAGGCGCTTGAAGAGCTCGGCGGCGTAGAGGCCGTACGTCACGCCGTGATAGCCCTGATGCGTACCGGGCTCCCACATGGGCTCGGCCTCTTCGAGCAGCGCACGCACACGATCGGGATCGTCACGCACATCCTCAAGCTTGAAGTCGCGCGGCAACGCGATGAGCCCTGAGCGATGGTTGAGCAGCATGCGGGTGGTGATCGTGCGCTTGCTCGGCGAGGCGAACGCGGGCCAGACCTTCGAGATGGGCGCGTCGTAGTCGAGGAGACCGCGGTCGGCGAGCATCAGAAAACACAGCGCGACCATCCCCTTGGTGGACGAGAACATCGTGGAGAGCGTGTCCAGCTCAAAGGGCAGCTGGCGCTCGCGATCGCGAAGGCCGCAGACGAGATCGACCACGACCTCACCCTCGTACCAAACACAGACGCCCGCACCAAGCTCACTGCCGTTGCGAAGCGAGCGACGGAGCTCGTCCCTCACGGAGTGAAAGCGAGGATGCACATGGCCGCGAATCAGGTCCGACATGGAGCGAAGCGTAATGGGCCACGCCGATCACGCGATGCGAATTCGCGGGCTCTCCCCGGATGTCGCGAAACGAAACGAGCCCCGCGTTCAAGCGAGGCCCGTTTCGTTCTTGTTTCCATATGCAATGAAACATATTGAAACAGTATTCGGCCTCAGAGGCCTGAGCGCGTCGCGCTGCGTCGCTCTGCACGTGCGCCGCGCATGATCTCCCTCACGTGCTGCTGCATAGGCTCCATGCGAACGCCGCGTCGCTCAGCGCGAGGGTGTGCGGGAGGCTTGCGCAGAGGTGAGCAGCGGTGCGGGTGTTCATGGTGCTTTCCTTCTGCGCTCGGGGGTTTCTTCGAGCACGAGAGTCATGGTGAGGGCGCGTCTTGCGCCTGTCTGAAGCGCGATGAAGTGACGCGAGTCGATTCGCCAACGGTTCAGCGGCCCGCGACGCAGCCGAAAAAATCTTTGTCGAAAACTAGATTTGCGTTCAGTGCCGTCCGTACAGTGAACGTATGAACACTTCAGCCATCACGCTCGCCACGATCGTCACCGTCCTCTTCGACCTCGCGCGTCTTGGCGTCACGCCATCGGATGCACGCATCGCCGGTCGCTTGGGCGTCTCCACAGAGCGCGTCAGCCGTGCGATGCGCGAGCTCGATACGCGCGGTCTCGCCGATGCGAAGCGCTGTCGCCTCACGCTCACTGGCCTCGGCGTGGGCGCGCAGCTCGACCAAGAGCGCAGTGAGCGACGTGATGACGCGATGCTGAAGGCGGCCTGATCCGCTGCCTCAGTTCAACCCGTCTGCTCAACTCTGGCGCAGCTCCGGTGCATCCTGTTCGAGCCTCGCGAAGAGGTCGCGCAGCTCCGTCTTGGGACGCAGCGGGAGCACAAAACCCGAGCCCAGCTCGGTGAGCTTCTTGTCGAGCTTCTCGAGCTCACGACCATGCTCACCAAGGAAAGTCTCCAGCTGCGCGCGATCGTTCTCGAACTGCGTCTCCAGGCGCTCAAGCTGGGCGCGCAATGCCTCGGTTTGAAACTCGAGGTCTTTCACTTCGCCCGCTTTGGATGCGATCCAACCCCGCGCCTTCTCGCTCGTGCCATGGGAGAGAAGCCAGCGATCGAGGGACTCCGTCGTCTCGCGCATCGCCGCGATCACGCCCGCGTCGGGGGCATCGAGTTCGCGCAATCCGTTGAGCACGCTCAGCTTCCGATACGCCTCGCGATAGGCACGCTCCCCTTGCTGCGAAGCGTCGAGGTAGGGCTTCACTTCGAAGTCGGCCTGACGTGCTCCCGCACGCGCCTGCGAGAGGTCTTGGCCCAGCATGCTCATCGCGTGGCCCATGCGCTGACGGCCTTCGCGCGCCGCGGCCTCCATATGCTCCAACTTGCGCTGCTCTTTGAGTCCATGGCTTCGCAGCTCGTTCATCTTCATGAGCGTCCCGCGGATTTCACCAAGCATGTGCTGCGCAAGCTCTGGCGGTGTGCCCCCTGGAAACGCCCGCCGCAGCATCTCTTCGAACACAAGCGCACGGGATGCCCAGCGCTCCAGCGTGGTTGGCGGAAGCGTCGGTGCGGCCTGCCTTGCGGTCGTCGAGAGCGCCATCGCAGGCATCGACGGGATCTGCTCTTGCGGTGCCAACGCAAGCAACTCGCGCTCCACCTGATGCGCATCGACCGGACGCTCTTCGGGCTTCTTCGCGAGCAGTTGGAGAATGAGCTCTTCGAGACGTCTTGGGATCGTCGGCACAAGCTCCGAAGGGCGCGGCACGGCGTCCTGCATGTGCGCTATCAGAAAGCCCGTGATGTCGCTTGAGTTGAAGGGCAATCGGCCGGTGACCATCTCGAAGAGGATCACGCCAACGGCGTAGAGATCGGCGGCCGGCCCTGCATCGATCGAGGTCACGCGCTCGGGCGCCATATACTGCGGCGTACCGAAGATCTGCCCGGCGCTCGTCATGCGCTGGTCGTGAAGCGAGCGAGCGATTCCGAAGTCGAGAATCTTCGGGATGGGGCGTCCATCCGGGCTCTTGGCGATGAAGATGTTCTCGGGCTTCAAGTCACGGTGGATGACTTGGAAGTCGTGTGCGCGAGCGAGGCCGCGCGCGATCTGTGCGCCGATCACCGCGACCATTCCAAAGGCCATCGGTCCGGCTTCGATGAGCTTGTCGAGCGAGCTTCCTTCGAGCAACTCCATCACGAGGTAGGGCGTCCCATCGTCGGCTTCGCCGTAGTCCGAGATCTCCACGATGTTCGGATGCGCGATCGCCGCAGCGTTCTTTGCCTCGCGCCGAAAGCGCTCTTTGAGCGAGGCATCGCGGACCAGATGCGCGCTCATGATCTTGATGGCGACAGGCCTGTCTACAAGCTGCTGGCGCGCCCGATAGACGACAGCCATGCCGCCCTCGCCGAGCTGACTCTCGATCTGATAGCGGCCCGCGAGCAAGGTCCCGATGCGCGGGTCGGCGACCTCTTGCAGCGCAGTTCTGTCGACAAAACAAAAGCTCTCGTCTCCTTGGTACTTCAGCTGACAGACCGGACAGACACGCATCGAAACCTCATTGGCACGCGGTAGTCATTAGGCATGCTCGTGTGCGAGCGTGACCGGCTTTTATCCTTGCTCGCAATGGTGCTCGTACAGATTGCTACGATCGCCAGCACGATTGGTTCCCTTGGAACTTCCGCTCCCCACGCGGAAAGGCGACGATATTGAGCCTACGTTGAACAGACTTCGCCAACGCACCCGTGATCGGAAGGCTGCGCGTCATGCTTGAAGACGAGCCGCATACCGAGCCAACGCCCAGCCCGGACGAGGCGCCTGGGCCCATCTTAATCGGCTGGCGCGAGTGGGTTGGCCTTCCGATGTTGGGCGTCGAGAGCATCCGCGCGAAGGCCGATACGGGTGCACGCACCGGCGCGCTGCATGCGGAGGGGATGGAGCGTTTCTCCGAGCGCGGCACCCCGATGATTCGCTTTCGCGTCTTTCCCTTTCGGGGCGATCGCGTGACGATCGTGCCTTGCGAGGCAGAGCTTGTCGGAGAGCGTCTCGTGCGCTCGAGTGACGGCAATGTGCAGACGCGGCCTGTGATTCGCACTGTGCTGGCGATCGCTGGCCTGGGGCGCTCGATCGAACTCACGCTGGCCCGCCGCGATCTGATGGGCTTTCGCATCTTGCTCGGTCGCGCAGCGCTCGAGGGAATGCTTGTCGATCCCCAGCGCAGCTACCTGTGGGGCGAGTTCACTCCGCCGCTTCCCTTCCGTGCCAGCGTGTTCCCACCGCCGCCCTTGAGCCGCGAATAGCTCACTGCGGGAGGGGTGTCCCCGGTGACGACGAGGCCAGCGCCAGACCAAGCTCGCGACGCAGATTGAACCATGCGGGCGAGACGGCGAAACACACCAGATCGTCGATCGTCTCTTGCAGCGTGATGCCTGCTTGCGGCGGCATGTAGCGCATCATCTTCGCGGCGATGTGGATCGCGCCCGTCAGCAAGAGACCTGCGCGCGCCGCAGTGAAGTGCGCGGCACGTCGGTGCGTCAGCAGGGCCGACGAGATCGCTGTGCGCGGATCACCCGAGAGCCGTAGCGCGCCGCACGCATCGCGAAGCGCACTCCGAACCGGTGGAACCATGAAGCGCTCCAGCGAGGTCGCGACCTCCACGATCTTGGGATCAGGCGGCATCATCCGCTCAAGATGCAGCCCCGCGCAGGCGAGGCCGAGCAAATCCACCGGGTTCGGAAGGAGCGCGAGCACGTAGGCCTCAGGCCGATAGAACGAAAGATGATGCGCGATCACAAAGAGCGTCTCGTCGTCGGAGAAGCGCGAGACCAGCGTCTTTCCGCAGAGGCTCCCCACAGGCGAGACGTTGAGATGCGCGAGCCCTCCAGAGACGTCATCGCGAATCCAGAGGCGTGGCTGCGGGAGACCAAATGTCTTCGTAGACTGATGAAAAAGCGACGCGACGCCCGGTGGCGGATGCGCAAAATCCACCTCGTGATGCGGGCGCAAACCCATCTCGCGCTCCGGGCGCAGACGCATCGTGAGCAGCGGCGGCCAGAGCGCAGTGAGCAAGCGACCCAGATCGACGTCTTCATCCTCATGCGTGACGTAGGCCTTGAAGCGAAGCGGCGAGATGGTCTTCGCGATCGGTGTCGCGACGTCCGGCTGAAGCGCTGCGAGACGCTTCTCCACGTTGTTGGCGACATTGAGGAAGACGAGCACGCGCGCCACCTGGCTCGCCTCATCGAGTTCGCCGCGATCCCAATAGTGCACGAGCCGACGGCGCAGCGCCTCGATGTCATGCGCGCCATTCACCGCGGGCAGTGGATCGGCATGAAACGCTGGTGGATGAACCGAATCCGTCAGTGGAGGTACCGACGATTGACGCATCACGGGGAGCTTGGGGGCAGAGCTCGTGGCCCTGCGCACCACGTCACTGCGAGGGGAATCAGCAGGTGAGCCCGCCAACACGTCCTCGGTCAGCGCAGCAGGAGCTGCCTGTGACGACGAGGGTGGCTCGACACGCGGATCAGAGCGCCTCCGCGCGGGCACCTTGGTGCTCGACGTGCGCTTTCGCTCCCTCAGCGCGGGCACCAAGACTCGCTGCAGCGCCTCCACACGAAGGGCGTCTTCGTCGGTCACCGTCATCATCAAATTGCGGTCGAAAACACGCACCTTGAGATGGGTTTGCGGACCGAGACGCGTGATCTCGAAGGGCATTTTTGCGCTGCAGGGAAGAGCGCGAAAGAGCTCGAAATCCAAGGGACGTGTGAGCACGCAGCCCACGCCATTGGCATCCACCGCGAGGAGCACTTGCCCGCTCGCGCGATCGAATGTCCCAGGTAAAAGGACGTGAGCTACGACCTGCGCCGCAGGGAAGTCCACCGGGAGAAAATCAGCGAGCTCGAGCACGTGGGAGATGTATCGCCTTGGGATCCATTGCGCACGCGTGGGGGGCGCGCGCCCGTCGGCTCAAAAATCAGTGCACTGCTCGCGCTCAAGCAGGCCTGTGATGGCTGTGCCCATGTCGAGCGTTCCGGCCCGAACCGCACGCAGATCCCAGACCTCTCCACCCGTTCGCTCCGGGAGCGAGAGCTCCGAGCCGTAGCCCATATGGAAGCCTCGGCCGACGTCGGGGCTGATGCCCGCGCCGCAATCATCGCCGCGCCCGTTCACCGCGAATGCGCCCACGCGGATCTGACCCGCCACGAGCGCAGAACCCACCTCAGGGTAGGTCGAGGCGACGAGCAAGCCAGGACCGAATGCGCCCGAGAGCACAGCGGGACGCTCGGCGAACGTGTCGTCGGTGATGTGCACAAGGACATGCGTCGCGTCCGCGCGCCAGGGGCACTCCGTGATCGCCGTGCTCATCGCGTCGAGTGAGTTCTCTACGCAGTCGGTGTTCGTTATCGCGCTGATGGGGCTGCGGTTGGTGGCGCAGAAGGTCTGCCAACGGTTGAGCTCAGCCGCCAAGTCTTCGCGCGACGCGAAAGGCGCGCAGTTGTTCACAGGGAGCGCGTCATCGACGAAGACGACGAGACCGAATCGCGGCGAGGTCGAGAGGCGTGAGGCGGTATCCCAGATGGCGCCAAGTCCGGTCTGGATATCGGCCAGCTCACCTGCCATCGAGGTCGATACGTCGATCACGAAGACGACATCGAGCGGCTCGGCGCAGATGCTCGTGGGGGCATCACCCACATCGCCGAGGTTGCTGTCCGGGATTCCAACGTCCGGTGGGCCAGCGTCGCGTCCGCCCATGCAGAACGAGAAGAGCCTGCAGGCGGTGTCGGCGCAGTCGATGAAGCCGTCACCGTCGTCATCGCGACCATTCGAGCAAGCGTCTTCGCCTACCTCACTCGTCATGAGGCTGGGGCATCCGACCAGGGTCGTGGATGAGGCAAGAAGAAGCGAAGAGGCCAGTACGCGCGAGAACATAGGCGCAGTGTAGTCGAGATATGTTTGCAGGCCCTCGCGGGCGTGTTTGCTGGTTTTCAGCGCAGGCCGTGACGACGCAGCAGCTCCCAGAGATGCGAGCGGTCCATATCCGCCTCGCGTGCCGCCTGGCTCACGTTGCCCGATGCGCGCTCCAAGAGGCCCGAGAGATACGCGACCTCGAACTCGTGCAGCACCGCGCCACGCGCATCTTTGTAGGGCTTGGCGAGCACATCCGAGAGCAAGATATGCGGGCCCTGCATCGAGGGAAGCGTGGGCGGTGATGGCACCGAGCCGACGGAGTGATCGAGCGGAGGCGCTTCTCCCATGGCGATCGTTGCGTCCACGACATTGCGCAGCTCACGCACGTTGCCTGGCCATGAGTGACGGCGAAGTGACTCAATGAAGGCCGGCGTGATGACCGATGAGACGTTCTCTCCACGCCCATACTCGGACGCGAAATGCTCGACGAGTACGGGCAGATCATCGAGGCGCTCACGCAGCGGCGGAACCTCCAGGCGCACGACCGCGATGCGGTAGTAGAGATCGAGACGAAAGCGCTGCGCGTTCACCTCCGCTCGCAGATCGCGATGCGTTGCCGAGACGACGCGTACGTCCACCTGCACCTCTTCGCGTCCGCCCAGACGTCGAAAACGTCGACGCTCCAAGGCACCCAGGAGCATCGGCTGAAGCTGCTCGGGAAGCTCGCCTAGCTCATCGAGAAAGAGCGTCCCGCCATTGGCCCGCTCGAACGCGCCGATATGCTTTCGCTCTGCACCTGTGAACGCGCCGCGCTCATGTCCAAAGAGCTCGCTCGCGACGAGCGTGGGTGAGAGCGATGCGCAATCGACCGTCTCGAAAGGCATCTTCGCGCGCGGACCTTGCTCATGCAGCGCACGCGCGATGAGCTCTTTGCCCGTCCCAGATTCACCGATGAGCAGCGCCGGGACATCGCTCTTCGCGGCTTTCAACACCTGCGCCAGAAGGCGCTTCATCTGTGGCGAGCGCGCAAGCAATCCTCCCAGCTCATCCCCTTCGAGAAGCTCGACTTCTGTCTCGCTTCCAAGGTCGATGCGCACTTGGCTATCGCCAAGCTCAAGCACGGTTCCGAGCGGCACTTCGCCACGCACAATGCGGATGCCGTTGACGAGCGTGCCGTTCGTTGAGCTTGAGTCGAGCACCTCCACACCGCGTCGCGCGGAGGTCAGGTGAAGGTGAAAGCGCGAGACCGTGGGGTCATCAAGCACGAGATCGTTCGTGGTCGCTGAGCCGATCGAGACGCGATCCTCGTCCGTCACATGGGTCAGCCCTCGGCTCGGCCCGCTCACGACCGTCAACTTCAGCGTCGTGACCGGAAGTCGTGACGCTTGACGCATGGGCATCGTGTGTTGGGATGAATCCATGCGCGGCAGCGTACACGCTCTCTTGAACTCCCCAACGTCGGGAAACGCATCCGAAGCCGTGCGATATGCTCGCGCAATGACTGCCGTATCGAGTTCGCCTCCCCCTGTTAGGCGCCCCTTCTTTCTCAAGATCGCCAGCGTCGTCGCCATCCTGAGCAGCGTCTCGCTCATTGGCCTGGGGGCCACCGTGCTTCGCGCCAACGAGCAAACACTCAAGAGCCTCGCCTGGAGCCGACAGCACCTCGCGCTCGAAGACATCGCCCACGCACTCGACGACACGCTGAGGCAGACCGAGGACGCACTGGAGAGCGTGGGACGAGCCATCATCGAGGTCCCCGACGATCAGGCGAGCAACATCGCAACGCTGGTCGTCGCGATCGTCTCCGGCGAGAGCGAGCTCGATGCGGTGGGCGTCTACCGCGCCGACGGCTCACGGATGGATTTAGTCCGTGAAGCAGGCAGCACCACCGAGCTTCCCGAGCTCCTCGATGAGACACTGCGCACCGCCGCCGCTGCCAATGGCAGTGCGACGGGCGGGGTCGAGAGCGACCGCACCGTGCTCTCGGTCGTGCCACTTCGCACCACCACAGGCGTGACGGGATACGTCGCGACCCGCGCCTCGCTTGCGCCACTCACCGCGCGCATCGCCGAACTCTCCACGCGCCACTTCGACAACATCGCAGACCCGATTTTGCTGGTCGATGCCGAGGGACGCATCGTCGCCTCCGGAGACAGCGAAGCCCCGATCGCGGCCGCGCCTGAGGTCTTCTCCACAGGCCTTCAGGTCGCCCGCGGAGGCAGCTTCGCCCGCGTGGTCGGCACCGGTGAAGGCGAGTCACTCGTCACGATTGAGAGCATCCTCTCGCGGCCCTTCCGCGTGATCGTTCGCGAGCCCACGAGCGTCGTCTATGCCTCGCTCGTGCAGCTTCGTCTCTACGTGATTGGCGCCGTCATCCTCGCGATCATCGTCTCGCTCGTTCTCTCATTCTGGCTCGCACAGCGCCTCACCGCGCCCATCCGCGTGCTCGTCGAACAGGCCGATAACCTTGCGAATCGGCGCTTCGACAAGCGCATCGCGATCGACACTGGCGATGAGATGGGTGTGCTTGGCTACGCGCTGAGCCACGCGGCACAAGACCTTGAGGCGAGCGAGGAGGTCATCAAGAAGGAGGTGGCGATTCGCCAAGACCTGGGTCGCTACTTGCCCGCGGAGATCGTCGATCGTGTGGTCGCCCGTGAGCAGGACATGGGCCTCGGCGGCTCCAAGCGCGCCATCACCGTGCTCTTCGCCGACGTCGTCGGGTTCACGCCGCTCACCGAGAAGCTCGCGCCGGAAGACACCGTCAAGTTGCTGAACGAGCTCTTCACGCTGCTCACCGAGATCGTCTTTCGCCATGGCGGCACGCTCGACAAATTCATGGGCGACTCCGTGATGGCCGTATTCGGCGCGCCCACAGTTCAGGCCGATCACGCCACGCGCGCCGTCGCCTGCGCGGAAGACATGCTGCGCTTCCTTGAGACTGGAAACGCCGGCTGGAAGGAGCGCTGGGGCGTTCACATCGAGCTCGCGATCGGCGTCAGTTCGGGCGATGCCGTCGTAGGCAACATCGGCTCAGAGGCGCGCATGGAGTACACCGCCATCGGCGACATCGTGAACATCGCCGCCCGCCTCGAAGCGATCGCGCGACCTAACCAGATCTTGCTTCCCAAAGCCACCGCCGATCTCATCGGTGACACGTTTGAGTTGATCGATCGCGGTACGCGCGAGCTGCCGGGCAAGAAGGGTGAAGTCCACCTCTTCGAGGTCGTCGTCTGATGGACACAAGACGCTTTCGCGTGGTGCTTCTCGGCTGGCACGATGCGACAGAAAGACACCTGCGATCGATCGCGAATGTCCATGCAGCGCATGGGCGCGCGGTGCTTCCCTTTCTCTCCGATGCTGCCGGTTCGCTCTCCAAAAGACGTGGCTTCCTGGAGCATGGCGAGAGGGTCGCGAGCGCGCTCGCCAAAGCACACGCTGAGCTTCCACTGCCGATCGTCTTCCACTCGTTTTCCAACGCGGGTCTCTGGTCGCTCGCGGGTCTCCTCGACGCGCTGAAGCTGCACCATCCGGCGCTGCTCGACGCGCACATCGCGACGATCCTCGACAGCGCGCCAGGCTTCCCAGAACACTTCGATTGGCGCTTCACCGCGCGCACCGCGCCGCTCGCTTTCGTGCCCGGTCTGCTCCACCGGATGAAGCGTCCCATCGCGCATCGTCATCCTCTTCTGAGCCCAACGCTCGCTCTTCTCTTCGGCCTCTGGCACGTGCTCGCGCCCGAGCAGGTTCGCTTCATGGCGCGTGCACCGAGACGCATTCGCGACCCGCATCGAGGCACAACCAAGCCGCTGCTGATCGTCTACGGCGGGCAAGACGAACTCGTGCCCGCCGAGGACGTG
>Ga0105045_10002111_pt1 | contig 16666 bp, 13 predicted proteins | sample MAT02_FD_78089 | JGI IMG/M metagenome (GOLD analysis project Ga0105045, IMG submission 78089) | Freshwater microbial communities from Lake Fryxell liftoff mats and glacier meltwater in Antarctica - MAT-02 (megahit assembly) | ecosystem: Environmental > Aquatic > Freshwater > Ice > Liftoff... | reverse complement strand
GTGTCGCTGAGCACGACCAGACCTTTGTCTGCGGCATCGGCCATGCGTACTGCATCGTCGATGGCCACCGCTTCCTTGCGTTGAAAGTCGGCGCGCAAGGACCAGGCCAGGTCGGCCAGTTCGTCGGCCAGACGTTCCGCCAACGCTGGGTCGTTGTCGGTCACGACGATGGTGGACCATCCGCCTTCGGCCACGTCAAGCCAGGGCTGCATCGGGTAGTTGGATGCCTGCAGCACTTTGGGGTCGGCTTCCATGGCACGCGCACGATCGAACCAGGTCTTCATCGGCCCGTGCGACGTCAGAAACTGCTCCTGGTGCGACAGCAGCGGTAGCTTGCGCCAGGCGGTGGTGGGGCGTGCGCCGTCAAACAGAATCTTGAGTAGCACCTCGGCACCGATGCGCCCGGTGTCAAACGGGTCGTGAGGCTGGGTGCGGTGGCCAACGATGGCGGTTGACAGCGCCACCATCTTGCGCGTGATATTGGCATGATGGTCCAGGCCCAGCACGATCGGGATATGGTCGCCTACGACATCTCGGCAGGCCTGAATCTGTGCACCTTCGACATCGTCCATGTCTTCGCTGGCACAGGCACCATGGAGCTGCAAAGAGATGCCGTCAAGGTGGCCCGCAGCCTTGAGCCCCTCACGGATTTTGCGATCGAAAAACGCGTAAGACTCCCTGTTGATACGCCCGCCAGCCACGGCCCATCCCCGGATGATGGGCACGGTTTCGACCGCCTTGCCGGATTGTTCGATCGCCTCGATGTATCCGCCGACCTGCCCCATGCCTCGGAATCGGCGCACCATCTCCTCGCCTTCAAAGACGCCATACGACTCATAGTCGCGCAGCGTGGTGAGCAACGGGTTGAAATCGTTGGTTTCCTGACCGACATGAATCAACGCAATCCGCATTCAAACCCTCCTGTTGCACACTGCCGCAAATGGTAATACACCCTGGAACGAGCCCGAGTGGTGAAAACCCGACTCGCCCATCCTGTGATGATCTTTTCCATCATAGTCAGGCAGTCGATCAGACCTGAAAACCCCATGTTTCGTGGCATGAAACGTCGCACCCGCCTGGCACGGGCGGAGCACACAAGCTGGGATGTCCAATGCATCGCGTTAGCCTGCACGCTGAAAAGCATGCACGTCCGACAGTGCCGCTGCGATGACATCGAGTGCGAGTCGCAATTGCTCTTTGGTGTGCACAGCCGAAAAGCCGTGGTGCGCGGCCGGCTGGAAATAGACACCCCGCTGATGGCAGGCCCGCACGAAAAGGCGCTCGGCGTCATGGTTCTTCGATGCCGCCTTGCGGTATTCGACGATGTCCCCCGAGACCCCGAAATACAAACCGAACCGCGGCCCTGCAAATTGCAGTCGCAACTCAACGCCACTTCGATCGATGATGTCTTGGAACCCGCTGTAAAACTCGTCGCACCGGGCATCGAGCCGCTCGTAAAAGCCGGCAGTGCTGTATTCCTCCAGAGCCGCCAGCGCCGCCAGCACGCCTGTGGGATGCGCCAAAAAAGTGCCACTCATCTGGCTGCGTCCCAGGGGCTGCAGATGCTCCATCACCGACTTCTTGCCCACCAGCGCGCTGATCGGCATGCCAGCGCCAAAGGCTTTACCGAGGACGCACAGATCGGGGGTGACACCCAGCAGTTGCTGGGCACCGCCCGGTGCCCCGCGAAACGCGGTGAGCACTTCGTCGAAGAACAGCACGCTGCCATGGCGCGTGCAGAGCGCGCGGCACAACTCCAGGAAACCTGGCTGGGGCATCAGGCAGCCTTGGTCGTAATTGATGGGCTCCAGCAACAAGGCGGCCACCTGGGACCCCTGCGCAGCAAACGCCTCTTCGAGCGCCTGCGGGTCGTTGAACGGCACCACAATCACATGCTCGCGGGTGTTGGCGGGTACGCCCAAGGACTCGACATACGGCGTCGGCGTGCGGGCCGACCCCGCCTGGTCCAGTGGGGGCATCACGCTGTAGTTGAGGGCGTCGCTGTAGCCGTGAAAGTGGCCCTCGAACTTGATCAGCTTCTCGCGCCCCGTGGCGCAGCGCGCCAGGCGCAGTCCATGCATCACGGTTTCGGTGCCGGAGCCGCCAAAACGCACCATCTCGGCGCACGGCACCAGTTCGGTGATCCGTTGCGCAAGCCGTGCCTGATGCACGGTCTCGGCGGAGCACACGATGCCCATGTCCAGCGCTTGCTGCACCGCGGCCTTGATGCGCGGATGGTTGTGGCCCAGCAGCGACGCGCCATGCGAGGTCGACATGTCGAGGAAGGCGCGCCCCTGCAAGTCATACAGCCAGGCACCGTCACCGCGCGAAACAAAGAACGGATGGCCGATGGCGTCGTTGCGCCGCGCCGACGCGGTCACTCCGCCGGGCAGATAGCGACTGGCCAGCGCGAACTGTTCCCGTGCCGGATCGGACGGTGTTGGCTGGGCCGGTGTCATGACGCCCGGACCCGGCACCGGGCGACGCAATGACCTGTTTCGCGTGCGGACAAACGCATGGTCGCGATCAATCAAAGAATGCCGAAACGCTTGAATACCGACCCCAGCGACTCGCCTTTGCGCAAGGCGTCGCGGGTGCTGTTTTCGCCTTGCACCTTGGCCAGTGCCTTGTCCAGCACCGCGCCCTCGTGGCTGCGCGGCACGACCACCACGCCGTCGATGTCGCCAAACAGGATGTCACCCGAGGCAATCGACACGCCGGCGCATTCCACCCGCACATCCCGGTCCACCATGCGACCCCGGCCCTTGGTGTCGAGCGGGCTGATGCCACCGTGAAACACCGGGAAACCCATCTCCCGGATCTGGCGCACATCGCGCACCATGCCATCGGTGACGCAGCCAGCGGCATGACGCGCCTGGGCCGCAGTCGAGAGCAACTCGCCCCAGGGTGCCAGGCGATCGGTGGGCCCGTTGCAGGCCAGCACGACGATCTCCTGCGGCTGGAGGTCATCGACCAGTGCTATTTCCACTTCGTAGGGGTTTTCCCCCTCTCGCAGGGCGTAGGTCGGCATGTAGAGCCCGGTGCGGGCACGTCCAATCATCACTTTGCCGTCGTCGATCGGACGAATAAACGGCTTCATGGCCCGGTCTCTCAGGCCCAGGCTGTCCATGATGTCAGACAGGATGGACGAACTCAGCGCTTGCATCTGCGACAGGTCGAGCGATGGCATGGGAACTCCCTGGTTGGTGGTGGGTTTGGCAAGACTAACGTCGGCGCATGCTAGCGCCTGCGGCATCCAACTTCAATTGCGCGCGATTGCCTTGGAGGGCTGGTGTCCGGCGCAAGATCGTGTATATTGTTTTGGTTATGCCTGTTGCATCTTCGTCACCAATCACCCCCGTGCCTATTGAGCGGGTGCGCGTGACCGAGCCTTATTCAGCCCCCACCTGCTAAGGGAGAGACCATGAGCCTGGATCGTCGTTACATCGTTGCGCCGGTTCACAAGTCCATGCAATTGCTCGATGCACTGGTCAGTGGCAAGCTGCCGATGGCTCTGTCCGACCTGGCCGCCAGCACCGCCCTTCCCAAGACCACCGCCTTCCGCTATCTGTACACGCTGCGCGCCTCGGGTTTTGTCACCTACGACGAGCGCACTGAACGTTACGCCATCGGCCCACGGGTCGCGGTGGCTTCGCCGCTACCCAGCCATGCCGAGCGCATCAAGGCCATCGCCCAACCGGCGATGCTGCGCTTGCAGCGCCAGTTCAACGAGACAGTCAATTTGGGCATTCGTGACGGCAGCGACATCGTTTATATCGACATGGTGGGCTCCAGCCGCCTGCTGCATGCCGAGGCCAAGATCGGCAAACGCGATCCGCTGCACTCCACGGCATTGGGCAAAGCCATTTTGCTCACGCTGGGCTTCTCGGAGATCGACCGTGCCGTGCCGCGGCGCATGCTGGCACGTACGCCGCACACCATCACCGACCGAGATCACTTTCTGGACGACATTGCGCGCAGCGCCGCGCGCAAATACGCGCTGGACCTGGAAGAAAACGAACTCGGTGCACGCTGCGTCGCAGCGGCGATCAGCCAGCCGTCGGGCCGCGGTGCCACGGCCGCCATCAGTATTTCAGGCCCGTGCCAGTTGATGACCGACGAGAAGCTGGCGCGCATGGGTCGGGTATTGGCCGGCACCGCCAGCGCCATCGATATTTCTTCGGCTCTGGGCTGAGAGCGTGAGAGGCAATCGCTGGAGCCCACGCTCTGAGAGCCTGTGAATCATTCCGTCCGCCGAAACCGGCGTGTCGCCATGTTTCGCGGCGCGAAACATTCCTGAGCGTGCGATACCCGCAAGCCGGGTCTCAGCGGGTTTATCCAGTACGACAATGATTTCCTGTCGCAGCCAGCCGAGGGAAACCGCCGATGATCCGCATTGCCACCGCAGGTTTTCTGCACGAGTCCAACACCTTTTCCAGCATTCCTGCCAGCCTTGACCTCTGGGAGCGCTCCGGCGTCCTGGAAGGCGACGCGATCCGCAAGGAATACGCCAGCTCGCAGTCCACCCTGGCTGGCTTTCTGGCGCTTGAACAGGAAGACCCCCAGGTGCAGGTGGTGCCGCTGGTGTTCAGTCGGCTGACCCCGATGGGTGCGATCACCGAGGAGGCGATCGAGTACCTGATGCAGCGAGTCGTCGATGCCATTCGCGACAACGGCCCCTGGGATGGCATCCTGTTGCCACAGCACGGTGCTGCAGTCTCGATTCCCTTCCTGGACGCCGACGGCGAGCTATTGCGCCGGGTGCGCGCCCTGGTTGGGCCCACGGTTCCGATCGGCATGGCGCTGGACATGCATGGCAACGTGTCACCCGAGATGGTGGTCCCGGCCGATGTCGTCACCGTGTACCAGACCAATCCGCACATCGATGCCCGCGCACAGGCCCTGCTCTGCGGCCGTTTGCTGGTGCGCACGATCCGCGGCGAAATTCGCCCGCGCATGGCCCTGGCCACCCCGCCGCTGGTGGTGAATATCCTGAACCAGGGCACCAACGACAAACCCATGTCCGACCTTCTCGCGGTGGCCGACGCGCAAGGCAAGCGCCCTGGCGTGTTGTCGGTCAGCGTGGTGGAAGGCTATCCCTATGCCGATGTGCCGGAAATGGGCATGTCCTTTATCGCCGTCACCGACAACGATCAGTCTCTGGCTGACGACGTTGCGCAGACCCTGGCGCGCGCGGCCTGGGATCTGCGCGACGCGCTCAACCAGGGGGGTACCCCGATCGATGGTGCGCTGCGCCAGGCTGACGCCGCACCGGCGGGGCCGGTGGTTTTGTTCGATGTGGGCGACAACGTCGGAGGCGGAAGCCCTGGCGACTCTACGCATATCCTGCAAGCGGCGCGACGATTGGGCGTGCGTAACCTGTTGCAGGCGCTATGTGATCCGCAGGTGGTGATGCAATGCCAGGCGGCAGGCATCGGGGGCCGGATCACGGCAAGCGTCGGCGGGAAGAGCGATCATCTACACGGTGTGCCGTTTCCGATCGAAGCCACGGTCACGGCGCTCAGTGATGGTCGTTACGAAGAGACCGGGCCCACGCATGGCGGCTTTCGCTTTTTCAACGATGGTGCCAGCGCTGCGCTGCGCACCGACGACGGCTACACGCTGGTGCTGACCTCCCGGGCGGCGGGATCATCCAGCCTGCAGCAGTTCCGCACGTTGGGCATCGAGCCGCTGAACATGAAGATCATTGTGGCCAAAGGCGTGCATTCGCCGCGACCGGCAATGGAGCCGATCGCGCGCCAGATGATCTGGGTCGCCTCGCCTGGCGTGACCACGGCCGATCTGTCCACGTTCACCTACCAGCACCGCCGGGTACCGCTGTACCCGCTGGAGCCAGAGACGGTTTGGCCGTAAGAAACCCGGCTCAGCGACCCGCCTGGCTGTCGCGTGCCTCAATGGTGTCGAGCAGGCCCTTCATGTAGCCAACAGCGAAAATTTGGCCGCGCACCATGTAGCCAGGGTTGGCGTTGCTCTCGCCTTCCATCGTCGGTGCGTGGTCTGGCCGCATCGGACCCTTGAAACCGACATCGACGTAGGCTTGCATGGCGGCTGCCATGTCGGTCTTGCCTTCGTCGTGAAAGGTCTCCTCGAACATCGGCACGCTGCCGCGGATGTCGCGGAAATGCGCAAAGAATATTTTCTTGCGGCCGCCGAAATAGCGAATCGCCTCCGGAATCACGACGCCGGGCATCGCAGCGAAATTGCCTTGGCAGAACGTGATGCCGTTGCAGGGGCTGTCGGCCATGTCGAGCACCCGCTTGAACGCATCCATGTCGCGCATGATGCGCGCCAAGCCCCGTACCGGCGACATCGGCGGGTCGTCCGGATGCAGCGCCAGCTTCACGCCCGCCTGCTCGGCCACCGGCAAAGCCCGCTTCAGGAAGTATTCGAAATTGGCCCACATCTGCGCATCGGTGATGGTTCCCGCGTAGGTATCGGGCACATCGGCCAGCGCGTTGGCATCAAACCGCGTGACCAAGGCACCGCCGCGCCCGACGATGTCCGTGGTGGTACGCAGCCAGTTGAACACCGCCATGAAGTTGTAGCAGTAGACCGGAATGCCGGCCCGGCCCATGTTGGTGATGCTCTCGCACACCCGGGCGATGTCGTCATCGCGCCCGGGCAGGCCCAGTGTGATGCGATCCGACAGCTGGTAACCCTCGATCACCGATAGCGTCAAGCCGGCAGCCTCGACCCGTTGGCGCAGAGCCAGCAAATCTTCGAACCGCAACGGCGGACCTTGCTCCCGTTCGGGTGCCATTGTCACGCCCGGTACGGTGGTAACGACATCGGTCATACCCATTTGGCGGGCCAGACGCAAGTCCGCTTCGGCAAGCGGACGGGAAACCATAGCCAATCGCATGATGACTCCTTGTGGTGAAGATAAATGGGATGTGTTCAGGCTGCCAATGCCTGGAAGCGGCAGGAAACGCCATGGCCGACAGCCAGCCAATGCCAGGGTGGCGTTCCGGTGTGTGCATGGTCTTCGCCGAAGCAGCAAGGCCCGACGGGCGCGGCACCGCGCTGGAACTCCAGTTCAGGCGCAGGTGCCGCCAGCTTCGCACGTTGGCGCGCCGGGTCCGGGATCGGCACGGCGTCGAGCAGGGCCTGGGTATAGGGGTGGCGCGGATCGTCAAACACCTGCACGGTATTGCCCAACTCGACCAGCTGGCCACTGAACATCACTGCCACCCGGTGCGCAACATGGCGCACCATCGCGAGGTCGTGCGCGATGAACAGGTAGGACAGGCCGAGTTGCTGCTGCAAATCGCGCAGCAAGGCCACGATCTGCGCCTGGGTGCGCACGTCCAGCGCCGATACCGGTTCGTCACACACCACGAAATCGGGGTTCACCGCCAGTGCCCGCGCGATCACGATCCGCTGGCGCTGGCCACCCGAGAAGGCATGCGGGTAACGCTGAACCACGTCCGGGTCCATGCCGACGAAACGCAACAGCTGGGCAACCCGCTCGGCCATCTCGGCCTTCGGAACCGACGCGTGCACCTGCAACGGCTCGGTCAGAATGCGCCCGACCGTCATGCGCGGATTCAGGCTGGAGTACGGGTTCTGCAACACGAACTGCATGTGCCGACGCATTCGCCGCACATCGCCGCGCGCCATGGTGGTGAGTTCGCGGCCTAGCAGTTGCACCGATCCGCCGCTGCTGCGCTGCAGCTGCAAGATGGCACGCCCGGTGGTGGTCTTGCCCGAGCCCGACTCACCGACCAGTCCCAGCGTCTCCCCGGGCGCAATATCGAACGACACGCCGTCCACGGCGCGCATGGCAGGTGCGCTGCGGCGCGGCGGAAACACCACCGAGAGGTCGCGAACCTGCAGCACCGGTGTTACCGATGGCGTGCTCATGCCGCACCTCCGACAGGCACCAGACGCGGCACGGCGTCGAGTAACGCGCGGGTATACGCGTGTTGGGGCCGCGCAAAGATCTCGTCGATCGGGCCGTCTTCGACGATGTCGCCTTCGAGCATCACATGGACCCGCTCGACCATGCCGGCGATGACGCCGAAGTCGTGGCTGATCAGCATCAAGGCCATGCCCAGATCCTGGCGCAAGCGCATCAGCAGACGCAGTATCTGCGCTTGCACCGTCACGTCGAGTGCGGTCGTTGGTTCGTCGGCGATCAATAGCTGCGGTTCGCACGACACTGCGATCGCGATCAAAACCCGTTGCCGCATGCCGCCGGAAAACTGGTGCGGATGGTCGTCGACGCGCCGGGCTGCGTCGCGGATGCCAACCAGGTCGAGTAACTCGATGCTGCGCTGGCGGGCTTGTTGGCGCGACAGACCGGTATGCCGGCGCACGATGTCGTCGATCTGCGCTCCCACGGTCATGACCGGGTTGAGCGAGGACATCGGGTCCTGAAACACCATCGCAATGCGCCGGCCGCGGATGTCGCGCATCGCAGCTTCGGGCAATTGCAGCAGTTCCTGGCCATCGTACAGGACCGATCCGCCCAATGCCACCGAAGAACCCTCTGGCGCCAGGCGCATCACGGCGCGCGCGGTGACGCTTTTGCCGCTGCCCGATTCGCCCACAAAACCGACCGCCTCACCGGCAGCCACGTCGAAGGAAATACCGTTCACCACCTGTGACACACGACCGGCGGTGGTGAACTGCGCACTCAAGCCGCGCACCTGCAACAAGGGGGACGCCGCCTCTGCCATCAACGGTTCCCCACGTCCAGCCACTCGCGCAACCCGTTGGCCAACACAATGAAAGTGAGCGTCGCAAACACGATGGCCGTAGCCGGGCCGATCACCGTCAGCGGTGCCAGCTCCATGAACTGGCGCGCTTCGGACAACATGCCGCCCCAGTTCGGATCGGGCGGTGGCGGGCCGATGCCGAGAAACGACAGCGCGGTCACGGTGAAGATGGTATTGGCCAGGGTGAGACTGGTCTGCACCAGGATCGGCGAGATCACCATCGGCAACACATGGCGGGTGGCGATCTGGAATTCGCCCACACCCACACTGCGCGCCGCCTCCACATGGTCCCAGCGTTTGACGCTGAGCACCGGGCCGCGCACCACCCGCGCCATGGTCGGGGTGTAGACAATGGCAATGGTCAGAATCAAATTGGGCACGGTCGGTCCCAGGGCCGCCACGACTGCAATTGCCAGAAGAAAAACCGGAAAAGCAAATATGACGTCCAGCGCGCGCATGATGATCTCATCGGTCAGGCCGCCGACATAGCCAGAGGTCAACCCGAGCACCAACCCTGCAGCGACTGCCAACGAAACAGCGACGAAGGTGATCAACAGCGTGGTTCGCCCGCCGATGATCAAACGGCTGAGCACGTCGCGCCCGATCGAGTCAGTGCCCAGCCAGTGCTCGGCGCTCGGACCCGCAAGCGAATCGGGCGAAAAGGCAATCGCACTGTGTGGCGCAATCTGCGGCCCGAAAATGGTCACCACCAACATGCTGACCAGCATGGCCAGGCCGATGAAAAGCAACAGCCGACCGCGCCGGGCAGACCCTCCCGGGTTACTCGCCACCATGATCGGCACGTTAGCCATAGCTCACCCGGGCATCGGCCCGTGCATAGGCCACGTCCACCAACACATTGACCAGCAACACGATCACGGCGGCCACCAACACGATGGCCTGGATGACTGGATAGTCGCGGCTGGTGATCGAATCGAACAGGTACTGTCCCATGCCCGGAATCGTGAAGATGGTCTCGATCAGGATGCTGCCGCCAAGCAACTGGGCCAGCTGCAGGCCAGTGACCGTGATCACCGGCGTGAGGGCATTGCGCACCAGGTAGTCTCGCAGCACCGCTCCCGCGCCCAAACCCTTGGCACGCGCAACCATGACGAAATCCTGGCTGGCAACTTCGAGCACTGCCGCACGGGTGTTCTCGGAAATCGTGACCGACACCGCCAGTGCCAGCGAAAGCGCCGGCAGCAGCATGCTACCCAGATTGCCGATCGGGTCCTCGAAAAACGGTACGTAATTGAAGATGCCCAGCTCCGGGAAATACAGACCCGCCAACAACACGATCAGCGTGGCGACCACGAAGTTGGGCACGGCCAACCACAGGCCATTGATGCCACGTACCACCCAGTCGGTGCGCCCGCGCAAGCGCGCCGACGCCAGGCCGCTGCCAACACCGAGCACCATCGCCATCAAACCAGCCAGAAATGTCAGCTCAAAGGTGACAGCCAGGCGCGGCAACAATTCGCCCCACACCGGCTTGTCGGTGACGAAAGAAGTGCCGAGGTCGCCCACTGCAAGTTGGCCCAGCCAATGCAGGTATTGCGCCCAGATCGGCAAATCGAGCCCGAGCTCACGGCGAATGGTCTGCAGCGCCTCGGGCGAAATGTCTGTGGTGCCGGCTGCTGCCTGCGCAAAGTCGCCCGGCAAGGCCCGCATCAGCGTGAACGCGACCAGCGACACGCCCAGCAGGATCGGCAGCATCCAGCCCAGGCGGACCAGCACCACCCGGATCATTGGTACACCCAGGTACTGCAGTCGCGTGGCAGCACCACAAATTTACTTGTCAAGCCAAGTGGTGCGCACGAAGCTGCGAATGTTTGCCGCCAGCGGTACATAGCCCTTCACGTACGACCGCCAGGCCTCCCAACGCAACGGGTATTGGTAGATCTGCAAAACGTAGGCCTGCTCGGCGATGTGTTTCTGCATCGCCTGGTAGGCAGCCGCCCGTTTGCCGTTGTCGAGAATGGCACGCGCATCGACCACCATCTTGTCGAGCGCCGCATCGTCCATGCCCAGAGCCTTGCCATGGGGATGGGCCGAGGACAACCGCGAGACGATGGCGTCCGGGTCCGGGCTCCAGCTCAGCGCCACCGAAAGGATGCCAAACTCGCCCTTGAGCCACATCGACAACAAAGGCGCCGTCTCCATCGGCTTGAGATTGACCTTGATGCCAGCAGCCGCCCATTGCTGCTGCAAGATTTGCGCGCATTGCACATCCAGTGCATTGGCCGCCACCACGATGTAGTCGCCCAGATCTATGCCATTTGGAAAACCGGCTTCGGCCAGCAGCTTCTTGGCCCCTGCCACATCGTGCTTGTAATACGGCATCGGACTGACACCGTCGTATCCGCCGACCTGACTCTCTGGAATCATCGCGCCAACCTTGCCGGAGCCACCGAGCACAGTCTGCAGGCAGGCCTTGCGGTCGCTGGCCAGGCTCAGTGCGCGGCGCACCCGCACGTCGCTGAACGGTTTGGTTTTGACGTTCATCCAGACCGGGAAGGTGCGCGAGGTCTTGCCGGGTGCCGACACCAGATCCCGCGTGGTCTTGACGATCTGGGCTGAAACCTTCGGATCCTTGAACCAGGTCATGTCGATCGCCTTGGAGCGCAAGGCGGACGCCAGTGAGGCCTGGTCCTTGAAGAACTTGAACACCACCGTGTCGAGATACGGCTGCTTGTCTTCGTAGTAATTCTTGTTGGCCTTGAGCGTGCATTGCTGGTTGGGTTCGTAGGAATCGAAGACGAAGGGCCCAGTGCCTACGGGCTTGGTCTTGAGGTCGGCGACGCCTTTGGGCACGATGCAGCCATTAGGATTGGTAGCCAGGTAACTCAGGAAGGTTGCACTGGGTGCCTTGAGCTCGAACTTGACCGTATGGGGGTCGATCACCGTCACGGTCTTGATGCCCGAAAACAGATTCGTACTCGGACTGGCGGTGGCAGGGTCGAGGATGCGGTCAAAGGTGTATTTGACATCTTCGGCGCTGAAAGTCTGGCCATTGTGGAACTTCACGCCCTGGCGCAGGCGGAAGATATAGGTCGTCTCGTCGGGCGTTAGAAAGCCGGTGGCCAGGTCGGGTTCGACCTTCATCTCGGCGTTCCAGCGCAACAAGCCGGTGTAGAGCAAGGCGGAAAAGTCGTAGGACGAAAAGGCGGTCAGGGTCGTCGGGTCGAACCCGATCGGGTCAGCGTCGGCACCGATCGTCAGCGTGCCGCCCCGTTTCGGTGCGCCACCTTGTGCCATGACCATCGGCGACAACGACAGCGCCCCTGCGGCCAGCGCCAGACGCAGCATCGTGCGACGCTTAACGTCTGCATCGGCGAATGCCAGCGCCGATTCGGACGACATTTCAATAGTGGAAGGTGTCTGGTGCAACATGTCGGATCCTCGGGGCAGGGTTTCGCAGATAGGCAGCATGAAAACAGCGCCGTCCCGCTAGCGTAACTCTCTGCCAGCCGGACCACGTGTATAGCATCGTCGAGACCCGCGTGTATCTCGACTTTTTTGATCATAACGATGGGTATCGCGCGCGTTGGCGCTTGCATGTTTCGCCGCACGAAACATGGCACCCGGCCGATCGCAATGGCAACTGCAGCGCCCTGCGCTGCGTGCGCTGCTGCGGCTCAGTCACGTTCTACAAGGACTGTAGGAAAGCAGACCATGGTAAAAAGACTTTTCCGCCACCATGAGTCCCAATCCTTTTACCCATCTACCGCATCTGCGCGATCGACTCACGCCATGGGAGATCTCGGAACTGCGCATGACGCCAGAACGGTTGGCGGTATGGGACGCACGCGCTCGCGAAGCCGGCCACCCACCGGCGTGGCGACTCACCGACCAGGTCCGCGAAGCTGCGCGCCACGCCACGCTCCATCACCACGATCCGCAATCCGATTTGTGGGTGTTCGCCTATGGATCGTTGATGTGGGATCCCGCTATTCATTTCGCGGAAGTCCGCTTGGCGCGTATCGACGGTTTTCGGCGACTATTCGGCTACCGCATCACGTCCGGGCGCGGCTCACTGCAATGCCCTGCTCTCATGTTGACACTTGCCCCGCAGCAAGGCGATTGCACCGGACTTGTCTTTCGCGTTCCCTGCACGATGGTTGACGCGGAAACCGCAATCCTGTGGCGTCGAGAGATGGTCCGCGGCGGCTATGCGCCGCAATGGTCCACGGTTGCCACACCGCAAGGTGATGTACAGGCATTGGTTTTCGCAGCCAACAGTGCGCATCCGGAGTATGTCGGCGATCTCCCGCTCGAAGATACCGCAGCGGTAGTGGCGCGCGCCCATGGCCCGCTGGGGTCCAATCGCGCCTACCTGGAGAGCCTGGCCGCGCAACTGGAGGCACTGGAAATCGAAGACGCCTACGTAGCGCGATTGCTCGCCTACGTGCACGCACGTAACGACGCAATCTGATCGACGGGTCGCGGATCACGCACCTGTTCACGGCAGGCTGCCGCACCGAACCCGGCGGATCCGCCAGCCGGATCAGTGCATCAGGCGCGGGGCGTGCGTGTCGGTGTGCGCGCAGCGCCGGTAACCCGCGGCGGCAGCCCGGTGTGTTGGGTCAACATGCGCCCCTTGACTGGCGTAACCGTGTTGGCGCTCGCGGCAGTGGAATTCTTGCGCCGCGCACTCGTGTAGTTGCCATCCGTCAACGGCTGGAAGGTCGGGATCAGATGGTGCTTGCCGTTGCCGATCAGGTCGGCGCGGCCCATCGCCTTGAGCGCATCGCGCAAGAGCGGCCAGTTGTTGGCGTCGTGGTAGCGCAAAAAGGCCTTGTGCAGCCGGCGCCGCTTGTCGCCGCGCACGATATCCACCGCCTCGCTATCGCGGCCGACCTTGCGCAGCGGGTTGCGGCCGCTGTGGTACATCGCGGTGGCGGTGGCCATCGGGCTCGGGTAGAAGGTCTGTACCTGGTCGGCCCGAAAACCGTTTTTCTTGAGCCAGACGGCCAGGTGCATCATGTCTTCGTCGCTGGTGCCCGGATGGGCGGCGATGAAATAGGGGATCAGGTACTGCTTCTTGCCGGCCTCGAGCGAATACTTCTCGAACATCTGCTTGAACTTGTCATAGCTGCCGATGCCGGGCTTCATCATCTTGGTGAGCGGCCCCTGCTCGGTGTGTTCCGGCGCGATCTTGAGATAACCGCCGACATGGTGGGTCACCAGCTCCTTGACGTATTCGGGCGACTGCACCGCCAGGTCGTAGCGCAGGCCAGAGCCGATCAGTATTTTCTTGATGCCCTTGAGGCTGCGCGCGCGCCGGTACATCTGGATCAGCGCCGCATGGCTGGTGTTCAGGTTGCTGCAGATTCCCGGATACACACAGCTCGGCTTGCGGCAGGCGGCCTCGATCTCGGGGCTCTTGCAGCCGATGCGGTACATGTTGGCGGTGGGCCCGCCGAGGTCGGAGATGGTGCCGGTGAAACCCTTGACGGTGTCGCGGATTGCCTCGACTTCCTTGATGACCGAGTCCTCGGAACGGCTCTGGATGATGCGGCCCTCGTGTTCGGTGATGGAGCAGAAGGTGCAGCCGCCAAAACAGCCGCGCATGATGTTGACCGAAAAGCGAATCATCTCCCAGGCCGGTATTTTGGTGGCACCGTCGTGTCCACCGCTCTCGTCCGCATAGTTTGGATGCGGCGATCGCGCATACGGCAGATCGAACACATGGTCCATCTCGGCCGTGGTGAGCGGAATCGGCGGCGGGTTGATCCAGACATCACGCGCGGTAGCGCCTTCACCATGGGCCTGCACCAGCGCGCGGGCATTGCCAGGATTGGTCTCCAGATGAAGAACCCGGTTGGCGTGGGCATACAGCACCGGGTCGCTGCGCACCTGCTCGAAGCTGGGCAGGCGAATCACGGAACGCTCGCGCGGCGGCAGCTTGAGTTTACCCACGAGCGCCGGGTTGGGTACGAAGGTCAGCGGTCGAATCGCCGGATGGCTATCGGCAGCACCGGCGGCCGGTTTGGCGGCTGCATCTTCCTTGGCGCAGCTGCTGCCCTGACCGGCCGCCTGCTCGGAAGTCGTCATATAGGGGTTGACAAGCGCCTCGATGCGACCAGGCCGATCGACGCTGGTCGAGTCGATTTCGAACCAGCCCTGGCCGGTCGGATCATCCGGCCGGCGTACAAAAGCGGTGCCGCGTACATCGGTGATGTTCTGAATCGGCTCGCGGGCGGCAATGCGGTGCGCCACCTCGACCAGCGCGCGTTCGGCATTGCCGTACAGCAGCAGGTCGCATTTGGCATCGACAACAATCGAGCGGCGCACCTTGTCGGACCAATAGTCGTAGTGCGCGATCCGCCGCAAGCTGCCCTCGATGCCACCGAGCACAATCGGCACCTCCTTGTAGGCCTCGCGGCAGCGCTGGCTGTAAACGATGGCGGCCCGATCCGGCCGCTTGCCGCCGACGTCGCCGGGCGTGTAGGCGTCGTCGCTGCGAATCTTGCGATCGGCGGTGTACCGGTTGATCATCGAATCCATGTTGCCGGCGGTCACGCCCCAGAACAGGTTCGGCTTACCCAGCGCCTTGAAGGCATCGGCGCTGTGCCACTGTGGCTGGGCGATGATGCCGACCCGGAAACCTTGGGCCTCCAACGTGCGGCCGATGACCGCCATGCCGAAACTGGGGTGATCGATATAGGCGTCGCCTGTCACCAGGACGATGTCACAACTGTCCCAACCCAGCTGCTCCATTTCGGCGCGGCTCATCGGCAGGAATCGTGCTGCGCCAAAACGCGCAGCCCAGTGTTTGCGATAACTGGTCAGGGGTTTGGCGGCGCGCGCGAACAGGGAAACGTCGACAGGTGCGTTCATGAAAGGACTGGGGGGAAGACCCGCAGTGTAAGGTTTTACCCTTGTCCAGGGCCAATCCAGGGCCAATCAAAGGGCAAATACCGAGCCTTAAGACCATGCCGCCGTCCTAAAATGAGGGTGAATCTCAACCAGCGCCCGGACGCCTTTCCGGCCACTCACACGGAATAGTCCATAAAAAGCTCATCCTCGCCCTCGCCCTGGGTGCAGTCGCGTTTGCCGCCACTGCGCAAGACAAGGAACTCAAGGTTGCGATCGATCCAACCTACGAGCCCTTCACGTTCAAGACCGCCGACGGCAAGCCAACCGGCTTCGACGTGGACATTGCCAGCGCGGTCTGCGCGCACCTCAAGCGAAAGTGCGTGTTCGTCGAGCAACTCTGGGACAGCATGATTCCCGGGCTGCTGGCCAAGAAGTACGACGTCATCATCAGTTCGATGTCGATCACGGCAGACCGCCTGAAGGTAGTCGATTTCACCGACAAGTACTACAACACGCCAAGCAAGATCGCCATCAAGAACGACATCAAGTTCGACGGCGTCGCCTCACTCAAGGGCAAGAAGATCGGCGTACTCAAGGGCAGTACCCAGGAAAAATACGCCAACGGTGAACTCAAGAAGGTCGGCGCGATCGTCACCCCCTACGAGGCGCAGGACCAGGTCTACCTGGATATCAGGTCGAGTCGGCTCGACGGCACCGTGGCCGACGTGCTCGAAGTCACCGGCGGATTCCTGTCCAAGCCCGAGGGCAGGGACTACGTTCTGGTCGGCCCCGAGCTGTTCATTCCCAAGTACTTCGGGACCGGCGCCGGCTTCGCGATCTGCAAGGGCCAGCCCGATTTGAAAAAGGAGCTCAGCGGCGCGATCAAGGCCATCCGTGCCGATGGCACCTATAAAAAAGATCAACGACAAATACTTTAAGATCGATGTTTACGGCAGCTGAGTTGCGTTGACTTGCGCCCGGTCGGCGACCTGACGGTTCGTTGACCTTCGTCATCGCCCCGTCCCCGAGCGGTTTTGTCCAACTACTACTGGTCCATTCTCAATGGCGCACTGCTGACGGTGGCGGTGTCGCTGGCCGCGCTC
>Ga0105045_10002110_pt1 | contig 16668 bp, 10 predicted proteins | sample MAT02_FD_78089 | JGI IMG/M metagenome (GOLD analysis project Ga0105045, IMG submission 78089) | Freshwater microbial communities from Lake Fryxell liftoff mats and glacier meltwater in Antarctica - MAT-02 (megahit assembly) | ecosystem: Environmental > Aquatic > Freshwater > Ice > Liftoff... | reverse complement strand
CTTCGGCGGCACCGCCGAGTACCTCGCACTCTGGTTCAAGAACGCGGGGATGGAGCGTGGTTTTTATTGGTATGTGAGCGCGTGCATCGCCGCGTCCTTACTTGTGTACATCACGATGCCAGAAACGCGCGACGGCACACACCTCGTTGAATAACGCCGCGCGGTACCCAGCGCGCGGTGTCCGCTGACTACTGCGGTCGCCAGATCACATCCGCACTCGCGTTCCCCGTGCGATCGATCGCGTTGACGACGATGCCGTCAACACCCGCCGCAGGTACATCGAACGTACGGGTACTGGCGAGCACCTGGCGCTGCCGCCATGTGCCGTTCACGCGCCACCGCACCAGCCACCACGAGAGCGTGTCGTCCCGACCTGGGGTCATCGTGACCTGCAACACCCCAGCCGCGGCGGACACCGCAAACGTGGGCGCCGCTGGCGACACCGCATCGAGCCACGGGCTGGCGGGGGGAATGGCGGGCGTTGCGAAGACGCCCTCGCTTAACAGCGTGGTCAATCCGCCGCGGTTCGTGCGGACCGACGTGGTGTTGTAGAGCACAACACCCGTGGCGCCGCCCGCGAGGGCGGCCTGTCCACGCGCTACCTGGATCTGCGCAGGGATTTCGGACGCCACGTACGGGCTCGCACTGCCGTCGTTTACGCGATACGAGGCCAACCCTGGCCAAAGGTGGCGACGTTGCGTGTTCTGCAGGCCCCACCACGAGATCAGCGACGTGAAGTTCTGTCCGATGGATGCGAGGCTCCAGTAAAGTTGCGGGGCGAGATAGTCCACCCAGCCGCGCTGCAGCCAGAGACGGGAATCCGCGTAGATCGAGGCGTACGCATCGAGACCGGTAATGCCGACCGGATTACCCGGACGCCAGATGCCGAATGGGCTGATCCCGACGCGCGCGGTGGGTGAGACAGCGCGCACTTCCCGATAGAGTCGTTCGACGAATCGATTCACGTTATCGCGACGCCAGTCGCCACGCGTCAGTGCGCCCCCGGCTCCGCGATAACGTGCGTAGCCCGCACTGTCGGGGAAGTCGAGCCCCGGGCACCGTGTATCGGGATACGGATAGAAAAAGTCGTCCATATGCACGGCATCGATATCGTAGCGCCGCAGCACGTCCAGCATTACCAGAATGGCTTGGTCCCGCACGTCGGGTTCGGCCGGATCGAAGAACAGCTGCGTGCAGTATGGCCGCGTCAGATCCGGGCGCCGTTTCGCAAAGTGTTGCGGGGCCAGTCGCGATGTGTCGGCGAGATTCGCCGCGCGGAAGGGATTGAACCACGCGTGCACTTCCAGGCCACGCAATCGCGCTTGGGTGACCGCGTATGCAAGTGGGTCATAGCCGGGATTGGTGCCCTGCGTGCCGGTCAGCACGCGCGCCCACGGTTCATGAGGTGACGCATACAGCGCATCGCCCGCCGCACGCACCTGCAACACCACCGCGTTCAATCCGGCGTTCTGCGCGACGTCAAGAATGAGTCCGAGCTCGCCTTGCTGCGCGTTCACCGTCAGGTCGCTGCGTGACGGCCAGTCGATGTTGGCCACCGTCGCGATCCACAGGCCGCGGAACTCGCGCGCAATCGCGGGCACCGTGAGCGCCGTCTGTGGCGGTGTGGGTGTCGCGATCACTGGTGGTACGGGCGCCGTGGGTGCGCTGGTGCTGCCACATCCCGCGAGCCAGCCGGTAGCCAGTATTGGGACCATCAGGCGGAACGCCTGTCGCTGCCATGCCATCAGAGATCCTTTTTCTGCAATGGAGACGCCGCGTCGGATCGGTCGAGCGCCCGGCGCACCCGCTGTTCGATCTCGGCAACGCCAAACGGTTTCGAGAGAAGTTCCATATCATCCGGCAATTGCCCGGCGTCATTGAACATGCCGCCCGCGTATCCGGACACGAACAGCACCCGATCTACCAGCCCTTCCGCTCGCAGCGCCTCGGCGAGCTGAAGGCCGGTGATGCCCGGCATGACCACATCTGACAGAAGCAGATCGATACGCCGGGGTAGCGCGCGGGCCAGCGCAATTGCGCTCGTGCCATCGTGCGCTTCTACGACGTTGTAGCCGCGTCGTGTCAGTGTCGCTATTGTCACCCGGCGCACCGCCGCATCGTCATCCACGACAAGAATCGTCTCCCGTCCACCGCGGACTGGGAAGGTGGGCGCCGTGGCCTCTTCGAGTCGGTCGGAGACGGCCGGCAATGCGATGCGCACCGTCGTGCCCTCGCGTTCCACCGATTCGAGTTCCATGCTTCCACCCGCCTGCATCACAATGCCGTAGCTCGTCGCCAGGCCCAGTCCGGTGCCCTGCCCCACAGCTTTGGTCGTGAAGAACGGTTCGAACGCGCGGGCCCGCACCTCGTCGGTCATCCCTGTGCCAGTATCGATGACGGCGATCTCAATGATCGGTCCGTCAGACAGAGTCGCGTACCGGGCGCGCGCCGAATCATCGGGTTCAATGCGTCGCACCTGCACGGTCACCGTACCGGCGCCCTCGATGGCATCGCGCGCGTTCACCACGAGGTTCATCAGCACTTGATCGAACAGCGCCGGATCCACGCGAACGCGGCCCACGTTGGCCGGCACCTGCGACGTGAGCTGCACCTGCTCGCGCAACACGCGCTGCAGCAGTGGTGTCACCCGAATCAGCATCGAGGCCACATCTACCACCCGAGGCGACATGACCTGACGACGCGCGAAGCCCAGAATCTGCCGCGTGAGAGCCGCGCCGGACTCCGCCGCTTGCCGGATGTGCGCAACGCCGTCCGCCACCTCGCTCCCGGGCATCGCATCCTGCGCCAGCAGGTCGGCCTGCCCGAGGATCGCCGTGAGCACGTTGTTGAAGTCGTGAGCGATCCCGCCCGCCAGGCGACCCACGCTTTCGATGCGCTGCGCCTGACGCAAATCATCTTCGAGCCGACGCCGGTCGGTCACGTCCATCATGATGCCGTTCCACGTGATGGCGCCGGTCGACGCATTACGTTGCGGGGTGGCGTTGCTGCTCATCCACCGCCATTGCGCCGGCGAGGTGGGGTCGATGCTCCGGAACTGGTGCACCCATGGCTGGAGCGTGCGCGCCGACTGCCGCACCGACGCGAGAAATGCGAGTCGATCCTCCGGATGCAGCAGGTCGTAGGCGAGACTGGCGTCGACCATCAACTCTGCGGCCCCAATGCCAAGCCCGATTGTCTCAAAATGCGTCACGAACGGGAAGTGCTCGCGCCCATCGGCCTCCAAGACGTATTGAAAGACAACGCCCGGCATGGCGCTCGTGATCTGCTCGAGTTGGCGGTCCCGTTCGCGCAGGGAGTTTGCGGCGGCCACCGACTCGCTCACGTCGGTGACGGCAAAGACCACCGCCGATAGCGCCCCCTGCGCGTCACGCAGAGGCGCTCCGTTAATGGAGAGCAACACGCGTCGCCCGTCAGGCCGTTCAATACCGTGGCACACATCGAACACTGGCTCACCCGTGGCAATTACCCGCGCGAAGGGTTGCTGCGCATCCGGCCACGGGCCACCTTCGTGATCGGTGTGCCGCCACGCCGGCGAATCGTACCGACGCTCTCGCAAACCATTGGACGCGAGCCCCAGCACTTGTTCCGCACGATGGTTGGCAAAAATGATCGCCCCCGTCGTATCCACGACCAGGATGCCAGCGACACTCGCGGCCAGAATCCCGTTCAAGAGGTCGCGTTCGGTGCGCTGGCGTTCATTGGCGGCCACTGACTCGGCGTGCAAGGCGCGCATCTGTGCAAGCGCATCGGCAAGACGGATTTCCCGCTCAAGAGTGCGGAGTTCTTCGCGCCGCAAGAACCCGCCGATCGCCGAAGCGAGCCCGTACAGGACAAAAAGCGAAGTCACTCGCGGCCAATCGGTCGGCTGCACCATGAGCACGTGACCAAACGGCGGGACTGACAGGGTGAGGACCAGCGCGCCCCATCCGGCCACCAGCATTGGCCCGTAGCCCCCACGCAGCATCGCGAACATGGCAAACGCGCTCAGAAACCCGTAGCCTCGCCCGCTTGGGTCGCGAAGGAGAATCGCACACGCCGCGCCGGTCCCTGCCGCCACCATCGCCCCCAAATACCATCTTCGCCGTGTGGCCGGATCCAGGAGCGTCTGACGACGTAACGCGGCGCTGGCCAGATGCTCATCAGACTTCCTGATGGGCGGGATCGAGGCTCCCCCGGCATCAAGGGGGCGAGAAGCTGACGGAACGGTCATGCGTCAGATTACGGCACCGGGCAGCGATCGGCCAGCCGACGCCCGGAGGTTGCCCGTCCGACTGGTGGCAGCTCGTGCCTCGCGCGAAGATTCCTGTCATGCGCATCGGCATCGACCTCGGCGGCACCAAGATCGAAGGCATCGCCCTCACGGCCAGCGGCGCCGTGCTCGGGCGCGAGCGCGTGCCAACGCCGAGCAGCTACGACGGCACCATCCGCGCCATTCAGGAGCTGATCGAACACCTTGAGCGACCGTTGGCGTTGCGCGGTTCGGTGGGCGTGGGTATTCCGGGCGCCGTGAGCCCGGAGACGGGCCGCGTGAAGAACGCCAATTCCGCGTGGCTGATCGGGCAGCCACTCGGCGACGACCTCGAGGTGGCCCTCGCTCGCCCCGTGCGCTTGGCTAACGACGCCAACTGTTTTGCGTTGTCCGAAGCCACCGACGGGGCGGCAGCGGGTGCCGGGGTGGTGTTCGGGGTCATCATGGGAACGGGCGTGGGGGGCGGCATTGTCGTCCACGGCATCCCGCTCGTGGGCGCTAATCTCATTGCCGGGGAATGGGGACATAACCCGCTGCCGTGGCCCACGGCCAGCGAACTCCCGGGGCCGCCATGCTACTGCGGGAAGGCCGGCTGCATCGAGAGCTGGATCTCCGGCCCCGGCGTCGCGGCCGATCACGAGCGCGTGACCGGCCACGCGTTAGCCACCCCGGCCGTGATGGCTGCGGCGCGGGCGGGTGACCCGTCGGCCAGTGCCACCCACGCGCGGTTCATTCACCGGACGGCGCGCAGTCTCGCGACCGTCATCAATGTGCTCGATCCCGAGGTGGTGGTGCTGGGGGGCGGCATGTCGAACGTGGATGGGCTCGCGGCAGCCGTGACGGCGGAGCTCCCCCATTGGGTGTTCTCTGATCAGGTGCACACGCGGGTCGTTCAAAACACGCACGGGGACTCGAGTGGAGTACGTGGCGCGGCGTGGCTGTGGCCGGTGGGGCAGTGGGCCTGACTTGTCACGCCAGACGCGACACACGTACGACCCGGTACCGCTAACGGTCGCTGGCGGGGGGACCGACGGTCGCTGACGGCCATTTTTCTGCGGCTCGGCCGTCCCGATTGTTTCGCGGGGGTCGGCTGCATAACTTCTGCACGGTACCGTTGGCCTATGGTATAACGGCTATTACCCCGGCCTTTGAAGCCGGAGATCTTGGTTCGATTCCAAGTGGGCCTATCATCCGCACGCAAAGAGAACGGCGAAGGAGCGGAAACACGCGCTCCTTCGCCGTTTGCGCAGCGGTCAACGCTGGCGCGCGATCGCGGCAATTAGAACTGGTAGCGCACCCCCAACTGCATCTGGTACCGGTTGCCGGCCTTGACCGTCCGACCGAAGTTGGGATTCACGCGGTACCGGTACTCCCGCGTGGCCTGATCAAAGGCGATCACGTTGAGCAACGTCTGGTTGGCGCCGGGGACGACGCGCACTCCGCCCCAGTTGTGATTGAGCAGCGACGCCGCGTTGAACACATCGAGCGTGAGTTCGGCACGCTGCCCTCGAATCGACGGCAGCTTCTGTGTCAGGCGCACATCGATTTGCGTGACGAACGGGTTGCGCACCGCGTTCCGCTCGACGATCTGCCCCACAGTCTGCTGCAGGTAGCTCGCCCCGATGTTGGCCGGATTGGCGTACACCAGACGCAGTGAGTCGGCGAAGCCGGCGCGCAAGCCCGGGGAGGACGGATCGAAGACGAACGCAAGATCGTTCTGGTTGCCGAACGAGCTGCCGGCGCCAACGTCGTCTCCGTTGATGTCCTGTGCCACCGTAGCGGACCACGGGGAGCCCGACTGCCCGATTACCCGGGCGCTGAACTGAAACCCCTTGATCTCCGGCGTTGCGCCGTACAGCACGAGCTTATGACGGAAGTCGGTATTGCTGGCACCCCACGTGGGAATGCGCGGATCGCCCGGCACTGGCGTGAACACGGAACTGATCGCGATGCAGCAGTTGAACGAGCTGTTGTCGCGCGTCTCGTTGAACGTGAACGATCCACTCAGCGAGCCGTTCCGAGGCAACCGCAGCGCCGCATCCACGAAAACTGCCTTCTGATGCTGACTGGCATCGCTCCGCAATTCCAGAACGCGCTGGAACTGCGGGAACGGACGTGCGAGTACCGGGTTGCGCCCGCCGCCCGCAGTGATGCTCGTGGGCGGCACGAACACCGGACGCCCTGCTTCGTTGGCGAGCGTGAAGTCAGGCGTCGGACGCAGATTGAGATCTACGTAGCGATAGAGTTCGCTGGTGTGAGCGTACTGCGCGGCCGCGCCGAGTGTCAGATTGCCGTCGAACAGACGACGCTGGTAGGCCAGATCGCTCTTCCAGGTGCGGGGCACCTTGAAGTCGGCACCGAACGTGTTGATGTACGCAGGGCGCGGGCCACTCCCCGCCGGGATACCCGGCGTGTTGGCGAACGACTGACGATAGCTGGCGAAGTCCGGCGTCGGGACCGCAGCCCCGGTCAGGAGCACGTCGGCCAATTGTGAGCCGTCGTTGAGCAGATTGTTGATGTGCGCCATGTAGTGCGGCTGCGCGGTGAAATACCCGCTACCCACCCGCACGATGTTTTTACCGGCCTCACCCGGCGTCCACGTCATCTGCGCCCGCGGCTGGATGGCGAGGTCGGTGGGTGTCAGGTCGGTGCGACGACCGAAGGCGCCTTCCACTGCTTCGTTGCGATTGGCGCCCGTCAGGAACGCCGTCATGTCGGCGCGAAGCCCTGCGGTCACATTGAGATTGTCACGGAGCCGAAACTCGCCCTGCGCGAACACTCCGCCGTCGTACACCCACTGCCGCATCCGCGGCTCGAGCTCCTGCAACGGCACAAGGCGCGCAAACGACGACGGGCGACGCGCTTCGAGCGCGGCGAGGTTCGGGAACTGAAACAGCCCGTCCGTCTCGATCGAGACAAACATCGACAGGTTGTTGAGCGAGTGGTCCGTTCCGAGCGTGAACGCGCTGCGTTCGCCGTCGTAGCGCAACACGTCAACAAGCTGATACGATTCCTCGGTCTGCAGCTCGGGGCTGGTACGCTGGCCACCAAACTGCAAAATCTGATTGGCGCCCGTGCTACCCGTGGGTAGCGTCGACGAGACATTCACCCACGCGCGTGGAAGTCGTGTATTCGGCGCGTTTTCGAGAATGCGGTTGGTGTACGCCAAGCGCACATCGTTGGTGAGGCGGCTGCCGAGGTTGGACTTCACGGAGCCCATGGTCTGCACTTCGCGCGACTGTTGATTGCCGCGACTCTCGAGCACCGACAGCTCGCGGTCGGGAATGGAATTGCTGTAGAAGAAGTCAGAGTACGTGGTGCGCAGCGTCGCGCGATGCGCATCGCTGATCTGATAATCAAGACGCCCGAACACCGTATTGAGCGTGTTGGCGCGATCGAAGGTGCCGGTCTGCCGGTCGGTGCTCAGGCCATAGGACGTCCGCAGGATATCCAGGAAGCGCGCCACACTGTCTGGCGCCACCTGCAGCCGTGCCCAATCGGCAGCGTTGTCCACCTGCAGCGTCGAGAACGGCTCGGCCACTTGCTGGCGATCGTATGCCACGAAGTAGTGCAATCTGTCCTTCACGATCGCACCGCCCAGCGACCCGCCGAACTGCCAGTTTTCGAACGTGGTGATGGGCTGACCAAGGAAGTTCGTGTTGGTGGTGAGGTTCTGATTGCGGTTGTACGCAAAGACCGATCCGGTGCGCGTATTGGTGCCGGCGCGCGTGGCCACGTTGACCGCGCCTGCGCCCTGCCGTCCCTGCGTTACGTCGTAGACGTTGGTCACGACTTCAAACTCGCGCACGGCTTCCACCGAGATCGAGTACGGGCCGCGCCCGAAACCGGCCCCCCACAGGGTGTTCTTGGCCTGTACGCCGTCAACACGAATATCGGTGCCGCTTACTCGACCGCCGGCAATAGACGAAGACGACGTGATGATCCCGCCGGTTCCGGCGCGCGACGTGGTGGGGGCGAGAATGGCCAGATCGGCGAACGAGCGGTCTTGAATGGGAAGTTGTCGGATCTCTTTTTCGGTCACCACCGTGCTTCCCCCCACCCGCTCGGACCGTTTGCTCTCGCGGTCGGCGCGCACGTCGATCGCGGCGAGTTCTGTGGCCGAGACTTCGAGCGTGAGATCCAATACCACGCGGTCGCCGAGATTGAGCATCAGTCCGCTGCGCTGGGCGGGGCGGAATCCAAGCTGCCGAACCGTGATGATGTACGGACCACCGATTGGGAGCTGGGCAAAGACGTAGCGACCGCGGGCATCGGTCTGCCGGGTCTGCTGGGTGCCGGTGGCCTGATTCCGGGCGGTGACCGTGGCTCCGACCACCGCCGCGCCGGCCGCTGATCGAACCTGACCAGCAACAAAACCTTCAGTACCTTGTGCGGTGGCCGTCAGCGGCGCACCCCCGATAAGCACGGCCGAAAACAGCGCCCAGAGGGCGCGGCGGACGACAGACTGGCGCATAAAACGTCGTGGGTTGAGGAAGAAGTGGTCGCGACGGAGCGACGCCACAGAATCCGCCGCCGTTGTATCCATCGCGCGACCGAATCGTGAAGGGCGCGTCACGACCGCGTTACAACCCGATCACACACGTCCCTCCTGATGGGCCCGCCCCACTCCCTCTGCGGCCTCAGATTGGCTATTCTTTAAGGCTGTCCTCGGTCCGTACCACGAGACCAACACCTTTTTCCGCAGGTTACGACGCACGCATGGCACCCGCTACGGACATTCCGCCCTCGTCGCGCGGCTTTAAAGTCCTCTCCGGCACGGCCAATCAGCCGCTGGCGCAGGAGGTCGCGAAGTCGCTCGGCACGGAGCTGTGCAAGGTGACCTGTACGCGTTTTGCCGACGGCGAGGTGTTTGTGCGTATCGACGAAAACATCCGCGGGGCCGACGTGTTCGTGGTGCAGCCCACGAATCCGCCTGGAGAGAACGTGCTGGAACTGCTGCTCCTCATTGACGCCGCCCGGCGCGCGTCTGCTGCCCGCGTCACCGCCGTGCTCCCGTACATGGGCTACGCACGGCAGGACCGCAAGGATCAGCCGCGCGTGGCGATCGGCGCCAAACTGATGGCGAACCTCATCGAAACCGCCGGCGCCGCCCGCGTGCTCGGTCTCGATTTTCATGCGCACCAACTGCAGGGCTTCTTCGATGTGCCGGTGGACCACCTCTACGCCGCCCCGGTGTTCACCAACTACTTCCGCCGCAAAGAGCTGAAGGATTTGGTGGTCGTCGCGCCTGATGTGGGATCCGCCAAAATGGCGCGCGGTTTCGCCAAGCGTCTCGACGCCACGTTCGCCATCATCGACAAGCGGCGTCCCAAGGCCAACGTGGCCGAGGTGATGAATGTGGTCGGCGAAGTGGAAGGGCGCGATTGCCTCATTCCCGATGACATGATCGATACCGCCGGTACGGTCTCCGAGGCCGCCCGCGCACTCAAGAATCTCGGCGCGAACGACATCTACGTGTGTGCCACGCACGCGCTGTTCAGCGGCCCCGCCGTCGAACGGTTGACGAACGCGCCGATCAAGGAAGTCGTGGTTACCGACACCATCAACCTGCCCCCCGAGCGCCGTTTCGATACGTTGCGCGTGCTGTCGGTGGGTGAGTTGCTGGCCAAGGCAATCCGATTCACGCACGCCGACCAGTCGGTCAGCGTGCTGTTCGAATAACGGCGCCTCGCGCGGCCGTTACCTGGCCGGGACGACCATTTCCGGTTACTCCCGCACCAACTTACTCCAGAGGTCTGCTTCAATGTCCACCGCTTCTCTTAACGCATCGATTCGCACCGAAACCGGCAAGGGCGCCGCGCGCAAGCTTCGTCAGGCCGGCAGCGTGCCCGCCGTGATCTATGGTCATGGCCGCGAGTCGCAGTCACTCACGATCAATGCCCGCGAAACCGATAAGCTGATCAGCAAGATCTCCGCCGGCAGCACGGTCATCGAACTCAACATCGACGGCAAGATATCGCGCACGCTCATCCGCGAGATCCAGCGTCACCCGGTGCGTCGCTCCCTCACGCACCTGGACTTCCAGGAGCTCGTGGTGGGTGAAACCGTCTCGGTGCTCTACACGATCGTGTACGTGGGCGTCCCGGAAGGCGTGCGTCTCGAAGGCGGCCTGCTTGATCAGATCATGCACCAGCTGCATATCGAAGTCGATGCGGCGGCGATCCCGAATCACATCGACGTGGACATCTCCGCGCTCAAGCTCGGCAAGTCGCTGCATGTGTCGGACATTGTGCTCGCGCCTGGCATCAAGGTGCTCGACGACATGGGTACCACCGTGTGCATCGTTCAGGCGCCGAAGGTTGCGGTGGAGCCGATCGTTGAAGGCGCCGCCGAGCCGGAAGTAATTCGCAAGGTCAAGCCCGACGACGTGAAGTAAGGCGCACTCGTCATTTTCGTTGCATCGTTCGGGGCGCGGAGTCCGCACGGCATGGTGACCCCACGCTGGCGCATTCCGCGCCCCGCCCGTTTACCGCTCCGTATGAAAGTCATTGTTGGGCTGGGAAATCCCGGTCGCGAGTACGAACAGACGCGCCACAATGTAGGCTGGTGGCTCGTGGATCATCTCGCGCAGCGCTGGCACTTCGACCCGTGGCGAAAGGATGGCGACGCCCTCACCACCACGGGGCTCGTGAACGCCAAGAAGGTGAAGCTCGTCAAGCCGCAGACGTACATGAACCTCAGCGGCCAGGTGCTGCGCCCGTACCTGAAACGCGAAGGATGGAGCGCCGCCGAGGATCTGCTGGTGATCGTCGACGAAGTCGCGGTGCCGGTGGGTGAATACCGCCTACGCGCGGCCGGCAGCCCGGGAGGACACAATGGCCTCAAGAGCATCGAGGCGCATCTCAAGTCTCCCACCTACCCGCGGCTTCGTATCGGCATCAAGCCGGTCGACGAGCGGCGCCAGATTGGTGATTTGGCGGCGTTTGTGTTGCACACCATGCCACGCGACGAACGCGACCTCGTGGAGGAACGCTACGCGCGCATGGTGGACGCCGTGGAACTCTGGATCGCCGACGGTACAGAGAAAGCGGTCAGCACCATGGGGCGCTGACCGCGTTCAGCCTGCAGCAAGCATGCATGCAATGCCGCACCGTAATGCAGGGACTACCGACCTGTCCCGTGTAGCCGGATTGAAAGACCAACGGCGATAAAACCAATCGTCCGAAGGATCATGGCGAGGTTCGGCGAATCACTCCCATAGGCAGACGGAGCGCCAAGGTAGCGACCGAAAGCGCCTGGCCGACCTTCAAGACGGTGTCTGACACGGGCGGAGTACTCCATGAAGCGATAGAAATTTTAACGCCGCGCATTGATATGCTGCTTCGTCCACACCACCACCACCGCGCAATTGTTACCACCAGTCTGAAAACGTACGGGCGCCTGAATGTCGTTGGTGAACACCTCAAACGCCGCAATCTCCGTGCGCGGCAACAGCGCGAGCATGCTGTCAAAGGTGTTGGGCTCACGTGCGCCGTTTATCCACAACGTCGCAATACAATCGCCGCGACCACGGATGATAAAATCACTCGGTGTGCGCCCCACCTGGGTGCGGATGCCGGGTACGACATCAAGCGCCTGGCGGGTGGCGTTGTACTTGGCAAAGTGGGTAGAGTCGAGCATGCGCCCGAGTCCACTGTTGCGCCGCTCCTCGAGCTCGACCGCATCGCGTGAGCGGGGCCTGGTCTCCGCAATGCGTACTCGTTCGAGCGTGTTGCCGGTGCCCTGCATCGTGATCACCACGTCCGACACGCCGCGCGCGACCACGTCCAACTGCTGCGCATCGAACACGTAGCCCAGCTTGCGCACACTGAGCATCCGGCTGCCCGTCGGCACCCCTTAGATGGTGAAGCGGCCGTTCGGCCCGGAAAGCACCTCGTTGGGAAAGCCGCCGATATTCACCGTGGCCGCCGGCACCGTCGCGCCGTTCTGGTCCACCACCCGCCCGCCTACGGTGGCTGTACTCCCTTCGCCATCAGGCGCGCCAACGATCAGATCAACGCGCCGCAGTGACGAGATATCAGCGGGCACCAGCACGTTATCCGACCCCCACGCCGTGGACGTCGCCACCAACGCCGCCGGCCCCACCTCCTGCACGCCGCAGAAGGCGTAGTTGCCCGTGGAGTCGCTGCGCATGGTCATCGTTTCCAGCCGCGGCACGCTATCCAACAGACTACTCAGCGATTCCCACTGGAGCACCAGCCCCACTCCGGCCACGCGCGTGCGCTCATCGGCGGCCGTGATGGTGCCGAACACCACACCGCCCAGCCCATTGGCCGGACGGCGACGCCCCACACAGAGACGGGACCACGCGGTGTTCATGCTGGGGGTGGCCACGATCGGCCGCGCCCACGCGCCGTCGCCGGTCGGTCGATCCGCCACCAACTCGCCAAACCCGAGACGGTCGGCGCGGTCGTGAATTGCCACCAGCCGCGTGACACGCCGCGGACTGACAACGAGAAAGCGACCGAGCGAATCCGTCACCGCCGTTTCGCCGCCCGGCTCCGCGGTGATAAGTGCGCCCGCCAGTCCGCGAAAGCCCAGGCTATCGTAGGCGAGGCCACGAATGGTGTCGGGCACCTGCGCAGCAACCGATGCCTGGGCGCCGGCACCAACAGCGCCGAGACAGAGGCCAGCCAAGCCACCCGCCCACGAGCCACGCCATCGCGCCCGCAACATCAGCGCAACCGCGGGTTAGTCTGCCGCGGCGCGAGCTGACACGTGGGCCACGTGAACGCCCCCGGCGTCGCACCACCGGCCGCGCCCGGCTGCGCGGCACGGTCAAGATTCGCCCGCTCGCGCGTGATCATCGTGGGATCTTCGCTCGCCAGATAAGCGAGCATCGCCACCAGCGTCGCGTTGAACTTCACATCGTCGAAGACGACTTTGTCGTACGTGTCACGATTCGTGTGCCACGTGTAGTTGCCGTAATCCCAACTCACGCCGCCCAGACCGAACGCCGGCGCGCCATGACAGGCAAACGACGCATCGTCCGATCCCCCGCCACTCGGCGAGCCCGGAATGCGCGGCGTGATCTGCGCGCTCGCTTCGGTGGGCAGCTTGGCCAGCCACTGCTGCAAATGCACGCCGCCATTGGGCAATCCGCCGGCGCCGATGCTCGTGGTCCGCCCCGTCCCGCCATCCTGATTGAACAGCGCCTGCAGCCCCTTTACTACTTCGGGGTGGTCTTCCACATACGCGCGCGAGCCCACGAGTCCGTGCTCCTCCGCCGTCCAATGCCCCACAATGATGGTGCGCTTGGGCTTCGGATACGCCGTGGCGATCAGACGCATGGCTTCGAGCATGGTGAGCGTCCCGGTGCCGTTGTCCGTGGCCCCGGAGCCGCCGTCGAACGAATCGAAGTGCGCTGAGAGCACGATGTATTCGTCGGGCTTCTCGCTGCCGCGCAGCGTGCCGATGGTGTTGAAGATCGGCTGTTCGCCAAGCAGCTCCGCGTCGAGATTGACGCGCATGGTGGGGGCCTGATTGTTCTCCGTCAGACGGAACACGAGGCCATAGTCTTCACACGAGAGCGCGAGGGCCGGCGCTCTGGTGTTGTACGTCTCGAAGACGTCGATGGTGCCCCACGCATTCTTGGGGCGCGACGTAACCACACCCGCCACGCCGGCCTCCTCGAGCCGCATGCCGAGACTGCCGGTGCCGAGCGCATTGGAGAGACCCGTGCCACGTACGTTGATGCCGCCCCACTCGCGGGACAGCGCCGACCGGGTGCTGTCCATGCGGGCCTTCGAGGCAGGGGTCGCGAACTGGGTCCAGTTATCGGTGGGGCGGCAGGTGGGCTGCGGCGCCGACACCAGTACGAACTTGCCCTTGGCCTGCGGGAGCCAGGCCACGAAGGCCGTGCTATCGGCGAAGCGCGGTAATATGAGTGTTCCTGCCGTGACGTCTTTCTTTTTCGTGCCCGGACTGTAGGCCAGCATGGTGGCTTCGAGCGTGCGCACCCGCGGGGTGAGCAGGTCGATGTGCGACGTGCCGCGCCGCCAGCCGCGCCACGTGCCGATCTGCTGCTGCGTAGCGGTCACCCCCCACGACGTGTACAGCCCGGCCACCCAGGCCGCGGCGTTGCGCTGCAGCGGAGTGCCAGTGAGCCGCGGGCCGACGGAGTCAAGCAACGTCTGCCCCAGTTGCATCACGCGGGAGCTGTCCATGCCTAAGCGCCAGAGGCGCTCCAGCGTGGCATCGGCCGTTGGGAAGGTGCCAGGTGTGGCCTGAGCAGTTAACGCGGCTGGAGAGGCCGCGGAGGCCATCAGCGAGGCGGCCAGCGAGGCGGTGACGAGACCGGCGCGCACACCCGCCCCGTGCGGGGCGGCAAAAGATCGGAGAAGACGCATGGCTGTTGAAGAAGTGGGGGTCGTGACACAACCTTTACGGATGCTACGTTATTTCCCTCGCCGGCGCTGGGCCGGCTTTTGCACCCGCCCCGTGTTGAAAGGGCTGGGCTGGCTGCTCGTTGCCGGAGTCGTCTCCACGACGGGTTCCGCCTGCGAAGCCCGCGACACGGCTCCATCCGCCGGCGGGACCACCGTTCTCGGTCCCCTCACGACACTCCCCTCCCCCGCCCCCGTCGGCAGCAACACGCCCTCGCTGGTCGTGGCCTCTGATGGCCGCGTGCTGCTTTCGTGGACCGAGCGCGGCGCCGATTCCGCAGTGGCAATCCGCATGGCCACGTGGCGCGGCACCGGTTGGGACTCCACCCGCACCATCGCTGCCGATCGACCGTTCTTCGTGAACTGGGCCGACTTCCCCGCCGTTACGGTGCTCGGGAATGGCGACCTCGCCGCTCACTGGCTGGAGCGCGAGGACACGGGGAAGTACGCGTATGGCATTCGCACGGTGCGCTCGCGCGATGACGGCCGCACCTGGGGCGCCCCCGCCACGCCGCACACCGACGGGTTGCCCGCCGAACATGGCTTTGTCTCCCTCTGGCCGGAAGGCGGCCAGCAACTGGGGCTCGTGTGGCTGGACGGCCGCAAGAGTGCGATGCCCGACTCCGCGCGGGAAATGACGCTGCGTACCGCCGTGGTGCGCGACGACGGCTCGCTGGCCAGCGAGTTCGTGCTCGATGCGCGCACCTGTGACTGCTGCCAGACCGCGACCGCCAGAACCTCTACCGGTCAGGTGATCGTGTATCGCGATCGCTCAGCGGGCGATATCCGAGATATCACCATTGTGCGGCAGCTGGTGGGCGGGTGGAGTCCCCCGGTCACAGTGCACGACGATGGCTGGTACTACCCGGGGTGCCCGGTGAACGGGCCCTCGGTGGCGGCGCGTGGCAGCACCGTGGTCGTGGCGTGGTTCACCGCCGCCCACGATACCGCCCGCGTGCTCGCGGCGCGCAGCACCGACGGCGGGGCCACGTTCGAGGCCCCCGTCCAAATCGATGACGGGGATCCTGTCGGCCGCGTGTCGGTAATACTCGATGCGGCGTCCCAGCCGGTGATCGCCTGGCTGGAACAGCGGTCCTCGACCGACGCGGAGGTGCTGGTGCGCCGGTTGCAGAACGGCACGCTGGGTGAAACCCGCGTCGTGTCCCGTACGTCGGGTGCTCGACAAAGTGGCTTTCCACGCCTGGCCGTGGTGGGTGATACACTATACGCCGCTTGGACCTCCGTCAGTCCGTCCCTGCAGGTGCACATCGGGCGCCTGTCTCTTTCACCGTCTGTCCCGTAACCATGACGCTCTTCTCCCGCGCGCGCGCCGCGCGACTGCTTGCTCCCCTCGTGCTCGGCTCGCTTGCCGCAGCATCTGCTGGCGCGCAGAACGCGCCCACGACGCAGCCGGTATCGGGCAGCATCAATACGTCGCCGCTGCCACTCAAGCACAACCCCAAACCCACCACGTCGGCCATCACGTCGCAAGACCTGATGACACGGCTGTATATCTTTGCCGACGACTCACTCGAGGGGCGCGACGTGGGCACGGAGGGGCATTTCAAGGCCACCGCGTATATCGCACGCGACGCGCAGCGTATGGGGCTGCAACCGGCCGGTGACAGCGGCACGTTTTTCCAGACGCTGCCCCTCAAGACCAAGCGCGTCGATCGCCTGTCGTCGTTCATCGCCGGCGGCGTCTCCCTCGAACTGGGCAAGGAGTGGGGCTTCAGCGCCACCGGCCCGCTCACCTTTGATTCCACCGCCATAGTATTCGGCGGCCTCCTCGGCGACAGCACGGTCCGCCTGTCGGACGAGCAGACAGCTGGCAAGTTGGTGGCGTTCACGATGCCCGCATCGCAAACCGGAATCGGCTTGGCGCTCGGCGCCAACAACCTGCTCCCCGCCAAGGCCGCAGGACTCGTGATTCTTGTGCCGCAGCCAGTGCTCGGCATTCTGGGCTTCGTGATGCAGTCGGGTGCGTTTGTG
>Ga0105045_10002108_pt1 | contig 16674 bp, 26 predicted proteins | sample MAT02_FD_78089 | JGI IMG/M metagenome (GOLD analysis project Ga0105045, IMG submission 78089) | Freshwater microbial communities from Lake Fryxell liftoff mats and glacier meltwater in Antarctica - MAT-02 (megahit assembly) | ecosystem: Environmental > Aquatic > Freshwater > Ice > Liftoff... | reverse complement strand
GTCTGCCACCACCTGGCGCCCCCAGCGGCGAGTGTGACTGCGGTCAACCTGAAACCGGCGCCAGTGGTGGAGGCGGTGGCGGAGGTGGGGGTGCCGCGGTTCTAGATGGCTTGCTCTTCTGTGACAGTGCGTGCTTCAATGTGGTCCCGGATGGTGTAGCTCCACCGCCTGCCGGTCCGGGGTTCGTTATCAACAAAGGATTCAGCAGCGTACCCGTACGTTGCACGTACCCCTTCGTTCTTCAGCCAGTCTTTGTCAAATGCAATGGTAACTGTGAACCGGCACCGGTGTGGCTCGTATGCTACAAGCTCTTTGGTGGGACGTCTGCCATGCGGACGGTTCCGCTGGCGAATCTCCTGGATCCCGCTTTCGATCTCTGTGAGTGGGAGCGGGGCGAGGTCTATGGCGTTCTGGATGAGAATGCCTCCTGTGGAGCGCAAGTCGGTACCCTGGTTCTTGGTATCACGGGGGAATCCATTCGTGTCACTGGGATCTGGCGGGGCACCCTTCCGGGGTACGCGGGGCAGACGGTTCAGTTTATGTACAAGGCGAACAGCGCCTGTGGACAGCAGTGCGTGAATACGGTTTCGACGCAGGATAACGAGTGCTGGGTGTCGGAGGACATTGCCAAGCCCATCCGCCGGACCATTCCGGTGACTCCTCTTAAGACCGTTGCGGTTACGGATACCGTGCTCTCGATCCAGACTCGGTTAAAAACCAATACCCTCACGTTGTTGGCTGAGGCCAGTCCGCTGTACATCAATCACCTGCGTAACCGGGAGTTAACGAACCTGACGTTAATAACGTCAATCCCACCCGCTGCACGGTGGGTTACGAAAGTAGATCCCCGCTTATCTATCACGGGGGTCTCGAATGTACTAGCTATCCCAAATGCGCTACGTGGCAATATTAGTAATGTAATTACAAGCTGTGCTGGTGTTAATATCCAGGTCTGTAACGAGGCCGGCAACCTGCAGACTATCTTTGTCGTGACGAGCTGCATCTCTGCGGCAGTGACTCCGTTCAGCATGAAGATATTCGATGAGCAGGTTGCCAACGTGTACACGAGTATAGAAACGGTAGCAGTGATTACTGAGATTGTTGTGGATACACTGAAGAATGTCGATGTCGAGGAGGTGGAAATCGCGCGATACGTGGATGCTGTGACTACTATAGTTTCTATTGATCCAGAAGCTGTGGTACCCACCTTCAATATGCTCGCGCTCCACGAAAACGGGAAACATAAGTTCCTCCGTCTCACGACCTGCAACGCTGAGGGCGTGTGCGAGTCGGGTGATGTCAAGTTCCTGAGCAAGCCAAGCATAGCACTGGGGACCGCAACTACCCGCTTGGATATAGGCTTCTGCGGCCCGAGGTACTTCTGCTTCAGGGGCGGAGTCGAAGCCCCGGAGAGTGCGAATGACTCCAACGAGCAGGATCAGCACATCATCCTATTCTCACCCCTGTGGACCAAGACCCCTATGAACGGCGAGACGTGCCCGTGTTACGCGACCTGTACGGAACTTCCGTGCGGTGGTCCGGGTGGGGCTTCTAACTCAGGTGCAGGAAGTCCGAGGGCGACGGAAACGATCACGAATGCATTTAACTCAGGTCCCGTAGCCCCGTGTACAGTCAGCGTCAAACGCCTCCAGCGTAACTGGTGCAAGACCTGTTCAGTAGACTGATATGGCGTTCACCATGCCCACAAGCATTGATGGAGAGTGTTTGTGCAGGCTCTGCTGCAAGCAGACGTGGGGGTCTGTCTGGGATTGCGATAGCAGTGCGTGGTCAGCCCCCGCGATTCGAGAGACGGAAACGATCGCAGGCCCATGCCCGGAAGATGTGGATTGGGCATACGACGGGGGGACGTCTGACCCGTGTGACGCGATTTATATCAAGTACGTCGCCCTACCCGACGTGTGCAAGACCTGTGACGATGCTTCACAGACTCCGCCAGCCTCCCCAACGTTAGGAGAGCCTTCCGGTTGCTGTGTTGTAGACTGCGTCTGTCTGAATAAGTATCAGTACGTGTACGACTGTCTTACGGCTACCTACGTCGAGGACACCTCCAGTTCGAGTTGCGATACCGTCGACAGTCTACCGGTGCTAAATACACCCCTGCAGGAGGATCCAAACCTTTGTATAATCACGTATTATACGTCTACCTTACAAGAGTGTGATTGCGCGCAGCCATTCTTCTGCCCTAGCCCGCCACCATTCCCGGATCTCGGTAGCGAACCGCCAGACGGCTGTTGTCCGTGCGGTCTCTGCTATCAGATTTCTCAGCCAAACGTCAACCAACTCACTGTTGTAGGTCCCAATGCATGCGGGGTCATCAATCCAGTATGGGCTCCTTACGTCGGCAACAACCCAAATGACCCGTTCATACCAGTTGGGAACCCAGCCAGCCAGTGCGTGTGGAACTGGCTCAAGGGCTTTATCCCCATAGAAGTTACGGTCCGGCTTGAGTATCTAGTAGCGTCTTCCCAGTGGCAAGTGGACATCAGCATGATCAGACCCAACGGTACCACTGCTGGCATCAAACGCGGCATATTCCCGCAGGGTGACATTGTCTGCATAGGCGGCGTACTCACCAGCGGAGTACTCGGATGCACTATAAACATGGGCGGTCAGCCGTGCTATGTAAGTGACACTTACACTGTTCAATTCGGCTAACCGTCGGGCGGATAACCAACGCACTCATCACTTGCGCCAATACGCAACCACATTAAGGTCCAGCACATGTTAGAAGCTACCCCCGCGTCGAAAACGAATCCCCAGGCCATGCAAGCCATTCGCCAACGACTGCAGGACCAGCAGGTGGCGCAGCTGAAGGCCGGGGGTGTGGTAAAGCTCATGACACCGATGGAAACCATGATCATGCTTCGGTCGGAGGACGTGTCCTACCCCACGACGTGGGAGCAGCGGTTCAAACATATCTTCCTCGAAGCCTTCCCCGAGGCGAAGGAGAACGTTGATAAGTTCCAGACATCCCCCGGCTGCGGCTGCCGTAAGCCCCTGCAGACTATCATTGCGCTGAAGCGTGAGGTGGTGACCGCGATCCTGGAGAAGGTATACGATTCCAGGATATATGAGGTCATGGATACCCAACCCACCGTTCCCCCGACAATAGTGGCGAAGTCAGGACAGGTGTCCGCGGTCGAGCTCGCAGGCGTGGGCTTGCTGTTGGACCCCACGGTAGACGCATACACCAGACATATGGCCAAGCTCAACCGCAATGGTATCAGGCGGTACAATGGTGTAAGCGTTGTCCCAACCACTGACGAAACGGGGTCTGCCAAGTGGGCGGTCTTGTTCTGGTAACCCTATGCTGAAACTACCAGACTACCCTGTCGAGCTCCTTACCGACTGTGCACGGTGCGGCGGCGCCCACCACAACCTCGTGTTCCAACGCTTCACCAATTCGTCTGGCCCATTCACGCACTTTGCGGCGTGCCCCACGAACAACGAGCCTATTATCCTAGTTGTCACGCACGAACAGTATACTCTATGACCACTACCTACTTCACCACGTTTAAGATCCAGGGGGATGCGGGAAGCGTCTACCAGTACCTACTGGAGAGCGTTCGCAAACTCTGGCCGGATGCGGTTGGCTTATGCCGGCGGTCATCGGGAGATACTGACGTTATCACTGCTGGCGAGCGTGTGCGTGGGTGTCAGGTGTTTGAGATCTATCAGAGTGAAGATGGGTATCTGCTGAAGGAGCTCTTAAAAGCATCTGCGCCTATGATAACCGCCAAAGCCACGGATACCTCGGTCGAACTCCGGGCTGAGACTGAGGGCGCAGTAGCCGTTCTCCAGCGACTGCAAAAACACCCACTTTGGAGATAGCATGCTCTGTATCTTGCAAATCATCGGCTATGACAATCCTCAGTTAGAAGCTTCGGATCTGATCAAGGCCGCAGGCGAAGGCCGGGGATTAGATCAAGGTCTTGGTCCGCTCTATACCTCCGTGCGTATGAGTTGGGACGCCGCGGGAGTTATCCCAACAGAGGTAGGCGGTGGATTGGGAGAGTGGGACTGTGGCGTGATCTGTAATCTGAAGGACGTTCCGAACTTGGTGGAGTTCATGTACCGGCGACACGGGGCGGCATTCAGATCCCGGCTCCTTCGCTGGTACTTCCACGTATGCCCACCGAAGATAACGAAACCAGCATCAAAGGATTCGAATGGACCCCAGACAACTTGATATCATGGCCATCGTGCAGAAGGCGAGTATGAGTCAGATGCAACGTGATCGCGCTATCTCAGCCTACCGAAATAACGTCGCCCTCCCGGATGTGCACATTGCCAAGCTCGGGAGTGTGGGGCCGGTGGACGCAGTTGGACAAGACGGTCAGCCTATGACATTCGCCCGCCGGCAGGAACTCATGCGGGGGAAGCAGACGTATCTCGAGCGTGGACCAGATACTGTCCGGCCGGACATAGAGATTGAAACCGAGGAATATGGTAAGTCCGACATTGATCGCAGGCCGGGAATGAGGAAAGTAACCCCCGTCGAAATGACGGAGGAACTCATGGCTCAGAGACTACCGGCTGACTGCTTATGGACGAGTGGCTCGGATGCGTGCGCGGAGGTTTCGGACTTGCGAACGTATGTCCAGATGGCGTTGGAAGTCCTGGCTCAGAACAACGCCCCCGCTATCAGGGTGGTGCTCTCGAATTCGGGAGCGGATACCCTGGCCTATATCCTCCGGACGCACGCGGCTGAGGATCTCACCCCAGCTATCCAGCGCCTGCTCCAACTTCCACGGACGCTCGACGACACCCAGCACCATCATCTGCAGATATGGGGAGACGGTTTCCCCCGGGTTTACACCAGCGTCTTCCTCAATCGCGAGCTCATGCTCCAGATTCAACAGAGGAGAGAGTGGGAAAAGTCGTCGGCGGTGGATGTCGATGCCGATACCAGAATAATGGAGCAGCCAGAGGCTTGACATACTATTCGGGCGATTATAGTCCGTCGTATGAATGTCACCCCCGACGAAGCCGTTCTCTGGTCGTATTTCCGCCGCCAGCTTCCCAACGCCATCGCCTACGCGGTATCAGATACGGGGGCGGCGTGCGTATTCACTACCCACCCTGTATTCGCTACCCACGGAGGCGGTCCAGGAATCTGGCGTCCATCATGCCTGGGGTCCATGGTTGAGCTGAGGAAGCTGCCCACTGCCCCGGACTTCAGTGGTGGAAGTTCGGTTGTGATTTGTAAGGGGTTTGAAGTCCTCGCCGAACTCCAGCGGAAGGCGCACGAGGATGCAGTAGCGTCTCGCGACGCCATCCCCCATTACTCCACCATCAAGGCCCCGGTTGTGTTGGCGGATGAGCTCACGCATGTCCCCGAGCAGCCGGAGTTCTTCCCCGAGGCTATTGTTCCGAAATACCATCCCACCCTCGGGAGTGGGTTTGTGAGTGAGTTGATGACGGGCGTTACCGAACTCTTTACCGCCATCCCCACTGGAAACCGTACGCGCATTATCGAGGCGTTACAGTCCCTCCGTGCGACTCTGAAGGTGGTCGATCCCGTGTTTGATCCCATGTGCCCTCCGATTGACCCCTGCGGCACCGTCGCACCGGTGAAGGTGGATTGTACGCTTGAGTTGCGTACGGAGCTGGCTAAAGCCCGTAATGAGCTGATGGCTGAAGCCCGTAATCCGGCGCTACATGAAGTCGCCGACGTACACATTCGGTCGAAGAAGGTCGGGAAGGGCTATGTGCTCTATAACGCGGTTTCCGGAGAGGTAGTCGGATCGGTAACTGGAAAGGTACTGCGGGCAAATGACTACCCTGTCGAGCTCCTTACCAACTGTGCACGGTGCGGTGGCACCCATCACGACCTCGTGTTCCAACGCCTCGCGAACCCAGTGGGCGAGTACACGCACTTTGCGATGTGTCCTGTGACCAACGAGCCTATTCTTATGGTGGTCGTGGACGTAAAGAAACCGGCAAAGAAACCGGCAAAGAAACCGGCAAAGAAACCGGCAAAGCCCGTTAAGAAGCCGGTAAAGACTGTTAAGAAGCCCGTAAAGAAACCGGCAAAGAAACCGGAAAAGTCCGTTAAGCGGCCCGTTCAAACTACCATTCAGTGGGGTGTCTAATGCCGTATGTCTCTATCGATACCGAAACCGGTGGGTTCAAGTCCACCACCGACGCCCTGCTCTCAGTAGCGTTGGTCGAGCACAACCCGGATCTGTCTCCCGGTCGCTCAATGAATGTCTTCCTCCTGCCTGAGCCGGGGAAGGTGATCAACGAGGGCGCGGCAAAGGTCAATGGGTACACCCCAGAGCTCTGGGCTGCGCGGGGCGCGGTTCCACTGGTGCAGGGCATGCAGCAGATCAAGAGCTGGCTGACTCCCGGCTCGCGGGCGATTGCGTTCAATGCCCCGTTCGACCGCGACTTCTACACCCATAACGAATCGATGGCGAAGGTTGCTACTGGCTTGGCGCCGGACTGGATCTGCGCGTTGAAGTTGTTCCGGGCTTTGGTCAAACGTGCGAGGTATGAAGTCCCGAACCACAAGCTGGATAGCCTGGCGCAGGTATCTGGCCATTGGAAGGTGGGTCACGTTCGTGGCGATCACCAGGCCCTGGACGACGCCATCGCGTGTGCCGTGGGATACCAATGGATCATGCAGAAGTACAAAGAGTACAAAGAGTCTCCGTTCTAGGACCACTATGCTACCCCCTACCGTTATTTTTGATGGCACTCCTGAGCATGCGACGGAATTGGCGATATACCCCACACACCAGCCGGCGGGTGGATTCAAGCGCCCGCCGTACTGCATCCCCGCGGATAGATCTCGTACTACCGAGCGGGGGGTGGATGTGGGTACGGTGCTGATCGTTAATGCCAACGGGCACGCCACGGGAGTGATCGAATGAGCTCTCGCGGTAGCTTCAGTAGTCTGGTAAAGGGGCAGTTGGCTTGGAAGGATGTCCTACCGTCGGCCAACCGGACAAAGCGTTGGGCACGGAGTACGGATGCCAAGCCAGTGCTCGCCATCGCGCCCCCAAGCCGATGTCGCAGTCACGTTATCACTGCCGAGGAGTACGTGGAGTCCAATCTTGATGCGATTAAGGTCGCGATCAAACCCCTGATAGTGACCGAGACCTACGTGCACCGGAATCAGGATGTTGTTCTGGATAAGATCGCTGCTAGGGCGCCGGAGTTGAAGTCCAAGCTCAACCTCACCACCGCCCAACTGCGCGCGGCGTTAGAGCGACTGGAATTCTTCTGGTCTGGGAAGTACTACATCCGGGTGGTGAAGACCCCCCGCAAAGGAAAGAAGTCATGAATCCCACCTTAATACCGACTTTGCTTGCTCTCGCGCATGTGATAGTTGCTGTGGTCGCGGCAGGATGTTACATCCGGGAAGTACGCCGTAACCGGATGGTCAATCGCAATGTAGCAATTATCCTTCGCCTGTTTATCAAGAACGTGAGGGAGGATACTCTGGAACGAGCGCTCCACCATGTGGAGTGGGTAGCGAACTTCCTCGAGCAAGGCAGACCGCCTACAGCTGGGGAAGGTTACTATTACGTATACTCCGTGGCGGGGGACGAGACCGTGATCTATGGGATAAAGTCATGATTCTGTCTATTTTACTGTCGTCCGTAGTTATCGTAATCACGGTATTGCATTACATCCTCGACGTCGCTCGTAACCGGGATGACGGCCGCCTGACTGCGCGTATCCTCCGCACGTTTATCAATGAAGTTACGAAGGATAACCTGGAATGGAGAATCCACAGTGTGAAGTCAGTAGCCAACTTCCTCGACCCACAAACCTACGAGTATAATACCAGCGATGGAGTGAAACCATGATCGCCATCATCTGTGCAGCCGTCGCAATCGCGGCAGGATACATCATAATCTGCGGCGCACTCGCCGATCGGGCGATTAATCGCAATCTCGCTAGTATCCTCCGCACGTTTATCCGGACTACCACGAAGGATAATCTGCCACGGACACTCGAATATGTGCACACAGTAGCCGACTTCCTCGATCCACAGAAGCCACAGTCTAAGGAGACCAAATGAAGTACGTTGCATTAACACATATGTTATTGGCCCTAGCACCTATAGTATTGACATTGCTCTGTGTCGCGTTTGGGTTTGGTCACGTCGTTGGCCAACGCTCTGCCAAATCCAGGATCGATAGCCAGCTTGTCGCAGCTGGGGTAGCGTACTATTCCCTACATGAGGCGACTGGGGAAGTTACCCTGGTCTATGGAGTAAAGCCATGATTACCATCATCTGGGCGACCACTGCCGGACTCATGGTAGGCTGTTACATCATGACAGTAATCACTGGGCGGATAGCTAAGCGCAATCTAGCGCAGATCCTACGCAGGTTTGCCGAGAACGTCCAGCGGGACACGCTGGATGAGACCATTCATCAGGTAAAATGGGTAGCAGACTTCCTCGATCCACAAAAACCCTCTTCGAAAGAGACCAAGTGACCTACGAATTTAATACCGTCAAGATCGTCTGTGACAGCACCTACCAAGGAAGCCGGATCACGACCTTCGTCCTGACCTATCCCCGGTACATCCACGCTGAACTGCTTACCCACAGAAGCATGAGCCGTAACGCGCAAAGCAGTAGAGCGATCCCTGCAGCCAAGCGGATCGAGCGCGTACGTTCGAACCCGGTTATGCCCATTCGGTGGGGGGCGAACCAAAAGGGGATGCAGGCGAAGGAGGAATCCGTCGAGCGCCCGGACTACTGTGAAGTGGTGTGGCGTCAGGCTGCGGCGGCGGCAGCAACCACGGCCGAGGCTTTAGCCGGGCAGAACCTGCACAAGCAATGGGTCAACCGCGTACTCGAGCCCTTTGATACCATCACGACGGTGGTGACCGCGACCGACTGGGGTAATTTCTTTGGTCTCCGGTGTCATCCGGATGCCCAGCCTGAGATCGCGGACCTCGCTTGGAAGATGGCGGACCTCTACTATTACTACGCACCGAAGTCGGTAGAGGATCTCGCCCTTATCCCAGGCCGAACCGACGCCCCACGCTTCCCGGAGGCGTTGTGTACCGGGGATTGGCATCTTCCGTTCCTGGACGGACACACACGGGCGAGGCTGTATGTGTCCTGCACCGATAGTGCGGAGTTGGCAGAGAGCTACTTAGAGCTGGCAAAGCTTTCGGTAGCACGCTGTGCCCGGGTTTCTTACCTCACGCACGAGGGCTCGACCCCGGATGTGGAGAAGGACCTCGCCCTCCATGATATGCTGTTAAGCGACGGCCATATGTCACCGTTTGAGCATCAGGCGGTGGCGAGCGATGAGCCACACCCGGCAAGTAACTTTGGTGGCTGCTGGAAGCAGTACCGCAAGATGCTGGTCAAGCCCGAGCTCAGAACGTTTGACTACGTCCAAGCTCTTCAGACTCGAGCCCGCACATGAGACTGATGGTCATGGGATATGGGGAGCATGGAAAGGATACCGTGGCGGAGTACCTGGCAGAGCATCTGCACCTCCGGATGAAGTCCTCCAGCGAGTTCGCCAACAAGTTCGTCATCTATCACCAGCTCGCACCCAAGTACGGGTACATAACGTTGGAGGACTGCTTCAACGACCGCCGCAACCACCGGGCAGAGTGGCATGAGCTGATTAAGACCTATGGCAAGGACGACCCCGCTCGATTCTCCCGGGCGTTGTTTGCGGAGTACGACATCTACTGCGGCATCCGGGATAACGAGGAGTTCTACGCGGCCAAGGACGAGGGCTTGTTCGATCTCGCTATCTGGGTTGATGCAGGTCTGAGGAAGCCTATCGAGGACCTCAGTAGCTGTAAGGTGGACTCGAGCATGGCTGACATCGTGGTTGACAACAACGGCACCCTCGTTCAACTCCTGACAACGTTAGAAACCCTTTGCGAAGAACTGCGCAAGGAAAGTCCATGCCATCCATGACTGATCACCAGCTTCGCTCCCTTCAACTCGACATAGCCAGTGCCGCATTAGCCCGCGCAATGGCAGCAGAAAAGGAATATCGCAGTACGCGCCTCACCATCGCAGTCGAGGTGTACACGCGCGGCCCATACCGCACTACGGCTGACGCGGCGGTTCGCCTCGCCGAACAAATCATGGCCGCCAACCAAAGCGCACCTATCCCACCCGAAGTCCTCGCCCAACACACCCCGAAAGGTTCCCCTAATGTCGCTTAAGGTAATTATTGCGGGAGGTCGGGACTATTCCCTCAAGGCGGAGGATTACCAATTCCTAGACCAATTGCGTCCAGCGTTTGCAGAGGTCGTCTCCGGCGCGTGCCCCACGGGGGTGGATCGTGCGGGCGAGGTGTGGGCACGGTCGCATAACATCCCTGTGAAGACCTTCCCCCCGGATTGGAAGACTCACGGACGTGCAGCAGGACCGATCCGCAACCAGGCTATGGCAGAGTATGCCGACGCAGTCGTACTCTTCCCTGGTGGAGCAGGGACAGCGTCCATGGCCAAGCTGGCTGGCCTAAAGGGCCTCCGCATCTGGGACAGGCGTTGCAAGGAAACCACATGACCTGGATCTCAATTACATACATACCATTGAGGGTTACCGCCCCCCTGTCGAGTCTGGGTGTTATCCGTCGGGCGTTAATCCGTCTCCGCATATGCAGCCTTCCTAAGATCCCCAACCCCGACCCACGGGCTGGATCATTCATTACCGTCACTGAAGAAGATGTGGGCGTCACGCACAAGGTCCGCATTGACGGCAATCGCTTGACCAGCGAACCCTTACTACTCATCAAGGAATCCCCATGACGCGTTCGCAGATCCCCAACCCTATCCCCTGCGACAAAGGGGTGGACGGCCCAGCAGAAAAACGTTTCCGTGGGACGTGGACACTGGCCGCTCATGCCGCAGGCGTTCTAAGGACTGCCATGGCCAAGAAGCCCAAGCCCAAGCCCAAGGTTAAGCGCTGCCCCAAGCCCTCACCCGTCTGTGTTACCCCAGACCGGGAGTACTGGGCGGTACTGTGTAAGGAGAAGGGTTACCTCGCCATTGGAGAAGCATCTCCAATAGCGCTGTTCTACACCCGAGTGGGAGCTCGCGATCTGGCTCGTGGGTTGAAGAAGCATATTCCTGATCGTACCTGGGTAGCAGTTAAGGTCACTGTTGCCGTCACCATCCACTCGAATCGTAAGTAAGTAAGTCATGCCTAAGCCCGCGCGCGCCCTTAAACGGGGCCAGATTCGTATCACGGAAGTTAGTGGGGACAAAGTCTTTGAACTCACAGGCTGGACGGTGCTGTCGGAGTCGTTGATCCAAGCCCTGGTAGCCGCGGATGGTAAGGGAGTCATGCGTGTCCCCCTTACGATCGTCGTATGCCACACCCCGGAAGCGGCCGAGCACGTACGGGTGGAGTTGAAGCGGGTGGAAGATCTCCGACGGGAAGAAGGCATTGCACGGGAAGCTGGCTTAGACGGTCAACTACCCACTGCCCAGCGCTCGGTCTATGAGATCGCGGTCTCAGCCACCGTACCCCAGGTGCGAAAGAAGAAGCATGACTAAGCTCCCCCTCCCCAAGATCATCGCCGTGGACTTCGATGGCACCTGCGTCGACCACCGTTTCCCGGATGTCGGCCCCAACGCTCCCGGAGCGGTAGTCACGTTGCAGGAGTTAGCAGCCCTGGGTACCAAATTGATCATCTTCACCATGCGCGGGGATGAATACCTGGATGCGGCGGTGAAGTGGTGGAAGTATCACGAGATCCCCATGTTCGGAGTTAACAACAACCCTGAGCAGAAGGAGTGGACCTCCAGTCCCAAGGCCTATGCCCAGCTGTACATCGATGACGCGGCCTTGGGTGCGCCTTTGATCCAGCCGGCGGAGTTCCGTCGCCCGTGTGTGGATTGGATAGCTGTTCGGCGTATCCTGGGTCTGCCTCCGCTTTAACCGCTATTGCGGTAGGATGTGTAGTATGCGAAAGATAATTACTATGACCGAGGCTCAAGTCACGTGGGTCGCCTCCGAAGCCAAGCGCTTAGGTATCTCGGAGACGGAGGTCATCCGTCGCCTGATAGACAAGGCAATGGGAAACTTATCATGAGCACGGAATCCATTCTCAACGACCTACACACCCGGGATCACCGGATGGAGCAAGCCCTTGCACGTAGGGTAGCGGGCTTCTCCTGGTATTCCGACGACAAAGCAAGTTGGCCTGTGGCTACCGATGCCGATGGAGTCTGTACCGGGCAGCTCTTGCTTGAGGATGTTGTCGATCTTGCCGCGGATAAGCTGGACAACCTGCGGAAGATACTGACGCAGCTCCTCCCCAGCCTGATTAACACCTTAGACACGGTTAGTCCCACGTTATTCGCGCAGGTGTTAGAAGAGATCCAGTTCTACGAAGCCTACTCCAAGCGGGTGTAGTGCTTGACAGAAGCTGGTGCCGGTCGTTAGCTGAGGGCGTTCGACCACTTCCTTCAGCGATTAAGAGTTTTCCGCATGCGTATTACCATTTCCGGAGGGGTCAGCTATCAGCTGACCCCAGGGGATTACGACCGACTCAACAGCCTACTGGGTACGGTGGAGGGGTTGGTGTACAAGAGCTTACGCGGGTTGGATCGGTTGGCGGTGATCTGGGCGCAGGAGCACGACATCCCCGTAAGCTATGTCGCGAGGGATGGTTCCCACGGGCGGGCAGCTGGAGCCATCCGTAATATGCGTATTATGGACGAGGTGGATGCCATCATTGTCTTCCCCGGAGAGAGAGGGAGCTGTCAGATGGTCGCTTACGCGAAGTCCAGAGATAAGCTGGTAATGGATTGGACGCAGACCAGAGGTCGGACTTGACTAATTAAATCCGAGGTTATAAACCTGAGTAACCCCTTCCATAGGAAAACCAGTTATGCCCTCCCCCGTTACCGTTACCCGCGGCGCTGTCGCCCTCCTTCTCTCTGCCCTGTCCCAGCCTGGCTGGACCAAGGCCGCGGCCAGCATTTACCGCGCGGGTAAGCTGATCGACGAACTGGAAACCAAGTTCGCGGGCGTCCCCGCTCCTGAGAACAACGTCGCCGCTCAGCGTGAGTGGTCGTACGCCGATGCCCAGTTTGAACTCACGGACAAGGAAAAGGGCGTGATCAAGGAATGCTTCGCCCATCATCTGGCCGAAGGGCATATCGCCCCCAGCAAGCACTTCCGGGTGTTGGCTGATGCCGTGGGCCTGGCTGTTGGCGACGACGCCTGATCCCGGTTCCGCCTTCTAGTTTCCCTGAAACGCCTGCGATCCTTATCGCAGGCGTTTCCTTTTGCAAGTACCTACCTAGCACTCGCCGCTTTCTAACCAAAAATTGTCGGGCATAATAGCGCTGCCACTTAGGAGCACGCATGCCTGGAAATCCGCTATCTACTCGGCTCGGTTCTGAGAATCGCATCACTGGCAGCTTCGCCAGTCTCTCTATAAGTCTGGGCACTGCACAACACGCCCCGAACCGTACGGGGTTCTTCTCCGATCAAACTCCGGGTAATGAAAAGCTTTTCGTCGTTGTCGGGGGTGAGCTCGTTGCCGGTTTCAGCGTGAGCGGCTTGGCTTCGGTCGTAGGCATCAATTTCGAGCAGTTGGCTGCTAACCCCGGCGATATTGATACCCTGTGGGTGAACTCCGCGGATCAGCATCTGTACTTTGGCGGGGTGGATCTCCTGGCCGCAGTGACTGGTACGGTTAGTGGCTCGGGCGCAACGAATCGGGTTACCTACTGGACTGCATCGAATGTCGTTGGTTCTGATAGCGGCTTTACCTGGAATATGGCTACGTTAGCGGTCAATGGTGCTATTGCTTCGACCAAGACCTCTGCCGGGTCTGCATTCGACGCCACCGCCTTTGGTGACGCCCCCTTGGGTGCGGCGGATGCCATCTTTCGTATCTCGTCCGCTACCGTTGCTGGCCAGCCTTCCGGCATCCTGCATGGCAGTGGCTCGCCTGTTATCAATCTTGGTGCGTCTGCCGCAGTCAATCCCGTGTTTTCCGCCGGTGTTGCCGGCGATGCCGGTGCTCGGTATCAGGTTCGAGCAAACGGTACGGTCTTAGTTGGCGACGGTACCGGAGCTCCTGCAGTGCTGTTCCAGCCTGTCGGCAACATCCTTACCCTTCCGAACCACTCCATCCAGCTTCCCGGTGGGGCGGTCGGTATCCCGGCGCTGTCGTTTGCTGCCGATCCCGATACCGGGGTTTATAGTGTTGGCGCGAACACTATCGGGATTGCTACCGGCGGTGCTGCGCGTTTGACGATTGGTACGGATATCACCGCCAGTGGCCGGATCTTTACTGGAGCCACCGGCTCTGCCGCCGCCCCCGCTATCGGGTTGTCCACCGACACCGACACCGGTCTGCACTTTCCCGCGGCAAATACACTGGGCTTTGCTACGAACGGAATCAACCGGATCACAGTTGATACCGTAGCGGTCACCGTCACCCTCCCCGCAGTCTTCCCCGCGGCTACCACCGCTGGTACGAGCGTGCGGCTGCCGCATGGCGTAGCTCCTACGGTTCCAACGAACGGGGATATGTGGTCCACGACTGCTGGATTCTTTGGCCGGGTGAACGGCGTTACCGTAGGTCCCTTTGGTACCGCGAGCTCGATCACGGGTGCTGGTGTAGCTGGTCAGGTCACGTACTGGACCTCGGCAACGAACGTCACCAGCGAGGCCGGGTTCTCGTACGACGACGTCGGTAATGTTCTCACCGCCGGCGATATCCTGCGTACGGGTCTGGGATCGGCGGCCGCACCTAGCTATGGCTTTACTGGGGATACGGATACCGGCTTCTACAGCGCGGGTGCGAACCAGTTGAACGTCGCAACCAACGGCGTACTGCGCCTGTCTCTGGCCGATACTGCGCTGACCAGTACTGTGATTGGGATATTCCCTGCTTCCGTCGCGGCCAACGCCAGCGTGCGTCTGCCTCCTGGTATGGCCCCCACGACCCCTGTTAATGGAGATCTATGGTCCACCGCTGCCGGCTTCTTCGGTCGGGTGAACGGCGTTACCGTAGGTCCCTTTGGTGCAGCCAGCTCCATCACCGGCAGTGGATCTGCGGGTCAGGTTACCTACTGGTCGTCCGGTACGGGCGTGACGAGTGAGGCGGCGTTCGCGTATGACGCGGCCACTGACACCCTCAGCGCCGTTATCATTCAGGCCGCTGTCGGTAGCGTTGGTGCCCCCGGATTTGCATTCACTGGGGATTCGAACACGGGGGTCTACAGCCCGGCTGCGGATCAAATCGCTTTGGCTACCAACGGTGTCCAGCGTTTACTGGCGTCTGCCACCGGGATCACCGCCGCGGTACCGTTTATCGCAGCCGCTGGTACCGCTGCCGTACCTAGCTATATCTTCGTTGGGGATACCGATACCGGTATCTACAGCGTCGGCGCTAACCAGCTGGGCCTGTCGACTAACGGTGTTCTACGCCTGACTATAGCTGACGCCGCCTTAACCAGTGCCGTCATCGGGATCTTCCCCGCTGCCGTAGTGGGAGGTGCCAGTGTCCGCCTGCCTCATGGCGTAGCTCCTACGGTTCCAACGAACGGGGATATGTGGAGTACCACGGCTGGCTTCTTCGGTCGGGTGAACGGTGTTACCGTTCCGTTCGGAGGCGGCAGCACGTCTCCCGGCGGCGCGAACACGCAGGTCCAGTATAATAACAGCGGTGCATTTGCCGGTAGTTCCAACCTAATTTGGGACAATGCCTCCGCCCGGCTGACTATAGGCGGTGAGCTGTATGCTAATGACATTACGATAACCAACGGCGGTAGTTTTGGCGCGGGGGTAAGTGCGGACTATTACCAAGCAGGAACAGGTGATAATACCATCCCGGCTTACTCATTCGCTTCAACAAACTCTGGCTTGTACTTATCTGTCGGTCGAGTCTACACCAAGGTAGCGGGCAACTTCGATTTCTTCGTCGGTCCCGAAGGCTACATCCACCTGAGTACTACCGCAGGCGTCCCCGGAACCCAGCTTAATGGAGATATTTGGTTTGCTGCTGGTTCACTCTTCGCGCGCGTCGGTAACGTGGACTATGATCTCCTGGCAACAAGTGGAGTTACCGGCACTGGCGCCTCTGGTCAGGTCACCTACTGGAGTGGAGCAAGCGTTATCACGGGCGAGGCTGCCTTCGCCTACAACGATACCACGAACGTCCTGACTGTCGGAACTACACGCGTCGATGCCGGCACTGCTGCCGCTCCTACGCTTTCGTTCACCGGTGACACGGACACTGGTATCTACAGCATTGGCGCTAACCAACTGGGTATCTCAGTAGGTGGCACGCTTCGGGTAACGGTATCGACCACGGAGTTGACCAGCACGTTAATCGGTATCTTCCCTGCTACCGCCGTGGGAGCAGCAAGCGTACGTCTGCCGCACGGTACCGCACCAACAACCCCTGTTAACGGCGATCTGTGGTCCACGACTGCTGGCTTCTTCGGCCGGGTTAACGGCGTTACCGTTGGTCCGTTCGGTGCAGGTGGCGGTACTGTTACCGGATCTGGAGCGGCTGGACAAGTTAGTTATTGGAGTGGAGCAAGTGCTATCACGGGTGAAGCGGCATTCGCCTATAACGACACCACGAACGTCCTGACTGTCGGAACTGCCCGCGTCGATGCTGGTACTGCTGCCGCTCCTACGCTTTCGTTCACCGGTGACACGGATACTGGTATC
>Ga0105045_10002107_pt1 | contig 16679 bp, 16 predicted proteins | sample MAT02_FD_78089 | JGI IMG/M metagenome (GOLD analysis project Ga0105045, IMG submission 78089) | Freshwater microbial communities from Lake Fryxell liftoff mats and glacier meltwater in Antarctica - MAT-02 (megahit assembly) | ecosystem: Environmental > Aquatic > Freshwater > Ice > Liftoff... | reverse complement strand
GCTCAGCCGCCTCACTGCAGATGGAAAAGCCGATGAATGGTTTTCCAAGGGCGATGATTGGCTGCAAGCAAACCAGCCAGGCAACCAAACGCTGCAGCGAATTCGTAACCTAGCCCAGGAACTAACCGCAAACTGACTCACCAAATACCAACCTTTAAAATGCCGGCACGCCTTCGAGCTCGTCCCGATGAAGGCATGATGGGATACCGGGGTTGCCAATTTTGAAACAACGCGGGCAAGCCGCCTTGGAATTTTCTTGACAACTATTCCTTGGGCCAATCAGGAAGCTCAAATTTTTTCTTAACATTCGCAGTGTGCTCAGCATAGTGTTCTTCCATTTGCAACAGCAGAGCCTTGAATGATGGCCAAAAGGTGGCTGGCGGTTTGTCATTCAATTGAATGTCATTAAGCAAGTATGCGTAACGACGGCTGAAGTCGTCGACTCGTTGCATCGCACGTGCTTCATCCGCACCGCTCCAAGTGGGATGCCGAGCTTCGTAGTCCATCGGCATTTGTTTTGGGTTCCAATCAAAGATGGGGATATTTGGGTCGAGCGCGTGATAGATTTGTGAGAAAAACAGCAACTGCCGTCCGCTCATGTGCTCAGCGTTCCAGCGTGGAGTGTGGGTTCCGTTGGAAGGCTTGAAATTCATTTGCTCTACTGATAATCGTCGAAAGACATCCTGCGACAGACGATTGGCCGCTTCCATACGATCGAACATCTTTCGCAGATGTTCTGGTACAGGACGCGGATCAGCTATCGTCAATGCCACATCGACTTGAGAATCGAAAGCTGCGCTAATCGATTGGGCGAGCGTGCGGGTCTGCTGGCTGAGAAAGAACGCCAGGACAGTGAGCAATACTAAAGCGTGCTTAGACATGGTAGTTCCATCGTGCGTTAGGAATATCGGGAATGAGATGATCGCACAAAATCGACCGGAGCGGGCATTATGACGAAAGAGCAACAGCGTTGGCGTTCGTTTTCGCACCGCTACCAAGCGAATAGTTTTGTCTGGAAAATTCTGCCGTCTGTAAGGCCACTCACAAAGAAAATGATCGAGCCAAACCAGAATAACGTCGTTTAACATACCGGGAACTCATTGGCTTCCCTTGTTCACTTGAAAAAGAGTATCCACAGATGAAATTTAAGACGAACTGTTTTGTAAGCGTCGTGTTCGTGTTCTTGGCCTGCTCACTATGCAGTGATGCGCAAGCACAAAGCGGATCGCGTGGAAGTGGCTACACAGCGCCAAGAATGTCGGCATCACGGACGACGTCTTCCGCACCATCGGGGCTCTCCACGTCGGGGACGGTCACCCTTTCACAGGCAGCACCGATTGCCGTCGGATCGGGCTGCACCTCCGGCAACTGTGCGAGAAAAGTTGTCTTGGCCACACCAGTGATTAGCTACTCGGTGCCCATGTCGTATCCGAGCAGCCCGATTCGATACAGTTACGCGCCGATTTATCAGTCGCCCATCACTTCATTGCCGGTAAACTCGTGGCAAGGCGGCGCCTATCAGACTTACTCGGCACCGACTTGCTCAGGAAATGCTTATTCAGGGAATCCGGTTTACAGCCAACGACGATAATCGCATTTTATTTTGTATCAGACCCCGATGATGGGATTTTCGGTTGGACGCTTTCGGAAGTCGTCGGCGTTTTGGAAGTCGTCGACGAGTTACATCCGGCGAAGACGAGTAGAAACAGGCCAACGACTACCGACAAAAGTTTTTTAATCATTTGAATTCTCTCGAGAGTTTTAATGAACGAACACGACTAATCGTTTCGGCAACGAGCCTACCACTTCTACCGTCCATGAATCGTGAGTTATCTCACACATTTTCATCTAGCCCGCCAAAACCTCGGTTGTACCACCGTGCGAGTCGTTCTGGCGACAGTCCCAGAATGTAGCCTGCGATGCAGCACTGGTTAACCAAGGTGGTTTTGACGATTCCCAGCTTCATCCAACGTCGCGACGACGTGATCACGCTTGCGGTCGCCAATCGGATTCGTCCATGTTTTCTCAAGCGTCGACAAAGTTCAACATCTTCCATCAATGGCCAGTTTGGAAAACCATCGACTCGATAGAAAATCTTGGAAGCAACAAAGATAGCTTGGTCACCGTAAGGCATTTGTAGGCAGCGTGATCGGATGCTGATCGCCCATTCGATGAATCGAAGCGTCCGCTGTTTGCCAGCGATCGTCAATCGAAACGCCCCGGCGACTGCGCCATTGTTCAACGCGGCACGAACGTGCATTGCAAAATCCACTGGCAAGCTTGAATCAGCGTGCAAGAAAAGCAGAACGTCACCGCTGGCAAGTGCAGCGCCAGCATTCATTTGGCGGCCACGGCCTGGCGATGAGAAAACGACATTGGCTCCCAAGCGTCGTGCGATTTCGACCGTCGCATCCACACTCCCGCAGTCGGCGACGATGACTTCAACACCGTCGAGATGCATGATCGGTGTAAGAGTTTGTTCAAGGCTCGCGGCTTCATTCAAGGTCGGCAGAATGACTGAGATCACCCCGTTTCTGGATCGCGGTAGCAAGTCAGCAAAATCATCCGATCGACGCCGCAAGGCAACTAAGTCGTCGACATAGTCGACGTCAGCCAAAGTCTTCAGGCGATGCACGGTCAATCGATGCTGCGTCGCTTTCCGTAACGTTTGGTTGAGAACCTGATCTGTCCCCCAATCAATGCCTTGAAACAGTGAAGGCGTCGGCTGCCGAAGTCCAACAAGGTAATACCCGCCATCGCGAGCAGGGCCAAGAACAACATCCGACTTTTCGAGTGCCTGTAATGCCGAGGCCAGGATTTCCGGCGTCAGATCTGGGCAATCGGCACCGACAATCAAAACACGCTGAGTACCTTCGTAAAATGCGGTCTCCAACGCGTGAATGATTCGCGTTCCTAGATCACCATCGCTTTGCGGTCGGTAATGTTTGTCCAAGCCGAAGTGATCTTCCATGCGGAGACAATCTGCACCTGCAAAGCGGACTTCCAGATCACACGGATGGCACGCGCAATGACTCTGTACCACGGCCAGGGTTCTCTTGGTCAGGCGGTCCTGTAGTCGCGAGGCCAATTCCGGACCGAGGGCTGGAATCAGCCTCGTCTTCGTCACGCCGGGTTCCGGATAACGCGTAAAAACTATCACCCGATGCGGCTGGGCAAATTTTTGACAGGGGCCACGCGGTGTCGCTGGTTCAACGTGGAGCATGGTGGCCGCTTAACCTGCCTTTCCATCAATGTAGGCGATCATAGGGTGGCCTCAGATTTTGCCTTGACGATCGCCCCCTGGCAACTCGATCCGCATCCCGCCGTGCATCCAAAACAGTGCCGACCTGTCATAATTGTCCGGCTCGCCAGCAGGTCTGCGTCTAAGTCCTCAATGGTTCGTGGCATTCCGTCCGCCAATTCAATATTCAACATCTGGTTGAAGTCACAGTCAAACAATCGCCCCTGCCAATCGACAGAGATCATGGTACGGCACATCACTCCGGCAACAGTCAACGGGTTGAAGTTGTCGATCAGAGTCTGCATATACTCGTTCAGTTTATCCGCTTTGAGCAAGTCGTCCAGAAATCGACTGATGGGCAGATTCGTGATCGTGTGCAACTGTGAGAACTCGATGTCGTATCGCGATTTGAGCTCGCGGCGGTACGCGGCTTCCAATTTGTCTTGCTGCGGCGGAAGTGACAAGCCGGTGGGGTTGTAAACCAACGAGAGCGTTCGACCGGAACCGGCGTGCCCATAGCCGAGCGAATTTAAACGCCTGAGTGCATCGATTGACCGACGGAAAACTCCGTTGCCACGTTGGCTGTCGCAGTTCTCTTCCAAGTAACATGGCAGCGACGCGACGACTTCGACATCGTGGTCAGCAAAAAACTCGGGGAGATCGCTAAAACCATTGACCATTAAGATCGTCAAGTTGCAGCGGACGATGATTCGACGCCCGAGTCTGTGGGCTTGCTCGACCAGCCAACGAAAATTTGGGTTCATCTCTGGCGCACCGCCGGTGATGTCCAATGTCGGGATACCGGTTCGAGCCAACACGTCGATGACGGCCTCCGCTGTTTCGCGCGTCATACTCTCGCGACGATCGGGTCCGGCGTCGACATGACAGTGCGTGCAAGTTTGGTTGCATACCTTGCCAACGTTGACCTGCAATACCTCGACCCCAGTTGCCCGAAGGGGCGAGAGAACGCTGTCACGTAGCTGCTGATCAAAATATGGCTGTCGCGTTGACTTCGATTCGCCTTCCAAAATTTCTCGCTGAATCGCCGCATTAGCCAACTCAGCTTTCCGTCGAAGTAGGGTCAGTTGCATTAGTGATCTTTCAGGGTGCAAGACGAGAGCTTGCGATGGAGTCAAGGTGCGTCGTTGATAAATTCATTGATGTGACTTCAAAGAGTGTGATGAATCGTGTCGCTTTGGCTGAAGTGACATCGCCGCGTCGTCGATCTTGATCCGTCCTGAAATTGCTTGGCCTTTAGTACCACAACCGGCAGTCAAGGAAGCCGTCAGTAACAAACACGTGATTGCTGAACCTTGAACATTCAAGAGAATGCGAAGCCACATTAGAACTCTTCCATCACTTCGCCGTCCGTTGCGCTGTTCAAGTTGAACCACACTTGCAAATCAATTGAATCGGTGACAGTTCTCACGGAACCATCGGACAGAGCAATTTGAGCACCAGCGGTATGCAGACTGCGTGACTGCGATTGCCAGTTGTAACCTTCGGAGCAGCCCATATGGTCTCGCGGGCCAAGTTCGGCTGTCCAGAAACTGTTGCATTGCTCAATGTCATCGGACTGTTCCAGTCGGTCGTTTGGACCAACGCTGTCGCCAATTGCATTTGCGGCGACGATACTTGCGCCTCCGACCCCTAACGCCCATGTGCCACGAAGGTCTCGATTGGAAACACCTGCACGAACTTCGGCAAACATGATCGTCGCGGACAGCCCATCGCGGATGTCGCGGAAGCGTGCACCGTAGTTGATAGACATAACGGGCGACGCGTTACCTTTTGTCTGGGCCGGAGCCCAACCCGCGCCCTGGTACCAGAAAGGTGCTGGGCTGCCATCGTCGCTTTCGCTTCCGTTCCACGCTTTACCGTCGACGGACCACGTGTACCAAGCAGGGCCTGCGTTTGCGGCATAGTTACCGCGGCCCCATTGTCGACCGTCGTAGTCAAATTTGAAGCTGTTGTTTGTATCCGACGGACAAAGATAGAGCGGAACGGTAGCTTCGCCGAGAGCTCTCCATGACTGATCCAATCCGCCCGAGCGAACATAGTTGTTGATGTCAACGGAATCGAACAACCCCGCTTGTTCGACGTAAGGCAACAAAAAGACACCCCAACCAGGTCCGATTTCCGGCTTGCCAGGATCGTTCGCGCCACGAAATAGGCTCGCGTTGTAGAGATCCTTTGCTGGACCAGCGTTAGCGACCTGAAGACCGACGGGAAGCTTGCGAAGTGCACTTTCGTGATTGTGAGCCGCAAGCACCAAGTTACGCAAATTGTTTTGGCAACTCATCCGTCTCGCTGCTTCGCGTGCCGATTGAACCGCAGGCAGAAGCAGTCCAATGAGCACACCGATGATTGCAATAACCACCAACAGTTCAATCAACGTAAAGGCAGTTCGGTTCACACGAACCGAACGTCCTTGTTCCCTAGCCAATGTTTGTTTTCTCATTACAGAATGATCCTTTGCCGTGTTGCCAATCGTCGCCAATCACTGACGACTGCGTTAAAGGACGGCGCAGTCGTTGGTTGCTTACAGCGGACTTGAAATTTTTTTCGAAAAGCCAATTCATCGCCGGTTGCTACCACGTGAACTCGTAGAAAGCGGGGCGAACGGAAGGGTCACGAGTATAGACCGCCTGCGTAGCGTGACGAGATACCGTAGGCTCGTCAGCGAGCAGGTTGTGATACATCGCCGTAATCGCATAGGTTGTCTGGGACGCATCTTGCACTGGAAAAACTTCTTCCAAGAAGACTTCCTGCTCCGTGATCCAAATCAAACGGTTTGGGTTGTCCGAAAAACCTACATGAGCCTTCTCACCGCGAATCGTCAGAAAGTCCTTCCCCTCAAAGTAGTAGACCATTCCGAGGATATAAGGTTGCCTTTCTTGCTTCGTGACTGGGGAAACCAATTGAGATATCTCATGCGAATTCGAAACGAGATAATTCCAACCGAATCCATTGCTGATCCAAGCGTACTGTATCGCGTGGATGATCGGCAGATCGTCTGCGGTCTTTCTCGGTGTTGCGTGCAACTCCGTCGGTTGCCAATCGTGATCGACGTTCGATTCGCCCCAGCGACCAAACCAACGACCGTCAAATGCCGTGAAACTAGTCGTCGATAACGACTCGCCGCCACTTAATTGCATCGCAATGCGATTGGTTCCCAGGTCAAATTGCTCAATGGGTCGGCGAGACCGGAGGGAATCAGCCGCCGACGCCTGAAGCTCTGCGGTCGCCTTGAGGATGCGTTCCAGAGGAGTTTGGCCGGAAGAATCACGGGCAAGCAACTTGATTCGCAACGCTTCTGCCTTTCGTAATCCGTCGATCATTGGTTTGTCCTGCGATTGCCAATGAGCCATTTCGTGCGGAAATAAGTGATCGTGCCGACTTGCAAACGGGTCGAATGTCGCGGCAGCTTGTGAAGTCGCATTTTGAACTTTCGTTTCTTGAGCAATCGCTTCTCGAACAGAAAGACGTCCAGCGACGACCGCAGCAATCACTAAGAATAGGACCCGACAGGCTACGACACTTTGTTTCAAATTGATTTTCATGAGAAGGCCTAACGTGTCCCCGATCCGCCAGGAGCTGTGTTATTCTGTGCCGGAGCACTGTAGTTTTGCGGCGGGGCGGAGTAGGACGCCGATGGATTATAGCTACCGTTCTGACCGGCACCGGGTTGGCGACATCCATTGGCGACAACAAAGCCGAGCGTAATGACGCCGACAGTAGACAAGTTGAAAACGTATTTTTGAAACATGGTTTCTTTCAGAGTTTCGCTAATGTTTAGGCGGGGTATAGAACGTTCTGTCCCATCCCTACCGACCGTCTACGTCGCCGCAATTCGTGTAACGGCTCACAGTTCGTTATGTTAGTACCAAGCGTCGATTTTGCTTACTGTGATGTGGTTCACAAACGAGCGAGATTGTTTCAAGAAGTCGGCTCATTGAAAGGCTCGGACAAAACCCTCAGCTCAAGCCCAACAACTTCATCCAAGATCAATTCGCCACCAGCCCATGCCACCAGCCCATGCCACCAAAGGCGCCAGCGGAATCTGCATTGCGTCTGGCGAAAACTGATTGGCGAGCGTTCCAGGCAACATGCCAGAATAGGTCGCACAGGAAAATCTCGAAATACAAACTAATCGGCAAATAGGGATGGGTGACTTGGCCCAGCGGACGATCACTTCGGCATTTGTGTGACCGCTACCCAGCATCGCTATGCAACGTCGCTTTGACAGTGTTTTTTCCTCCCACCAGACGGCGAACTACCAGACGGCTTGGTAGTTTTTTGAGACTTTGTAGTTTTGACTGTAAGTGTGAACGCGATTTGTCGCCACACCCTGCGGCGTAACGAGCGGCTGATTTTCTTTGCACCACGCTAGAATACTGCCTTTGAAATTCTTTGCGGAGAAGCCTTGCTCGATCAGCGTGCTTGCGTATTGCCCCGACCGGTAGCCGATCGTGCAGTAAACGATCACCGTTCGATCGCGAAATCGCGGAGAGCTCTGTTCAAACTGCCCCCTTGTTATCGCGCCAGGAATCATCGAAACGAAAGTTTCCGCTGGAGCTCGTACATCAACGAGCACAAAGGACGGAACCTGATTCGGCCTACCATGCGTTTTCGCTTCGCTGTCGGCCTCCGCTTGTTCAGTTTGCAACTTCCGGAGTTGATTGAAAGTCACTTCCGGAGGCGACGACGCACGACCAAACAGGCTTCCGAATTGACTATGCAACGTGATTGGCACGGCAAGAAACGCGAGTAAAAAGACGATTGCTTTTATCGAGCGAGGCATATCGAAATTCAATCGATGGATGAAGAAATAACATTAGGGAGGTTGAACATGGCAGCGACACGTCGGTGATTATTTAAACTAAGTAGATACAGCTATTTCCAATTGGATTTTTTGCCGCTCCTTCAGTTCTATACAGCCAGTAGATCTTTCCTCAAAATCGAACGATAACTTTATTAACGCGGCAACCACCGATGGATCAAAGTGCTTTCCCGCTCCTTCCAAGATGATATCAAATGCAGCTTCGTGTGTCATCGGTTCTTTGTAGGGACGTCGCGAACGCAAGGCGTCGTAGACATCCGCCACCGCGACGATTCGGGCCGAGATCGGGATCTGTTCGCCTTTAAGGCCATAAGGATATCCGCTTCCATCCCACTTCTCATGGTGGTAAGCACATATTTCTTTTGCTAGGCTCAAAAAACCGTCTTGTCCCAAATGCCCTTCAATGGCTTCAAGGCACCGTTCGCCAACCAAGGTGTGAGTCTCTATTACCAAGCGTTCCCCACTATCCAATTTTCCTGGCTTCAGGAGTACTCGATCCGGAACACCAACCTTGCCGATGTCATGCAGTGACGAGGCGAGGCCGATTTGGTCGATCAGCTCGGGAGATATTGCGTGTCCGAGCTGCTCGTAGGACTTTGCAAGTTGCGTCGAATAGTATCGAATGCGATCAAGATGCTCGCCCGTGTCTGTGTCGCGTGATTCAGACAATTTTGCTAAACCGAAAATCACCGAGTCCCGAGTCTTCATTAATGATCGGGTGCGAACTTGTACCAAGGTTTCAAGGTTTCGGTTCAGCGTCGCAAGTTCATTCTCGTAGCGTTTTAACACGGCGACGGTTGTTTTTGTCGTGAATACAATAAGTGCCATTCCGACAACCAGTCCAATAAACCCCATCGGCGTTAAGAAGCGAGCGACTGCCTTATGAGAGGCTGCTTCATTTTGGTGTACCATGAGGATCGCTTCGAGAGCACCAAGGTCGGCTACCGAGACGATTTCCAATGCTGTACCGCTGCCGAGTAAACCCGTAATCGGTTTCTCGCGCTTTGTTTCGACGGATCGAATCGCATCAAGAATCGTCAGACTCGTACCGTCTATATCAATAGAATGCCTGCCAACGAACGACTTTCGTAAAGCCGGTTTATCTCGCAGGTCCGGATGGCAAAGAAGCTGGCCCGAACTTCGATCTGCAATGCAAACAAAACCTTGATTCGGAAGTTCAATTCGTTCGACCAAAAGTTGGAGCTGGTTCCAAGCTTCAGTCCCGTACTCAACTCGAGCACTTTGCGTTAACCGAATGACATTGCCAAGTTGTTCAGCGATCAATGTATTGTCGCTGATGATCTGTTGTCGAACGATTGAGCCGATCTTCGATTTAATCCAGCTGCTCGCGCAGACTAGTGCGATTGCTAGACCGATGATCTGAACACTCGCTAAGATCTCGATGAGATGAGAGTTCTTCGTCAACCGATATGCAAAAATGTTTGGAAATTTCAATGGAGACCCTCAGCAATTTTCCAGAAAGATTCGTATGCTGCATTTCCAACCGATGACACCACCGAGGCACAGACGACGATAATCAGCGCGGACATTACGGCGTATTCAACGGCTGTCGAACCGCACTCGTCAACAATAAATCCTCTGAATTGTCGGCAAAAAATGCATAGACGGTAAATCATAGTACGGTTGCCTATTACATTCGGAAAAGGCGGAACAACGTTACCAATCGGTTTTTTAAGTCGGAAAAAATTGGCAGCGATCGGCAAGCTTAGGTCAGAGAGTAATCAGGTCAAGTCGATTTTTAATGCCCCCAGGTTTTCGTCGCGACACTCAATGATTCAAGTTCAATGCGAGAATTTGTTTCGGATAGGCACGAAATTTACCAACGAAATGAATAACAAGCAGCCAAACGACGTCAAAATGGAAATTCGGTTAATTTTTCCATATGCGCACCTCGTCACTTCTGTTGCGCGGTAGGTACCGCGACACGTGGCATCATAGGGTACGCCAAGCCATGCTTATGTGAGTTGCCTCACAAAGCGATATCCGGGTCTCCGGTTATCATCCGAGGTACCCGGCTTTACTAACGAGTTTGAATGGTGCCATTGTAGACGCGAGTCTTTCTGAGGTACTTTAGCAAGATGGAAAATCACCATTCGTCGAATTCTGGTCAGGCGACTCAACCGTACATGTGGGTTGATGAGTTTGGCGATTTCTTTTTTCGCTATGCCGTGTCACGTCTCCGAGACGTAAACTCGGCCGAAGATGTCGTTCAACAAACTTTTTTGGCGGGGTTGAAGCATGTTGATCAATATTCGGGAAAAGGATCAATGCAGGGTTGGTTGCTTGGGATCCTCAAGCGCAAGATTATCGACTTCGTTCGCGAGCGTCGGCGAACAATTCAGCAGGCTGATGACGAGGCTGACAATCCATTCGATCGAATGTTTGATCGAAAGGGTCGTTGGACGAAGGAATCGGCCTCGATCATTCGTCAGCCCATGGACTCGTTGGAGCGAGAGGAGTTTTGGCCAATCTTTCGCCAATGTTTAGCTGGTCTACCACCAAGACAGGCGGACGTGTTTGCGCTGCGCGAGATGGACGACCTATCGACGGAGGTTATTTGTAAGGAACTATCGATCAGTCCGTCCAACTTGTGGGTCCTCCTTCATCGAGCACGATTGCGATTGGCGATTTGCATAAAGACTCGGTGGCACCAGGAGAATTTTTAAAAGGACGTCAGTTCGATGCTAATTTGTAAAGACGTTGCAAAACTTGTTGCCGAATCATTTGATCGGCCATTGCCTCGGTGGGTTCGTTTCCAACTCGCCTTTCACCTGATGATTTGCCGGCTTTGTGCATCTTTTCAACGTGATGTAGGTCGTCTTCGCGCCGAGGTCCACGAACATGTCGCATCCGAAACTGCGGGCGACTCGAACAAGGACATCAAATTGTCAACCGAAGCTCGCCTACGAATCAAGCAGGCAGTTGAGTCTCACTTGCCGTGAAATTCGGTTCGTGCTCTTTTCAAATCGACGATGGAAAGTACAGTGGCTGGGCGTTACTGGCTTCGAAGACAGTCCTGAGAGAAAAAGTAAAAATTCGAAAACTTGTCGTAAGTATTGCGAATTAAGGCCGTCTCGTCTGACATCATCCCGAAATGCCGATAAGCAAGACACCGTCAGGACAACGTTATGCCCGAGAAAGTGTGGTGCTTGAAGAACTGCGACATTTTTGCGAGTCTTCAACCAGATCAGCTTTTACAGCTTGAGAACCGTAGTCGCATGCGTGTCTTTTCGGCAGGCTCACCGGTTTATTTGCCCTCGTCAAACACCGAAAACGTGTTCCTGCTCGCACGCGGCATGATCAAAGTCTGCAATCTTACCCCCGAAGGGAAGTCATCGATCATCGCGTTTATCGAACCCGGCGAAATGTTTGGTGAAGTGGCGTTATTTAGCGATGAATCGCGCGACGAGTTCGTCGAAGCAATCGAATTGTCGACCGTGGTGATGATTCCTACCGCCGAAGTGCAACGGATGATGTCCGAGAAGTCGAGCGTGGCGATTGCAGTCACAAAGATGGTGGGTCTGAGGAGACAACGTATCGAACGCCGATTGAAGAACTTGCTATTTCTTTCAAGCCGAGACCGATTGATTCATCTGCTGCTTGATTTAGCCGAACAGTTCGGTTCATGGGGCGACGATGGGATCCGTTTGCGCATCAAATTAGCTCATCAGGAAATCGCGAATTTGATGGGCAGCACGCGCGAGACGGTAACGATCCTCTTAGGGCAGCTAAAAGCCGAGGGATTCATTGATGTCGGTCGACGAAAGATCGTACTCATCAACGCGAAGCGATTATCGCAAAGCGTGCATCGAGCAATGCCGTGTCAATCGACTTAGGGCTCCATTGCGATGCGCGATTTGAAATCAGGCTTGCTTGTTCGGCTGCAATTCGTTCCCGCATGGAAGTGAGTTCTTGCTGGCATGGGACACATCCCGCGATGTGCGTTGCAAACAGAGCTCGTATTTCCGGGGTTAACTCACCAAGGATGTATTGCCTCAAGCCCGGTTTGACGTCATTACAGGTGACGCTCACCTGATTTAAACTTGGCGGCGGCACAAAGGTCCAGGCACCTATGCCGACAACCAAAGCAAATACCAGGGGCACTGAAGCGAACAAAGCCAGCTTGGTGTGCCACGCGTTTCGAATTTCACCGTTCATTTGAGTCAGAGTACCCGGAGGACAATTGGTCCAGCTATCGAGGCTTTTCGGGTCGTTACCGTTCACGTTTCGGGGGTCCCTGTGGAATTGAATGGTATAAGAAGTCAACTGGCTTTATGGAAATGAACTTTTAGAAGCTAGTTTTGCATACGGCGTGATTGCTGTCTGTACGATAACTCACCATAGCGAGATTTTTCATGAATTTCCTATCGCAGTGCGATCAAAAGAATGGTTCCTCAAACGCGTCGAACGTGCGGAATCTCACAGACTTCGCGGTGCTGTTCAGAAACAATTATACTGCTTGCGGTGCTTGATCGCGATCAAAGTGGAACTGAAAACTTACGCCCCTTGTCCCCATTTCTCGAACGGAGTCTCCAACAATGAAATCGTTCAGTATCGCGTCATTCGCCATAGCGTTCGCGCTTTCGTTTTTACCGTGGTTGTCGATCAATACGTGCGTTGCTGGTTCAAAAGTGAACTTCGGACAGAACGTCCCTGCGCAGCAGCAAGTCTCGATGGACCAGATTGACCCGCAGAACTGGGATGCGTTGCTAAAGAAGTACGTCGACGAGAACGGTAATGTCAACTACACCGCTTGGAAACAGTCAGCCGAAGACGTTCAGGCACTTGATGCTTTCCTGACGTATTTGTCATCGGCCAACCCGGATGCTCAGGCAACTGCTGTGGCGAAACTGGCGTTCTGGATCAACGCCTACAACGCGGTGACGGTGCGAGGGATTCTTCGCGAATATCCGACTACCAGCATTCGCAACCACACGGCAAAATTGCTAGGCTACAACATTTGGAAAGATCTGTTGCTGACCATCGGCGGCAAGCCTTACTCGCTGGATCAAATGGAGCACGAGGTCCTTCGCAAAATGGATGAGCCGCGAATTCATTTGGCAATCGTGTGTGCATCTCGCAGTTGCCCGCGTCTGCTGGCGGAAGCCTATACGGCGGAAAAACTTGATGCACAATTGACGTTGAACACGAAAGTTTTCTTCGCCGATCCAGGCAACTTCCGCTTTGATACCGCTCGGCGAACGTTTCAGCTCTCGTCGATTCTTGATTGGTTCGGCGAAGACTTTGGAAGCGACCAGACGGCTCAACTTCGCACCATCGCACCCTATTTGCCATCGCGTGAAGCATCCGATGCGGCGATGGCAAAGTCCGTTTCGGTTTCGTACCTCGACTACGATTGGGGACTCAACGACCAAGCGACTGCTCGAAGCTCGCGGCCGTAAATTGTGTGTGGGCTGGCTCACAGATTTTTAAAATCAACGGTGTTAACGTTTTGATTGAGGTGCACTATTGATTTTTTTCATTCGAGAGTTCCAATGATCGCGATCAAAGACATGGAATCTCCCGCCGCCATTTCCGACAGTAACGACCTCGACTCGGTAATTGTTATCATCCCCGCATTGAATGAGCAACGTGCGCTGCCAATGGTGCTTGGTGACCTTCCGAAAGTCGGGCGCGTGATTGTGGTGGACAATGGATCGACGGATCGCACGGCGGACGTTGCCGCCACCGGCGGTGCCACGGTCGTCAGCGAACCCCAACGAGGCTACGGTGCCGCCTGTTTAAGAGGCCTTGCTGCGATACGCGAAAGCATCGATAAGGGAGAAGCCGCACCTCGCGTGGTTGTGTTTTTGGATGCCGACTACAGCGATCATCCCGATCTTCTACCGCAGTTGGTCGAACCGATTTTTGACGGTCGGTCGGATTTTGTCCTGGGCTCACGTTTACTTGGCGTGCGAGAAAAGGGTGCCATGCCACCTCAGAGTGTCTACGGAAACAAGTTAGCATGTGTTATAATGCGTCTTCTCTTTCACGTTCGCTACACTGACCTGGGACCGTTCCGAGCGATCGACTACGAGAAGCTCTGTCGCTTGCAAATGAGCGACAAGAATTTCGGCTGGACGATCGAAATGCAGATCAAGGCCGCTCAAACAGGAATGCGTCAAATGGAAATCCCCGTACCATATCGCAATCGTGTCGGTACTAGCAAAATCAGCGGAACGTGGAGCGGGACGGTGAAAGCGGGCTCGAAGATTTTGTATACGGTTGCCAAGTACGGTTTGCAGAAGTCGCCGGCGTAAAATACGGGCGGAAGCATCGCGGCGCATTACGGAACAAGAATAAATTTGCATTGGATACTACGCAATCATCGGAACCGGATCGCTCGGCGAATCAAACGCTCGTCATTGCGGCTTTCCTATCGACGATTCTCTACGGTGCGATCGCGTTATTGAGCTGGCGATTTGGTTTTTATACCGAGGGTGTCGAGCGGCCAATCATCGCCGTTTTGTCGTTGTTCGCGGCAACCTTCGGCATCTACCTGATCGCAATCGCGTCCGTCAAACGCCTGCGACTTGACTCGCAATCGACCAAGATCATCGTCGGTGCGGCAATTCTGTTTCGCGTGGTGATGCTGTTTTCGCTGCCGATTCAGGAAGTCGATCTGTATCGCTATCTTTGGGACGGTGCGGTTTGCTGCGAGGGTGTCAGTCCGTTTGCTTTCAGCCCCGCTGTGATTCAGAAAGCTGATACCGCCTCACTCGATGACCAGCGACTCGCGCGTTTGATCCGAATGCTGGATCGTGAACCAGCCATGGCGGAGATACTCGATCGAGTTCATTTTCCCGAATTGCCCACTATCTATCCGCCGACAAGCCAAGCCGTGTTTGCTGCCGTGAGTCTCACCACGCCATCCCATTCGCCGCTGCTGGCTCGCGTTTTTATCATCAAGGCATGGCTGATTGGTTTCGATATCGCGACGCTCTTGGTTGTCATTGCCTTGCTGCGTTTGGCAAGGAAACCGATTCAGTGGTGCGTTATCAACGCTTGGTGCCCACTTTTGATGAAAGAGGTTGCCAACAGTGGCCACTTGGATGCAATCGCCGTTTTCTTGACGACACTTGCCGTGTATCTGCTCGCACTCAGTCTGTTATCTCGACGGTCGCTCGTTACGTCCCTGGCCAGCTTCGTGTTGGCTTTGGCTGTGGGAGCGAAGTTGTATCCGATCGTCCTGGTTCCGATCTTCGCTGCGTTTGTTCTTCGGCGACGCGGGTTTCGATCCATCATCGTTCCCGCAGTCATTTTTTCGTTGACTGCCGCAGCATTGTTCTATCCCATGACACCGAACCCAGATCAAGGCAATGATCCGAGTCGTGGTATTGTCACTTTCTTGCAGCAATGGGAGATGAACGACTTTCTGTTCTTAAACATTATTGAGAACATCAAGCCGACCTACCAACGCGGTCCGCATGAAATCGCGTGGTTTACGGTGGTTCCAGAAAACGCCCGAGTCGTCTTGGTTGACACCTTGTCGTCGTATCTGAAGCTGCCGCCCGAACGGATCCCGTTCTTCACCGCGCGTGCGCTTACCGGTGCGATGTTCCTGTGCTTAACACTCACCATTGCGTGGAGGTTCTCAGCTCGGTTCACTCCGGTGAGAGACCGGACGTCGCGTATGGTTGAAGGCGGGTTCTTAACGTTGGCTTGGTTCTGGCTATTTTGTCCAACACAGAATCCATGGTACTGGACATGGGTATTACCGCTATTGCCATTCGCGAGGAGCCGAGCTTGGCTGATGATCGGCGGTCTCACCATGCTCTACTACCTTCGCTTTTGGCTCACTTACCACTTTCCCAATACGGCGGTCCTCGGCTCGCCGTACACGGGCACCGCCTACTTCGATTTTGTTGTGACATGGATTGAATTCGGTCCGTGGTTCGCCTGTCTATTCATCAGCTATTTCTGTCGCTGCAAAAATCCATTGCCTAAAAGTTTGCGAGCTTGATACCCGAAAATCAATGGTGGCACTGTGGTCACCGCCGTGAGTCACGGTGGAGACCACCGCAAGTATTTCGCGACCGATGATCTAGTCCTTGCCCATCAGCATGCTGAAAACCCTCGCGAGCGATTCGGAAGATTGATTCGTCGACATCACACCTGGGCTGTTTCGAGTGCTATTTTCTTCGCGGCTTTCACCGTCCTGGCGTCGCTGGCCGTGTTGCTGATAAATCGTTCGCGGCAACTTGAACTAGCCGCGAAAAACGAAGCTAAAGGATTTAAGACCGAGGCAATCGGACGGTACCGCGAGTCGCGGTCTGCGATCAATACTTGGCTGGTAGGAAGTAACGAAGCGTTGCAATTCTATCCAGGGACGCAGTCGATCCGTAAACGGATGTTGCAACTCGCTTCGGAGGACTATAAGCGGCTGTCCGCCAGCAGCCGCGATCCCGATCTGGAACTGGAACGGGCGAGAGCTTTGCATCGATACGTCTCACCCACAGCACCCAACAGGCTCTCACTATCTTGCTGCTGCCCTTGTTAACACAGGTGAATTGCGAATTCGTCAAGGTGACTTTGCCTCTGCAATTTCATCCCTTGAAAAGTCAATCGCGATCT
>Ga0105045_10002105_pt1 | contig 16681 bp, 15 predicted proteins | sample MAT02_FD_78089 | JGI IMG/M metagenome (GOLD analysis project Ga0105045, IMG submission 78089) | Freshwater microbial communities from Lake Fryxell liftoff mats and glacier meltwater in Antarctica - MAT-02 (megahit assembly) | ecosystem: Environmental > Aquatic > Freshwater > Ice > Liftoff... | reverse complement strand
TCACCTTTGCTCTTGATGACCTCCTCCCCGATCTTAAACTCCATATCCATATCGATCATCGCAGAGATCACTTGGCTACGATAGCCCTTGCCCTCGGAAAATGAACGCACACGGGCTTTGAGAAGGCTCACAATTTTACCGCGCATTGTCTCATCGATTTCCCCACCTGTCGCCATTACCGGAGCCGCAGCACCGATCACCGCCCCAGGAGCGAAGTAAATTTCATCCGTCCCAGCGGCGATGAGCGCCCCCGCAGAGATCGCCTCGCTATTGATGTAGGTCACGGTTTTTCCGGGGAATTTCCCAAGAGCCTTGAGCATTTCAAAAGTCACATCCAAAGCACCGCCCGGAGTCTCCATATCGAGCACGATGGTGTCCACGTTCTGCTCAATTGCCTCTTTCAACCCACGGCGGAGGATAAATAATTCAGGCTTGGCAATCTGCTGACGCACCGGGATCACCACGACTTTGGATACTTTTTCCTCGATTATCGTTGGTTCCTGAGCACGTAGATCAGTCGCCGACGAAAGCCCGAGGACTACAGCAACCAATCCAATAATTTTCCCTGACACACTGAAAAGGTGTATTGGCCACAGTCTCCGCGCAAGCTTCCATTTGTTGGAAACAAAATGAAAATTTCCAAGTTAGTGCTCACAGACAGCGATGCCGTCTTGCAATTGATTTCACTCAAACTCCCTTTTTAAGATCCCTCCAACGTGGATACAGAAATTGAATTCTCATCAATTATCCTTGGTGGTGCTTCCGCAGGCGCAAAGAAAACACAGAATTTGCCTTGCCAAGTTGCGGTCATTTCCTTACTCCGTGCGCCCCTCTTAGCTGCCTCATCACCAACGAAGACCCCGAGGGACCCCATTTGCGGCAGGTTTTCACCATCGCTCGTCCTGATTTAAGGCGGGAAAACACTACATCTCAATGATCAACGACCTCATCACCGAAATGGTGGACGCCGGCGTCCACTACGGCCACCAAACTAAGAAATGGAATCCACGCATGAAGCCCTTCCTCATGAAGGACAAAGGCGGGATTTACATCATCAACCTGGAAAAAACCGTCCAACAGCTTGATAAAGCATCGGACTTCCTCGCTGACCTCGTCGGTAAGGGCAAAAAAGTTCTTTTCGTAGGCTGCAAGCGCCAAGCCCAAGATGCCATCCGCGAAGCTGCGGAAGCCACTGGCCAACATTACGTCAACCATCGCTGGCTCGGCGGCATGCTCACCAACACACTTACCGTCCGTAAATCGGTGGAGCGCTTGAAATACCTCGAAAACATCGAGAAACAACCTGAGTTCAAAGCGATGTCCAAAAAGGAACTCGCAGCACTCGGCCGCGAGCGTGAAAAGCTCCTTCGCAACCTTCGTGGCGTGCGCGACATGGACAAGAAGCCTGACGCCGTCGTCATCGTCGATTCCGCTCGCGAAACCATCGCCGTGGCAGAAGCCCGCCGCTTGAACATCCCGATCATTGCCCTCGTCGATACCAATGCGGACCCTGCCCTCGTCCAATTCCCGATTCCCGGTAACGATGATGCCATCCGCTCGATCCGTATCATTCTCCAAAATTTGGTGGATGCCATGGTCGCCGCTCGCAAAAACTAACGAATTTGTCACACGGGCGGCCTGTCAAACGACGGACCGCCCGTTTTTTCTCTCAACTTATAATTTCCAAATTTATCACATGATCACCGCATCAATCGTCAAAGAACTTCGCGATAAAACCAACGCTCCCATGATGGACTGCAAAAAAGTCCTCACCGAAACTAATGGAGACATCGAAGCCTCCATCAAGCTCCTGCGTGAGCGGGGCATCATGAAGTCCAGCAAAATGGCCGACCGCGCTGCAAAAGAAGGCGTCATCACTGCCCGCATCAATGCAGATGCCACTGCCGGCCTCTTGCTTGAGGTGAACTGTGAAACTGACTTCGTTTCCAAAAACGAAAACTTCCAAGCCTTCGTCGGCGACATCGCAGACGCACTCGCCGCTTCCAAAGCCGCCGATCACGAGGCTGCCCTCGCCCATCAGCACGGCGAACAATCCATCGAAGATACCATCAAATCGAAAGTTGGCGAAGTGGGTGAAAATCTTCAATTCCGCAAATACATCCGTTTCGATGCCGCGCCGGGCGGAGTCGTCGCCTCTTACATTCACCTCGGTGGCAAAGTGGGAGTGCTCATCGAAGTTGGCACCACCAACGCTGCGAGTGCTGCTACGACTTCCTTTAAAGACCTCATCAAAGACCTCACGCTCCACATCGCTGCGTGTGCACCTAAAGGGCTTTCCCGTGAAGATATCCCTGAAGCCGTCGTCGATGCCGAGCGCGAAATTTTCCGCGCCCGCCTCGCCGATAGTGGCAAGCCGGACAACATCATTGAGAACATCCTCAAGGGTCAAATTGGCAAATTCTTCGCTGAAAGCTGCTTTCTTGAGCAAGGCTTCGTGAAAGATCCAGACATCACCATCGCCAAGTTGCTCGAAGCTAAAGGCAAGGAACTGAGCGATACTCTCACGGTGACGCGCTTTGTCCGCTTCGGACTCGGCGAATAACCGGAATCTCTCTCAGAGAATTTCACAAACGCTCGTCTCCTTCGTGGGGCCGGGCGTTTTTCGTTCAGAAAATTTGGATCAAAACCGAGAAGCCCGGAGCCGCCGATGAAGCCTCTCAGATAATCCCACGTGAAATTTCCTCTCTCGATGGTTTCTGCACTTGCCATGGGAGAGTGGCGAGCATTGGTTCATGCAGGATGAATACTGCATTGATGCGTCCGGCGAGCAAGCCACAGCGACTTGAAGGAAGCGCTCCGAGCGAGGTGGCGGCGCGTTTGCAGCACCTTGAGGGCTTGGTATTTTTTGATACGGCTGGGAATCTACCTGCTAGCGGATCAGGGCCCATCTCGGTGATCGCAGCCCGGCCACAGCGGATTCTAAAGGGTAGTATTTTAGAAATTGACGCCCAGCAACAACTCCGCGCCGCACTCGCCGCTGGCCCGCAGCCCAATGGCGACCGTGGTTTTCCGCTAGGCGGGCTGGCGGGATGGATCGATTACGAGGGAGATTTCGTCTTTGGCGACTATCGAGAAATGCTGGTGTTCTGCCACGACGATGGCGTCTGGTGGGAAGTGGGAAATCTGTCAGAATCACTGCGAGAGCCTGAATCAAAGCCGCTAAAAATCGGTAAATTCACCGCACTCAGCCGACGCCAAGATTTCACCAATCACGTCACCCGGATCAAGCAATGGATTGCTGCTGGAGATATCTATCAGGTGAATTTATCCCAACGCTTCCATGCAAAAGTGGCTGGTGAGTCTTTATTCAGTCTCTACGAAATGTTGCGCGAGGCCTCCCCTGCCCCGATGGCCGCCTACCTTTCGCTTGCAGGGCGAGAAATTCTGAGTTCCTCGCCCGAGACGTTTTTAAAAATTTCTGGCCGCGGCATCGAGACTCGTCCGATCAAGGGGACACGCCCACGCTTCGCCGATGCGGATGAGGACCGGCGCTCGGCCTACGAGCTTCAAACATCCGCCAAGGAGATTTCTGAACTGGTGATGATCACGGATCTCCTGCGCAACGATCTGGGGCAAGTTTGCGAATACGGCAGTGTGGCGGTGGCGGAAATGCTCCAGTTAGAAACCTTGGCGCAAGTCCATCACCTCGTTTCCACGGTTAAGGGCACCTTGCGTGAGGACGTGGATGCCATCGCAGCGCTCGCCGCGTGTTTCCCTGGCGGCAGCATCACGGGAGCGCCGAAGAAACGGGCGATGGAGATTATCAAAGAGGTGGAAAACGCACCGCGTGGTCTGTATTGCGGGGCGATTGGCTGGCTTGGATTTAATGGAGAAAGCTCGCTAAACATCGCCATCCGAACGTTAATCCGTGAAGGCGAGCAGCTTGTCTATCAGACGGGCGCTGGCATCGTGGCAGACTCTGATCCAGAACACGAGTATGAGGAAACCCTGCATAAGGCCGAAGGGATCCGCCTCGCCATTGAGCGATGGAAATTGTCACTTGAGAACCAGGCCGAGCGGCTTGCGTAAGCCAAGGCCGATGGGGATGCAGGATAGCAAGCCACCACAGATGGCGCCTAGGACGATCCAGCGGATTTCCGGCCGCTCCAGCAATCCGATGTTTCCCAACCATTGCATGCCGAGGGCACTGAGATCGAGCGTGGAGGAGGCCAACTGGATCAAGCCTAGCCCGATGAGAACTCCGACTACGGCGATGGCACAATTTTCTAAAACCGCATACACCAGCAACGTCACCCGGCCAACGCCGAAGGAGCGGATGAGAGAGAGCAAATAGCGGTCTTCCCGGAACTCCATCCAGGCTAAGGCACCGCAAGTGAGGCCAAGCACCAAGGCAGAACCGAGCGCAGCCGCGATGAGGACGTAGCCTTGCACTTCGCGGATGGTTTCGAGCCTTTCAAGAATGGTGAGGGCTGAGCGAATGTTCATTTGGCGGTTCTCCAAGAGTTGCATGGTCTCGGTGATCTGATGCACGCGGCGCATGTCTTGGAGCGATCCGACTTGGAGGAAGATTTGCCGGACGAAGCCCTTCTGAAGTAACGGAGCGATTCGGTGGAGAGGCGCGAGTAGGAATTCTCTTCTCGTCTGGTCGCGTTTAAACTCCTCTGTGGGCGGCAGGACGAGTGCCTCTACCCGCACCTTGTCGATCTGCACCACGACGGAAGAACCAGCGGGACGCTTGTCTGAAACGAGCACGAGCGTGTCCGGGTAGCCATGAGCCTCAATATTGCGCAGCCCGAGGAGCTCGATGGTCGTCTTCACATCAATGATGGCACCGATGGGTGGCTGATATAGGATGAGAGACTCCTTGGCGGTGGATGCCCAGGCTTGCTCTTCGGTGCTATCGCGAGAAATGAGAGCGTTTGCTTGGAAGCCATCGACCATCTCGAAAATATTGATGGAAAGTGCGTCTCGATTCGCGAGTTGGCGGTCCAGCTCATCACCCAAGTAGGCAGCTCCCGCAATGACGAGTGCACCCAGACAGCCGACCATGGAGGCGATGAGCAGTTTGCTCAAAAGACTCAATGGCTGCTCGATCCAGCGCCGCAGACTATTCTGCCACAGATAGATGACGATGGAAATCCACCAATTCATGGGCGATGGGATCTAAACGGTGATCGTGAGTGGCGATGACGCAGATGGCGTCCTGATTTTCGGAAAAGCGGCGGATGGCGCTGAGAATGATCTCCGTGTTTTTATCGTCGAGGCCGGAAGTAGGCTCGTCTAGCAATAGCAACCGCGGAGACTTGGCCATGGCGCGGGCAAGGGCGACTCGTTGCTTCTGGCCGCCGGAAAGAGTTTCTACGCTGCGTTTGGAAAACTCAAGAATGCCAAGGCGTTCGAGCCACTCGCTGCCATTCGTTGCTGGCACCCCGGCGATGCGGCATGAAAGCGAGACGTTACGCTCGGCAGAGGCCAGCGGCAGGAGATTGAGCTCTTGGAAGACCATGGCGAAGTCTTTGCGAAGGAATTCTTTAGAACCCAGAGGCGGGAAATCTGGTGCCTCGATGTGGCCTGAAGTCGGACGAATCAGCCCGCCTAGGAGCCGCAGAAGCGTGCTTTTTCCGCAGCCCGAGTAGCCTTTGAGAAGCGTGGTGCCGGGAGAAAATGATTGATCGATCTTATCCAACACCGGGCGATGGCCACCGGGATAGGTGTAGCAGATCTGGTGGCAAGTGATTTTCATTCTTCGCGGATGACGGCGAGGCTGCGCGGGCCGACCAGGAAAATTTTAAAGCCAGGCCAGCGCTGCTGAACGAAGCCGGACCAACCGAGACGCTGGACTTCTTCGGTATTTTCAAAAAGAAAATCCGTCTTGGGGACGATGTAGGCCATCTGGCCAAGTTTCCGGCTGAGAGTGACGAGCCTTTCCCCGGTCATGTCGCTGGGAATCTCAAGATTCGGCTTGGGCTCAAGGGTGAAGTGGTAGATCACAAAGCCCATCCGGATATTACTACCCTTTTCGATGCGGTCAAAGTTCCCGATATGAATCTGGCCGCGTGGATCTGCCACGGAAACTTGGAGCAACTCGGGCTTCTCATTGAGGATCTCTGGGTCCGCAATTTGGAGCGTGACGGAGGCGATGCCTTGATTCTCAAGAGTCCCGACGACCTCACTGCCGCGAATGTAGCCGCTGCGCTCAATGCGAAGGATGCCGGCGTGGGGGGCGAGGATTTCAAAACTGCGGATGGTTTCGAGCTGCTCCAAGCGAGCTTTTTCCAGGCTTAGGCGGAGTTTCTCTTGCTCAATACGAAGCTCCTCTGCGGCGATGGTGGGGTCGAGACGTTCTTTTAGTCCGCCGATCTCAGAGCTGAGTTTCTGCTTTTCGATCATCACTCGTTTCGAGATTTCTGGGCCTAGAACTTCACTTTCTTCACTCGAGAGCTCCAGCTTCTGGAGTTTATTCTTCAACTCCTCGAGTTTGACTTCCCCCGTGGAAACTTTATCCCGGTGGGTCCACTCCGCTTGGCGAAGTTTGTTGGGTAAATCAGCCTCGTCGAGTGCGAGTTCCTTTTCAGACTGGGCAATTTGGCTGGAGCCACAGATGGCGAGAGAAGTTCCATCGGAGACGCTCGCGCCATCGGCCACTTTCCACTGGATTTCGCCTTGGCGGGTGGTGACGAGCTCGGTGAGTGGATTGACTGCGACTTGCCCAGCAAAGGAGCCCAGCCAGACCACATCTCGGGAAGGATAGGACTCAATAGCCTTGGGCGGAGTGGCCGCGAGTACGCCCATAACTGGGAGCATCCCGAGAATCCAAATGAGAGTGGCGGTGAAACGATTCATTGAAATATTACCAAGCGGAATCGTCCCATAGCCAGAGTTGAAGATCGAGACTCTCCTTGCGGCGCTCGATGGTTTGAAGGTCAGAGACGAGTTTACGGGCATCGATGATATCTTCTTGGACGGTGCTGATCCGGGTGCGACTGTCAGTGAGATTACTTAGTCGATTGCGGACAAGTTGGCGTTGTTTTAAGAGATAGTCGTAGCGCTTTTTGAGACGTTCCCATTCGCGGCTCTCCGAGTCAATTCGCACGCTGATATTTTCACGAGTGAAGCCGACGTTTTCTTCGGCGTTGCGAATTTCATTAGCTTGTTTTCCCGTAAAATCGAATGATTTGCCCCAGTTTCCGAACAAGGAGATATTGTCGAGTTCCCCCAGAAATTGCTCATCTCGACGGGTGGTATCGTAGATTGCAGGAGTATTTGTGCTGAATGTAGGGGTGGGCCAGCGACTTAGTTTGATCCCTTTTTCGCGGAGCAGACTGCCTTGGATTTCGTAAGCATATAGTCTGGTGGCGAGTAGCCCGTAATTTCTGCCGGGAGTGAATCGGCGATATTTGGAGGCATAGTCGATTTTTGGAAGAGTCTCCGTGACAGGGGTGACATCGGTGCCGGGAAGATTGAGCAATCGGGAAAATTGTGCCCGCTGGGATTGCCGCCGTTCCTGATCCATGAGCGATTGCTCCTCCTCTTGTAAACGAGCACGGATCACTTCTTCAATACTTGCTGTTGCCGAGTTTTCCAATTTCTCTTGGGTGGAGCGTTCCCACTCGGAGAAAAGGTAATAGAGGGAAATGGTCTGGCGGCGGCGAATGAGTTCGTAGGCAGCCTCTGCTTGGACTTCAGTGAGTGCGAGTTGATAGACCCGGGCTTTTTGTGTCCATGGGTTAGGAATCGTCAACGGAGCGATGAGGGCTCCACGCAGATCGTCACTGGTAAGATCTCCTAAATTCTCGAAGGCATTTTGAAAGCTAACATACAGAGTCGGGCGAGGGAGCCACTCACGCCATTGGTTTTTACGTTCACGGCGGATTTCTTCGAGACGTTCTCTTGCCATGCGGATCGAGGCATCGTGAGAAGTTTGCCTAGCGATTGCCTGACTCCAAGTGAACTTCCGCTCATTTCGGTTCTTTGTGGCGGCTGAGGCTGTTTCGTCAGCGATGGCACTATGCTCTTTAGCAATGTCCCGCGTAAGGTCGTCCGTACTACATGCCGGAATGAAACAACCTAATAAGACCAAAACACATCGGGAGTGAATGTATCGAGAAATCAACATGAAATATTGCAATCACTTTTATACCAAACTGCCCCAATTCCTCGATGGGAAGTGGAGCAGCAGATCATCAATCAGGTGATTTTAAGATTGTGGGGAAATACTCCCCTTACCGATATCATTCTTGGAGGAATGGGAATTCAAAGGTGCCGGTGCGTCCTCGATTATCGACAAAATTTCCAGTTTCGATTTCAGTGAAGGTCATTCGATAGACTACGGAAGCACTGCCCGATCTTAGGATTTTGAGCTCCACTTTATTTGTAGTGTCTGCATCCGGCGAGTATTCATAACCGATTGTCACGGGTGTGGGGCTATCTCCAGTTCGAAGGTTACCGATTCCCTTTTCCACGAAATCTCCTACCTGTGGAGATAATGGCGTGAAGGTGGATGTTAGAAGTAGAAGGTGTTGTGTGTCCCCCGGTGCATCAGTAAAGGTTAAGATGAGGTCTTCTGTTGAGATTTTGAGAGGATAAAGCTTTGGCAATACCAGGCCAGAAGAGGCTTCTAGATTCCAACCAACAGGCACCAGTGCACCCCCTACCAAGCGCATGTTACCGCTGCTGAATGTAAATGATCCGCTGCCGATACCGGCTTCAGTGTCATAGTCAGTGATTGCCAAGGTGGTAATCACAGTGCCATTAGTTGCGTAAATTATATCATAGGTCCTGGAAAATTCTCCTGCGAAGTATTCGTATTGATCAGGTTCTGGTGGTGGCTCTTCTTCGGCTGGCGGCTCACCTTCGGCTGGCGGCTCTTCGGCTGGTGGCTCTTCGCCGCTTCCCGGTATCAATATTAAACCTGTACCTCTAATCACCAAACGTCCACCCACAGAAGACGTGCGAGTATAAGTATAGGTGGCTCCTGTAATGACGGGAGAAACCCTCACGATCGACCCCACTCCACTAGCATTAGTTACTGGAATATCACCCGGACTAGGGTCCATCCGGACGGTGCCCGTCTCACCGGATTGCGTGGCGTCTCCAGCAACCCGAATCATTGTCAAAACAGGACCAACACTGGCAGTAGGCCGAAAAATGATTCCATTCATGGTCCGCGGCGAAGGCTCGGCATTCGCGCCCCCAGCGCCACCACTGCCGTCACCGCAGCCGATGAGGCCAATTGCTGCTGCAGAGATGAAGAATAATTTGAGCAAACCCGCTAGGTTTTTGGTTTTGTGAGCTTTGGGCATAAGAGTTTTCTAGAGTGGGACGAGCTGCTTAGTTAGTGAGCGGTCTCTTGGGTGTCAACGAAAATTCCAGAAAAGCGAACAGATTGCTTGGGTGGAGCGAGTGAGCTTGGGTTCTCAATTACCGAACTGGCTGGAGAGACGCAAGTAATGTGAAATTCGGGTGTTTTTTCTTGGAAAGTCTGAGACTCTGCCGACGGTTCTCTAATTGTCACGGCTTGTGCTGAGAATCTTACGGCCAATCAATTTTTCACCATGCTTACCATTGCTTCCATCCGTGCCAGTTACGCCGCCCATTCCGAGACCCCATCTTCACTGGTGACGAGTCTTTGCGAGAAAATTAAAGCTTGGGGTGACCCGGCTGTTTTCATCCATCTGCCACCACCTGAGGAGCTGGCCGGGATGGCTGCGGCGGTAGAAGCGCTGCCAAGGGACTTACCGCTTTGGGGGATCCCATTCGTGGTGAAAGATAATATGGACGTTGCTGGCTGGCCGACGACTGCGGGGTGCCCTGCCTATTCCTACATCCCAGAACAAGATGCCGAGGTAGTGCGGCTGTTACGGGCTGCTGGGGCGATTCTGATTGGGAAGAGTAATCTCGATCAATTTGCCACCGGGCTAGTGGGGGTACGTTCGCCCTATGGCATCCCCCGCAATGTTTGGGATGCGGAGTATCTGCCTGGCGGCTCGAGCTCGGGCAGCGCGACTGCATTGGCCGCTGGATTCTGCGCGTTTTCCCTCGGAACGGACACGGCGGGCTCGGGCCGGGTGCCGGCTGCGTTTCAAAACTTGATCGGCTGGAAACCCAGTCGTGGCCTGATTAGTAACCGTGGGATGGTGGCGGCTTGTCGCTCGCTGGATTGCGTTTCTGTCTTCACTCATACCCCGGAGGATGCGGCGTTAGTGGCAAGTGTGGTGGGTGTATTCGATCCGGCAGATGCATTTTCGCGCGATGTGGAGCCAGTCTCGCTGCCGCTGGATGAATTCATTTTCGGCGTGCCGGAGGAGCTGGATTTCGCGGGCGATCCGGACACGCCGGCGCTCTACGCGGCGGCGGTTGCGCGGCTGGAGGCACTCGGCGGGAAAGCGGTGAAAATTGATTTATCACCATTCGTAGAGGCGGCGAAGCTTCTTTACGAGGGCCCGTGGGTGGCGGAAAGATGGGCGGCGGTGGGTGACTTCGTGGAGGCCCACCCGGATGAGATTTTCACCGTCACTCGGCAAATTTTACAGAATTCGAAGGGCTGGGATGCGGTATCGACCTTCCGGGCGCAGTATCAATTGCGCGAATTCGCCCGCGAGGCGGAGACGGTCTGGCAAGCCATCGACGTGCTGCTGCTGCCGACGACGCCGTGTCTCTATAAAGTCGAGGAGGTGCTGGCAGACCCTATTTACACCAACTCGGTGTTGGGACGTTACACGAATTTCATGAACCTACTGGATCTGGCGGCCATCGCGGTGCCTTGCGGATTTGCCCGCGAGGGGAAGCTGCCATGGGGCATCACCTTGGCGGCGCCTGCCGGGACGGACGAGGATCTCATCGCCATGGCCGGGATTTTTTCGGGGCAGCCCTTGCCGGTGGAAGTGGAGGAGAAATCATCGGCAATCCCGATTGTGGTCTGCGGCGCGCATCTTGAGGGACTCGCCCTTCACCAACAATTGGCGGATCGAGGGGCGGTGTTTGTTTCTAAAACCAAATCCGCACCGATTTATCAACTTTACGCGATGCCTGCGGGGGAAAAATTTCCCGCTCGCCCGGCGATGATCCGGGTGAACGAGGGCGGCGCGGCCATCGAGGTGGAAGTGTGGTCGCTGGAGCCGGCGGCATTTGGAGACTTTGTTTCAAAAATCCCGGGGCCACTTGGGATTGGCAAAGTTTTGCTAGAAAGTGGCGAGGAGTTGCCCGGATTCATCGCCGAACCGCGAGCGGTGGAAGGGGCGCTGGATATCACTGCTCTGGGCGGCTGGCGGGCTTACCTTCAGACGCTGTGACTCAGGTCTCTTGCCCGGGCAGCGCGATTTTTTAGAAATCGCTGTCCGGGTGGAGTTGGTGATATTTGATGGCCTCTACGGCGATGGCAGCGGCGGTGCCGAAAATGGTTTCGACGCTGGCGGTACGTGGGACTTGCGCGGCAGGGCGCGAGAGGCCGAGGATCAATTGGCCGTAATTCTGGGCACCTGCCACGTGCTGGAGGAGCTTGAGCGAGATGTGCGCGGCATCGATGTTTGGGAAAATCAATACATCGGCGGTGCTCCGGGCCTCCGGGGCGGGCATTTTGATTTCAGCAGCTACGGGATCGAGGGCGACGTCTGCTTGGATTTCGCCTTCCACAGTGATATCGAGAAACTGTTTCGCAATTTCCTCTTGGGCGAGAGAAGCGGCGGCAGCCATGCGGCGGGCATCTGGCGTGGTGGCGGAGCCTTTGGTGGAGTGGCTGAGCATGGCCACGAGCGGGCGGCGGCCGAGGAAGTGGTGGGCGAGCTTGCCGGTTTCGATCGCGATGGTGGCCAGCTCGGTGACATCGGGATTGGGGATCAGCCCGCAGTCGGCAAGGAAGAGAATGCCGCTGCCTCCCATGTGATGGAGGTGGGGGCCGGTGAGCATCGTGACGCCGAAGATTTTCGAAATATTTGGCAGTGGCTTGATCGTCTGGATCAGCGCACGGAAGTAAGCGGCGGGTAGTGCTTGGTTCCCGCCGACGATGGCATCGGCTTGGCCGTATTGCACCATCAGGGCTCCGAAATAGTGGGGACGCACGACGATTTCTGCAGGGTCGCCCAACTGCATGGTGCGGTAGCGGGCCATGTTTTCCACCCGCTTGCAGAAGATTTGGAAATCCGTCGCGGTGGGCGGATCGATGACGTGGATAAATTTGAGCGAAACAGAATTCTCTGCGGCGATGGCGCGGATTTTTTCGCGATTTCCTAACAAAATGGGCGCGACGACTTCCTCTGCGACTAATCTTGCAGCGGCTTGGATGACGCGCAGATCCTCGCCCTCGGTGAAGACTACGCGCTTCGGATGGCGGCGGAGTTGCTCAAGGAGATGGGTGGTGACGCTATTGCTTGGGTTTGACTCTGGTGAGAAATCGGTCATGGGTGGTGAGGTGCGAACACTGTGGGGCGACATTACTCCAGTATTCCACAAGGATTCAACCGGATTCATCCATAATTGTCATCGTGCCAGCTGATTATCATTCACACACACCGCTCTGCCGCCACGCAGTCGGCGAGCCGGAAGCCTATGTGGAGGCCGCGCTGCGGGCCGGCCTCACTGAATATGGGATCTCGGATCACGCGCCGTGCGTGCCAGAACCGTTCGACGACTGGCGGATGGCGGTGGCGGAATTGCCAGAGTATTTCGAGTTGCTGGAGCGTGCGAAGCGGCAGGCGGCGGGGCGAATTCCCGTGCGTGCCGGGCTGGAGTGCGATTGGCTGAAAGGCTGCGAGCCATGGATCGCTGAGTTGGCGGGGCGCTACGAGTGGGATTATCTCATTGGCTCAGTGCATTATCTTGGCGATTGGGATTTCGATAACCCAAAATGGCTGGGCCGCTGGGCAGAATGCGATGCGGACGCGGTCTGGCAACATTATTGGAAAACCTACACGGAGATGGTGGAAAGCGGGCTGTTCGATATTTTAGCGCACCCGGATTTGATCAAAAAATTCAACCACATCCCCGGTGGCGACTTGGATCGATTTTACGAACCGGTGATCGACGCAATTGCCGCCTCCGGTGCAGTCATCGAGCTCAATACCGCAGGCCTGCACAAACCTTGCGCCGAGGCCTATCCCGCGCCGCGCTTCCTAGAGCTGGCGTGCTCCGCAGGCATCGGGCTGGTGATTTCTTCAGATGCACACGCGCCGGAAGAAGTGGCCCGGGACTTCCCCCAAGCCATCGCACTGGCGAAAAGCGTGGGCTACCGCGAACTCACGTTGTTTGAGAAAAGACAGCGTCGTGGCGAGTTGATCGACTGAGCTGCGGGAAACTTTGTTGGCCATCGCCTCATTTAAGATTTCTCCGAGAGGCTGCGGCATGCTACTCCACCCGTGTGCATTCGTTACGCTGGCTCATTCCCATCACATTATTCGCAGGATTGCTGATCCAGTGCTTCCCCATGGGACCAAGCGGCGGGCAGCGTTCCCAATCCCCTCGCGGTGGCAGCACCTCTGTTTCTGCCATGATGCGCGAGGTAAATCTCAAGGTGGATATGGTGCGAAAAGGCACTCACGGGCGCAAAGTTGTCCGTCCGATGAAGCCCCGCTACATCACCATCCACAGCACTCAGAATTACACGGCAGGTGCAGAAAGACATTCCCTTGCCTTGAAAAACGGGGCTCTCCGTTCGCCCAAAACCCGCACCGGGAACCGCATCGGCTACCTGATCTGGCACTTCACCATCGACGATGGAGTCGCCATTCAGCACATGCCACTTTCCGAGCAAGGTGAACATGCAGACTTTAACGGCCCCGGAAACCGCCTCTCCATCGGCATTGAAATGTGTGAAAACCGTGGCAACAGCCGCGCGGCCACTTTAGATCGCACCGCCAAGCTGACTGCGGTGCTCATGAAGCGTCACAACATCCCGTTGCGCAACGTAGTCCCCCACTACCACTGGCCACGCCGGGGGAAACGGCCGGCTAATAAAAACTGCCCCCATTTCCTGATGACCAACGGCCGCCCCGGTGCGAAATGGAATGCTTTTCTAAGGCAAATTAATCACCATTACCGCCGCTTGGGTTAACTGAGATTAGATCCGAGCTTGCACAGGACGTGATCGATCAAGCGCACTTCGCCGTAGAAAACGGCCGTCGCCAAAATTGACGGGCGGGCGAAATCTGTGGGTGGTTGCAAAGTTTCGGCATCCACGAGTGCCAGATAATCGATGCGGGTGAGAGGCGAGGCTTCGATCTCAGCGCGGGCGGTATGGAGGATTTCTGCGGGATTTGCCATGGAAGCTCCCATCCTCAACGCACGCTGGACACGTGGTGCATCCGCGCGTTGCTCAACGCTGAGGCGAGTATTGCGAGAAGACATCGCCAGCCCGTCATCCTCGCGCACCGTCGGGCACTCAATGATTTCAACTGGCACATCAAGGTCCCGCACCATCCGGCGGATGACGGCGAGCTGTTGGAAATCCTTCGCGCCAAAGACGGCGGCATCACAAGCGGAAAGCAGGAACAACTTCAGCACCACCGTGCAAACACCATCGAAGTGCCCGGGCCGAACCGCGCCGCATAATCCGCTGGAGAGCAAAGATTCCTTCACCGTGATCGAGCGATCCGGGAAATACATGGATGAAATTTCAGGGACAAAAACGACATCAGCCCCCTCCCCTTCGCACGCCGCAAGGTCTGCTTCCAGCGGCCGAGGATAGCCGGCGAGATCTGCCGCCCTGTCAAATTGGATTGGATTGACGAATATAGAAACGATGACCGTGCCCAGCGGGCCAGCTGCTTTTCGGGCCATCCGGACCAATTCCAAATGCCCTTGATGCAGCGCGCCCATGGTGGGCACGAGCACTTTTCTGCCAGCAGAAGTTCGTGAAATTTCTCGAAGCTCCTGCCCATTTTCCGCAACGACCATTTGGAAAATTTACCCTCGCCCACCGACGAGCTCAAGGTCAAGTCCATCCAGAATTCTCATGGTGAGAAATTTTCACCGCAAAGGCGCAAAGGTCGCGAAGGAACGCAAAGGGAAGAAAATTAAATATGATCAAGAGGAACCCCGAAGAATCAGCTTTGCGACCCTTTGCGACCTTTGCGCCTTTGCGGTAAGAATTGATTCACCGGGTTCCAAGTCCAAAAAAAACTCGCGCACCCATAAGATGCGCGAGTTGAATTTCAGTTTTGATCGAAGCTTGGAATCACTCCGCCTTCACTTTGCCAAGGACTTCCACCTTCACCGGGGCAATGCCTCGTGAGGCGAATCCAAGTCGCTCGGCAGAACCGATGGAGACATCAATGATGCGGCCTCGGATGAATGGACCGCGGTCGGTGATGGTCACCACTTCGGATTTGCCGTTCCGCTGATTGGTCACTCTCACTTTGGTGCCCATCGCCAGCGTCTTGTGCGCGGCGGTGCGACCTTGATTGGTGAATCGCTTGCCACTTGCGGTTTTGGTGCCGCCGTTCGTCTTCACAGAATACCATGAGGCTTCTCCGTGTTCTACGGACTTCACGGCATACTGCGAAGCGCTCGGAGCGGGTTGAGGATTAGTATTTGCGTTCCCAGTCGTTGCGAAACTGGGAACAAGGAGGACGCCGGCGATTGCCAGGGCCACGGATTTTAGGTTCCGGGTCATGTTCATCGTATTTTCTGCCCCTGAATGGGGCGAGGCGGGAATAGGAAGCACGGAAGGACGAGGCAAGACAAAAGTGCAGAAGGAAAAAAATTACTACACTCTGGTAGAATATGGGAAAAATTGGGATTTGATTAAGGTTTGTTAAATTAAATCGGTAAAAATCTTAGGGGAATGATGGGTTTATCGCTGATTGCTTGCGTGAAAAATGATGCAAATCGGCTTACATCAACACTGCCTGATATTTTTTATTTTCAGATCGGCCTATCGATTGCTATTCGTCATTTATGCTAAGGCAGAAGACCGGATTTAAAGACCGTCGTTTCGCGAGTGCGGACTTCGATTTTGTGGCTTCAGTCCTCGCACCGAGTGAGCAGCGCTTGCACTTGGAGAAGCTCTGGGTGGATCGCGAAGCTCAGCGCGGAATCTTGGATCTGAAGGAAGTATTCCGGGGGGTAGTAAGCTCACCCGCAGCGCTTCAGGTCTCGCCACACTTCTATTTTTACGTCTTGGTGCGCCATGCATTTCTGGATGCGAAACTTGATGACGCGGAGCTGGCCGATTATGTGGCCACCATTATCACAAAGAGCATCAGCAGCGATCCCAAGGATCCGCTACAAAGTCTGGCAAGCGGCTTCACTCATGCTTCGGAGTTTCTTTCACTCATCTCCGCTGCCAAGGGCCGGATGCGCTTCCATTTACAGGTAGCAGCAGGAAATCAATTTTTAATTCTGACCGGGCTTTACCCCGCATTCCTCAACGCACGCTGTGAAAAGCGGGGTGGCCCTAGCATCGAATTCTACGAATCATTTGCGAAGCGCTCTTACCAAGAAGCCGCCCAACATCCGGAGGGAGGATCCACTGTTTCCCGGAAATTATTAGGAAATCTCGCGGAAGCGCTGCCGGTGGCGAGGGTTGCGCTGAATCGGATCGCCGAGGAATTTGTATTTCTCGGCGAGTGAGAAAAACTCAGGCTTTCGGCTGATTTGGATCGAAGAAAATCCGAATTTCCGCCTTGTCCGTGCCGAGCACTTGTTGGGCGCGCTTCAGCGCAGAACGAGTGGAGAGATTGGGGTTCTGTGGATTGGTGAGGAAGAG
>Ga0105045_10002104_pt1 | contig 16681 bp, 12 predicted proteins | sample MAT02_FD_78089 | JGI IMG/M metagenome (GOLD analysis project Ga0105045, IMG submission 78089) | Freshwater microbial communities from Lake Fryxell liftoff mats and glacier meltwater in Antarctica - MAT-02 (megahit assembly) | ecosystem: Environmental > Aquatic > Freshwater > Ice > Liftoff... | reverse complement strand
GAATTACTTCGAATTTGGGGATTAGTCATTTTAGGAAATATCGCTGGCGGAATTATATTTACACTATTCATTAGTTTACTTGCTCCTAATTTAAATTTATTTACACACGAAACAATGGTAACCATCGGAAGCCATGTACTGCATCGAGATGCTTGGATTATCTTTTTGAGTGCTATTGTGGCGGGCTGGTTAATGGGTCTGCTAAATTGGCTTATCAACAGTACAAAAAATTCACTAACTCGCATTTTTCTCATTATAATGATCACCGGTGTCATCGGATTTGGAGGTTTTCACCATAGTATTGTTGGGAATATTGAAGTATTTGGAGCGTTTTTATTTTCTGACAGCATTACCATTTTTGACTATTTATGGTTTCTTTTTCTTGTCTTGTTCGGAAATGGAATTGGCGGTTCTGTTGTAGTGGGACTTTTTAAATACAGAATTTTCGAATCCAATTACTCGAAAAAAAATAAATATAAAAAAAAGAGCAGATTAAAAAACAAAAAACCTCGGAACTAGCATAATCAATTGCAATCTTTAGCTGCGGAAGAACGCAAATCTTAAAAATCTAAAATAATCTAATGGTTGCTTTACCGCGTCAACTTGAAAAAGCAGGAGAAAAAATTGAAATTAGCTAACAACTAACTATCAAACTAGTGTTTTAAAAATGAAATCTTATCCCTTTTTATAATGAAAAAAAACGTCCATAAAAAAATAGTTCAAAATCTAAATTTATGCTGAACGTGATATGAATTTGTTGTAAACCCAAAGACAAGACGATTATTCAAGTAGCAATATAATCGAAAGTTACGCAGTGATTATTGAATTAAATCAAGCTGAAAAATCGAAATGTTGCGGTAAACATTACACAAAAAAAAGGTTTTAGAAACCCAACAAACCAAAATTAACCACATTCTAACATTGACGAAATAACTGTATAACTGATGTTTCAAAAAAAAAGAAATAAATTTTGCAAACAGATATTAAGGTTTCATTAATTTTAATTATTTTTACTTTTTAAAAGAAAAAATAATTTAACACATTCTATTTTTCAGCTCATTTTTAAATCAGTATGATGAAAAAGAAATTTTTATTTCTGCAATTTTTAATGCTATCGTTTATTTCTTGTAAAGATGCAAAAGAAACAACGATTGCTCCCGAGACAATCGTTCCGTCAACGTCTTGAAGTTGCTAATTAAAATAAAAATAGTTGTTGAATTGGTGTATTAGTTTTATTTAAATACATAAAGTACACTTATGTTTTCCATTAAAAATATAAATTAAAATATATAGAACAAGATGCTTACTTTTGCAATAATAAACTTAAATCAAACTAAATGACAAAAATTACAGTAGCTAAAGGTGACGGAATTGGTCCAGAAATTATGGATGCCACACTAGACATCATCTTAGCAGCAGGAGCTAAAATTGAAATTGAAGAAATTGAAGTAGGAGAAAAGGTTTACCTTGCTGGAAATACCGCTGGTATCGCAGCAGAATCGTGGGATGTTATTAGAAATAACAAAATTTTCTTAAAAGCACCAATCACAACGCCTCAGGGTGGAGGGTATAAAAGCTTAAATGTTACGACTCGAAAATTCTTAGGACTTTATTCAAATGTCCGTCCGTGTATGAGTTTACATCCTTTTATAAGCACAAAGCATCCAATAATGGACATTGTGATTGTTCGTGAAAACGAAGAAGATTTATATGCAGGAATTGAGCACCAACAAACGGATGAAGTAGTTCAATGTTTAAAACTAATCAGTCGACCGGGTTGCGAAAAAATTGTTCGCTATGCATTTGAATATGCAAAACAACAAAACCGTAAAAAAGTAACGTGTTTTACAAAAGACAATATTATGAAGCAAACAGATGGTTTGTTTCACCAAGTATTTGATGAGATTGCAGCAGAATATCCTGAAATCGAAAACGAACATTGGATTATCGACATCGGTGCCGCAAAAATGGCTGATACGCCAGAGGTGTTTGACGTAATTGTGATGCCTAATTTATATGGCGATGTTTTATCTGACATTGCTGCACAAATTACAGGTTCAGTCGGTTTAGCAGGTTCAGCAAACATTGGCGAAGAATGTGCAATGTTTGAAGCCATTCACGGTTCTGCTCCAAGGCGAGCAGGTCAAAATTTGGCCAATCCTTCTGGATTATTGCAAGGAGCTATTATGATGTTAAACCACATTGGTCAGACGGATATAGCAGAAAAAGTGCAAAATGCATGGTTAAAAACAATCGAATCTGGTCAGCACACCTACGACATCTTTAAAGAAGGTATCAGCAAAGAAAAATTAGGTACTAAAGAGTTTGCTAAAGCGGTCATTGCTAATTTAGGTCAAAAACCTTCTGTCTTGAAAGAAGTGCATTATGCCAATAATTCTGCTTTAAATTTACCAAAATACAAACGTAGACCTGCAGGACAAAAAGACTTAGTAGGCGTTGATATTTTTGTTCACTGGAGTGGATTAAATCCCGATGAATTGGCAGAAAGAATGAAAAAAATTGAAACAAATGAAATTACCTTAACGATGATTACCAACCGCGGAATCAAAGTTTGGCCAGAAGGTTTTCAAGAAACATTTTGTACAGACCATTGGCGATGTCGTTTCAAAACAAATGAAGGCACCTTAATGACCAAAGAAAATATCATTGCGTTATTGCAAAATGCTTTTAATCATAACATTGATTCAATCAAAACAGAAAACTTGTATAAGTTCGACGGAAAACCAGCTTATTCATTAGGACAAGGTCAATAAATCAATTAAAAATTAGCTCTAAGTACAGCTTGGAGCTAATTTTAAATAGTTGAAAAACAAAAAGCAGTCTTACATCCCAATTTCAAAAAATTTTTGGTATAGTAGAATTTTTCTTTTTTTTGTAAACGGTATGAAGGTTCGCCAATTTAAATTAAAATAATTTTTAAAAACGGACAAACCGAACACCGTCGTAAAAAGTAGGTAACCTTAAGAAAAAAACATGAAAAAAACAATCAAAATGACCATGGTACTTGCTTTAGTATCATTTTTTGTAGCCTGTAAAGAAGCTCCAGTTAAAGAAGAAGTTGTGGAAACGACCATTGAGGTTCCCGAAACACAACCGCTTGACAATGTGATGACTAAAGAACAACAACAAAAACTTACCCCAGACGATGTCTTGAAAGATTTTATTGATGGTAATAATCGCTTTCATAGTGGTAATATTACCCGAAGAAATCACTCGGAACAAATTAGAAAATCGGCTCCAGGTCAATTTCCAAAAGCAGTTGTATTAAGTTGTTTAGACAGTCGAGTACCAGTTGAGGATGTTTTTGACCAAGGAATTGGCGATGTTTTTGTAGGTCGAGTAGCAGGAAATTTTATCAATGTAGATCTTTTGGGAAGTATGGAATTTGCTTGTAAAGTGGCAGGAGCAAAATTAGTCATGGTTATGGGTCATCAAGATTGTGGTGCAATTAAAGGTGCAATTGACGGTGTTGAATTAGGAAACATCACCGAGATGCTAACTAAAATTAAACCAGCTGTTGCTAAAAGTCAAGATTTTGGTGGAGCTAAATTATCTAGCAATCCAGAATTTGTTAAACATGTTTGTAGAAATAATGTTTCCATAGCACTTAATCAAATTAGAACACAAAGTCCTATCCTTAAAGAAATGGAAGACAAAGGCGAAATAAAAATTGTTGGTATATTTTACAGAATTACTGATGGAACATTGGAGTTTGTAGAATAATGTAGCATTTATAAATTATAATCCTTGTTTATTTTAAATAGACAAGGATTTTTTTATGCTTTTATTTTTTCAAACATAGCGATTTAAAGAAAATAGCACAATGTATTATTAGATTACAATAATCTATTTTACGAACTTTAACTGAGTAAAATTTTAATTTTGCAAATCAAAACGAATAAAAAATTAATTCCATTTGCAATAAAAACTTTCGCAAATTCAGAAATATCCTTATCTTGAAAAATTAATTAAAACAAAAAAATGTACGATTTATTAGATTATGACATAATAAAAATTGGTGATCGGATTATTTATTTGGCTACTATTTTAAAATTAGGCCTTTTTATTTTTTTGATAATTGCTATCTTGTTTTTTGTAAAAAAGGCTATTTATCGTTCTAGACGATTTGATGCACCCAAGAAATATTCAATTTACAATTTATTAAAATACCTTATCCTAGTCATGGCGGCCAGTATGGGAATGCAAATTGTTGGATTTAATTTATCTGTCCTACTCGCTGGTTCTGCAGCTTTATTGGTTGGTATTGGTTTAGGACTTCAAAATATTTTTAGTGATTTTGTATCAGGCATTTTAATCCTAATTGAAACAACCGTAAAAGTGGGCGATATTATTGAAATTAATGGATTAGTGAGCAAAGTAGTTGAAATTAAATTAAGAACCACGACTGTTTTGACGCGGGAAGACAAATATATTATTTTACCTAATTCCGATTTAACTAAAAACCAACTTATTAATTGGACACACGGCAATATTTCTTCACGTTTTGAAGTGCAAGTAGGCGTTGATTATTCGTCCGATGTGAATGAGGTGATGCGTATCTTGCATGAAGTCGCTTTAACACAGGATGGAATTGAAAAAGAACCAAAACCGTTTGTGCAATTCATTAATTTTGGCGATTCATCTTTAGATTTTCTAGTGATTTTTTGGTCGGAAGAAGTATTCCGAGTTTATAATATTAAAAGTGAATTACGTGTGAAAATTTTCAATGCTTTTAAAGAAAACAAAATTAGTATTCCATTTCCGCAACGGGTTATTCATTTCAAAAAGGAGCAAGACAAGGAAAATTACCAAAGTAAAAAAGAGCTATAAAAAACTAACTTCTTTTTTGGCCTGCTCAAATTCAGTTAAAACCGAATCAAAAATTGCTTGCACCGGTTCAATAGCATGAATAAGTCCAGCAATTTGACCAATTTCTAATTCGCCTTCCACTAAATCACCTTCAAACATACCGCGTTTTGCTCTGGCTCGTCCTAATAATTCTTTTAGTGCGTCCGGAGTCGGATTAGTAGCATACAAGACTTGAATATCTTGATAGAATTTGTTTTTTATCAATCGAACGGGAGCCAATTCTTTTAAAGTAACAACGGTATCGCCTTCTTTTGAATCAACAATGGTTTGTTTAAATGCATCATGAGCAGAACTTTCTAAAGAAGCTGCAAACCGACTTCCCATTTGAACTCCATCAGCACCCAAAATCATAGCTGCTAACATTCCTCTTCCAGTTGCAATTCCGCCCGCAGCAATTAACGGTATTTGAATTTGTTCTCTTACCATCGGAATTAAGGTAAACGTCGTGGTTTCTTCTCGCCCGTTATGTCCGCCCGCTTCAAAACCTTCTGCAACAACAGCATCTACCCCAGCCTCTTGCGCCTTTAATGCAAATTTAGAACTACTTACAACATGAACTACTGTAATTCCTTTTTCCTTCAAAAAAGAAGTCCACGTTTTTGGATTGCCCGCAGAAGTAAATACAATTTTAACGCCTTCTTCCACAATAATCTGCATGATTTCTTCCAAGTTTGGATATAACATTGGGACATTTACACCGAAAGGTTTAGCGGTTGCTTTTTTGCATTTTTGTATGTGTTCACGCAACACTTCAGGATACATCGAACCCGCTCCAATGAGTCCTAAACCGCCGGAATTGCTTACCGCACTGGCTAATTTATATCCGCTATTCCAAATCATTCCACCTTGAATTATTGGATATTGAATGTTGAAGAGTTGCGTAATTTTATTCATAGATGTAATTTCAAAAAAAGGAATTATTTTTTTATTAGTTTACCATTTACTTTCCGTGAAGGCGTTGAAATTTCATATAAATATAAACCATCCGCCAAATCTGATAAATCAAGTGAAGATTGATTTAAAATACGAAATGTTTTGATTTTTTGACCTGTTACGGAAAAAATTTCCATCGTGTTATCTTCAGAAAATTCGCTTAGATGAATTTCAATAAACGCTTGAAATGGATTTGGATAAACGATTACCGTAGCTTCGCCGAAAATCGGCAAATTTAACGCTGTTGTGTACGCAGTATTAAAATTTGGAATTCCATAACCCAATTGTGCGGTTGGATTTTGATATAAATGAGCCGATTCTTTAATTAATTGAAGTAGTTCCGCATTCGTTTTTTCCGGCAAAGCTTGCCATAAACAAGCCACCATTCCACTTATAATTGGGGCAGAAAAAGAAGTTCCGTTTGCCGTTGATATCGCTCCAGAAGCAGTTGCCACGATCGAAGAAACGCCTTGTGCCACTACATCTGGTTTTATTCTTCCGTCCGAAGATGGTCCAATTGAACTAAAAGAAGCATAATTACCAGCGGAATTTACTGCTCCAACAGTTAAGGTATTGATGGCATCGGCTGGCGTTGAAATATATTGCCAGGAACTATTTCCCGAATTTCCAGCAGATGTGACACAAATCATTCCTCGTGAAAAAGCAAAATCAGCACCACGAGCACTAAATGTTGTGACTCCATTCATATCGGAATACGTGTGATTATACGAAGGATTGTCAAAAGTTGAATAGCCTAAGGACGTTGAAATAATATCCACACCCAAACTATCGGCTAATTCTGCGGCTTCCACCCAAAAGGATTCTTCTACTGGGTTTTCGTATGCAGAAGCTTCTGTTTTAAACAAATAATAAGCCGCATCGGGAGCTGTGCCAACCAATTCGCCCTCCTTAAATCCGCCCATCGTAGAAAAAACAATCGTTCCGTGACTTCCGCCTTCGTAGACATTATCATCGCGATTCACAAAATCATATCCTCCCAAAATTTGGTTATTGTCACGCAACCGCTGAAAAGGTTGTGTTGTATTGACACCCGTAAAACCATTGTCCATCACCGCTATAATTTTTCCTGTGCCAGTAAAATTTGCTTGATGCAGCAAATTACCGCCAAGCATTTCAATTTGATTGGAAGAATTGCCATACATAAAAATGGTTTGAAACTCGAAGTCGGTAGTTACTTTTGACGTAGTTGTTGGTGGTGCAGTTCGACCATTAGGATTTAAATTCGAATTAGCAAACTGAACCGCACTCACAAACGAAAGTTCGCTTAACGCTAGAATAGCCGATTGCGAACCTCGAACATGTAAACAATTCATCCATTTGGACTGGGCTAAAACAGAAATTCCGGGTTGAGCTGCTATTTGAGATTTGTACGATTCTGACAGAGGAACATCCAATAAATCCAACGAAATATTTTGAGCTGTTCTTCTATCCAAAGCCCTTTGCGATAGCATTTGCAACGGATTTTCAAGATAATAGTCGGCATTGGGTTTATCTGTAAAGTACACCCAAGCATCTTGTTGTGCAAAGCCAATATTCCAAAGGAAAAGTAAAAATAATACGTAGATTTTTTTCATAAAATTTAGCAAATAAAGAGCAAGTTACGAAATTACACCCGAACCAACTAATTCGTCGTTATCATACCAAGCGGCAAATTGTCCCGCGGTAATTGCTGATAACGGTTCTTCAAAAACAAGATAGAGTCCACTTTCAAATTGATGTAACCTTGCTTTTTGAAGCGGTTGACGATACCGAATGCGAGCGATCACTTCTCTACTTTCACCATTTTGAAGTTTTACATCTTCTCGAACCCAATGAATTTCTTCGGGTTGAATTCGCAATGCATTTCTAAATAACCCAGGATGTGTTTGCCCTTGACCAGTATAAATGGTATTAGTTTCAATATCGGTTGCAAGCACAAAAAGTCCTTCTTTAGTTCCGCCTACATTTAATCCTTTTCGTTGTCCGATGGTAAAATAATGAGCTCCTTGGTGTTTTCCAACAATTTTTCCCATTGTCGTTTCATATCGCAAAGGCTGGGACTCAAATTGTAATTTTTCTTCTAAAGACGAAAAAGTTGGCTTTGGTAAACTATAAATTGCATCAACTGCATTAATTTCAATAATTATTCCTTCTTTTGGTTGCAATTTTTGCTGTAAAAAATCAGGTAAACGAACTTTTCCGATAAAACAAAGTCCTTGAGAATCTTTCTTTTCTGCGGTAACTAAATCCAATTGTGTTGCTATTTCACGTACTTCGGGTTTGGTTAATTCACCAATGGGAAACAACGATTTTGCCAACTGCTCCTGTGACAACTGACATAAAAAATACGATTGATCTTTATTTTTATCAACACCAGCCAATAATTGAAAAATTTCTTTTCCGTCTTTTTCAATTGTTCCTTTTCGGCAATAATGACCCGTTGCCACAAAATCGGCTCCTAAAGAAAGAGCGATTTTCATAAAAACATCAAATTTAATTTCGCGATTGCATAAAATATCGGGATTGGGCGTTCGTCCTTGTTCGTATTCTTTGAACATATAATCGACAATCCGTTCTTTATATTGCTCGCTTAAATCGACGGTTTGAAAAGGAATTCCTAATTTTTCGGCAACCAATAAAGCATCATTTGCATCTTCTAACCACGGACATTCGTTTGAAATTGTAACCGAATCATCGTGCCAATTTTTCATAAAAAGGCCAATGACTTCATAGCCTTGCTCTTTTAACAAATAAGCCGCCACACTAGAATCTACGCCTCCCGATAAACCAACTACCACTCTTTTCATCACAACGATTTTTTTGCAAAGGTATTATTTCAAAAATAAATCGTTTAGTTCTTTAACTTTTCTTTCGACCTAACTTTTTTGGTTTGTGGCCTTGCACGTTTGTGTTCGCTACGGTTTTCGGTTTTGACTACTTTTCCATTTTTATAGAAATACCACTTTCCGATTGATTTTCCGTTCTTAAATTGGCCTTTGGTATAATTATCGCCAGCGGCTTCTCTAAAAATAGCGGATCCGTCGTATTCTCCATTTTTAAAGATTCATTCTTCCATAACGACACCATTTTCGGCTACTTTTTGATATGGGCCATCCTTAATACCGTTTTCAAAAGTTGTTAATTCGGCTAATAATCCCGTGTTATAAAATACTTTTTTGACCCCGTGCAATGCTCCTTTTTTATAATTTTCTACCGTCATAAGTGTATCGGAACGCAAATGATAAAATTTCCATTCGCCCTCATGAATCTTATCTATCACTTTTCCTTCGCTTACTTTAAATTTTCCGTTATAAATAATAGTATAGCTTGAACCATCATTAGCTGAAAAATCGCGTGTCGCAACAATTTTTTTTGACTTGATATTGTCATAAAACGTAAAAATGCCAATTTCTTTACCATTTTCAAATTGACCCTCATATTTCAGATTTTTAGAATCGTCATAGTAACCTTTCCATTGGCCTTTTTTGTTACCGTTTTCATCAACTTGATTCATTTTTTCTTGAGAAAAAAGAAAGCTTTGGCTTAGTAAAAAAAGAAAAACTATACTTTTAAATTGAACTATTTTCATGTGGAATTATTTTTTATAAAAACTACGTTGCAACAAAAATAGTATAAGTTGTTTGAAAAAATTTGAAAATAACTTAAATTTGAAAAATAACTGTACACTAAATTATTATGAAAAATTATATCATCGCTTTTTTATTGCTTTATATCTGCTTAGGGTATAGCCAAGTAACGCTTCGAATCACTTCCATTCCTGGAAATACGCCATTGGGTTCAAATATATACATCGCTGGAAACCTTAATAATTGGAATGCTGGAGATTCAAATTATGTCATGCAACCCGATGGATTAGGAGTTTATCAAATAACTATTCCGCAAGGAACTGGTTTAGTGGAATATAAATTTACACGAGGAAGTTGGCCAACAGTAGAAGGAAATGCAACGGGCGGTTTTTTGCCTAATCGTTCGTTTACATTCACGGGTTCACCACAAACAATTAACCTAACCATTCAATCGTGGGAGGATATTACGGGCGGAAATAATAGTACCGCTGCTTCAAATGTTCAAATTTTAAATCCGAGTTTTTATATTCCGCAATTGGATAGAAACCGAAGAATTTGGTTGTATTTGCCACCCGATTATTTTACGTCGACTAAAAATTATCCAGTTTTGTATATGCAAGATGGTCAGAATTTATTTGACAATTTAACTTCTTTTTCTGGCGAATGGCAAGTGGATGAAACTTTAAATACGCTTTTTAATCAAGGTGATTATGGAGCGATAGTCGTTGGAATTGACAATGGCGGCAGCAACCGCTTGGACGAATATTCACCGTGGATAAATACCCAATATGGTGGCGGCCAAGGCGATGAATACATGGCTTTTCTAGCCGAAACCTTGAAACCCTATATTGATGCTAATTTTAGAACCCGAACAGAACCTGCAATGAATGCCTTGGTTGGCAGTTCGATGGGAGCTTTAATTGCAACGTATGGTGCTACGGAATATCCCATGTTATTTGGAAAAATTGGATCATTTAGCCCGGCTTATTGGTTTGCGATGTCTGATTTGAATAATTATATGAGTACCGCTTCAAGTTTTTTAAATCACCGTGTTTATTTTGTAGCGGGTCAAAACGAATCGGGTTCAATGGTTCCAAATGTTACTACAATTAGGAATACGATGCAAAACAATGGGTTATCTACTAGTAATACAATGACCAAAATCGATTCGTATGGAACACATACAGAAACCTATTGGCGTGGCGAATTTGGAGCAGCTTACCAATGGTTGTTTCAAAATGAAAATTTATCTGTAATCAATGTAGAAAATACAAAACCTAATTTGTTGCCCTTAACTAAAGGTAAAATTTGGGCGAGTGGTTTTGATTCGCCTATACAATTTGATTTATACACTGTTACAGGACAAAAAATAAATACAATCCTTATTCAAAATGGTATAACTAATTTACCCGAAACGGTTTCACCGGGTATTTATTTTTTAAAATCAGCAGAAAAACAACTCAAAATAATTGTTAATTAATTCTAATTTTCTAGATGATTGATATTAAATATTTGTTAAAGTTAAACACTATTTACAAAATAAAAACAATCCTAAAACAGCTCAAAACATTTGCAAAATAAGGGTTCGTTTTGAATTTTTCATGATTTAATTGTTATTTTTTGTTTATCTTATAGTAAAATATATTAAACAAACGTAAATATTTCGTCTATATTTGCATAGAACAATTAAAAAAAAATTCAAATGAAAAAAATCAATTTATTAAAACCGATGCTTTTTGCATTTTTAGCTTTCGCAACATTATCGTGTGATGATGATGATCCTGCACCTACTCCACAATCTATTTCTGATATTGTAGATGCGAATCCAAACTTTAGTACGCTTGAAACAGCTTTGGAACGAACTGGACTAGATGCTGTCTTAGACGCTTCTGGAACTTTTACTGTTTTTGCTCCAACGAATGCTGCTTTTCAAACATTTTTCACTTCATTAGGTCCAAATGTCACTGTTGCCAATGTTAATGTTGATGCTTTAAGAAACATTTTATTAAATCACGTTGTCGGGACTGTAGTTCAAGCATCGAATTTAACCACTGGTTATGGCCTTAAAACGCTTGCTAGATTTGGCGGAACAACAGATGGAAATAACTTAAACATGTATGTTAATGTGGGTGCTAACTCAAGTGTGAGATTGAATGGTGTTTCAAGTGTTACTACCGCAAACGTAGCTGCTTCAAACGGAATAATTCACATTGTTGATGCTGTTATTGGTTTACCAACTGTGGTTACCTTTGCAGTTGCAGATCCAACCTTTGATTTATTGCAGGCTGCTTTAACAAGAGATGGAGATAATCTTACTGATTTTGTAGCTGTTTTAAGCGGAACTGGACCTTTTACAGTATTCGCTCCAACAAATGATGCTTTCACAAGCTTGTTAGCAGACGATCTTGGTGGAATTGGACTTGCAGCTATTCCAGAGCCAACATTAGATGCTGTATTAAAATATCACGTTGCTAGTGGAAATTTATTATCAAGTATACTTACTTCACCTGGAGATACACCAATAACTTCAATACAAGGTAGTGGTTTCACAATTACTTTACCAGGAACTGGTGGAAATATTGCTAATATAACTGCTAATGGTGGAAGAACTTCAGGTATTATTGCAGTAGACGTTCAAGCAGCTAATGGTGTAATCCATGTTATAAACAAAGTTTTATTACCATAAAACTAATATTTATATATTGCAATGAAAAGAAAAGCCTCGATTTATATAATCGAGGCTTTTTTTATGGTATAGCTAATCGCAAATTAATGATAAATCCAAAACGTACTTCCCCTAAAAACAAGTAAGTGCGTTAGACTAGCTGTTGATTCTGAAAAGACTATGCAGTGGCTCTTCTACAACAAGTTTAGTGAATTACTATTCTACTAAATGAGTAAAGTGGCTTCTTAGTCAAATTGCCAAAAGACTAAAAAATTTGAGCCTAAAATGCAGTTTAGCTGTAAAATCTGAACCTTTACAAAAACTTATACCTAGTTTTCTTTAGAATTTTCTTTACATCCAACAACCAAATAGTAAGAAATCAAAACCAAAATTTTCAAAAAAAAAATTGTAGCGATGTACGTATTCCACAAAAAAAGCCCCAGTAAATTGGAGCTTTTTGATTATCGTAAAACGTAAATTACTTTTTCTTTGCGTTCTTTTGTTTTTCGGCTTCTTCCATCATTTCTTGCATTTTGCGTTGGAAACGGTTCATGGTTTTTGGCTTGGTTTTATTCTCTTGAATTCGAGCGTGAATTTTATTTTCGTCAATGATATATTTTTTAATCACTAACATAATTCCAATGGTAATGGCATTTGATATAAAATAATATAAACTCAAACCAGAAGCAAAATTATTAAAGAAAAACAACATCATTAATGGCGAAATATAAATCATGATTTTCATGATTTTAGCCATGTCTGGCATACCCTCTTGTGGTGGAGCACTCATTTGATCTCCCGTGGTCATTTTCATATAAAAGAAAATAGCAATCGACGCCAAAATTGGGAACAAACTCACATGATTTCCGTAAAATGGAATATAAAACGGCAAGTTAATCACCGAATCAAAAGAAGATAAATCGTTTGCCCACAGGAAACTTTTTTGTCTTAAATCGATAGCCGATGGAAAGAAACTAAACAACGCGTAAAACACGGGGATTTGCAGAACGGCTGGCAAACATCCCGCCATGGGGTTCACTCCTGCTTTAGAATACAACTTCATCGTTTCTTGTTGTTTCTTCATCGGATCTTTTCCAAACTTCGTATTTAATTCCTGAATTTCAGGACGTAAGACTTTCATCTTCGCCTGAGACAAATAGGATTTATAGGTAAATGGCGACATCACAATTCGAACTAAAATAGTCAAAAAGATAATGGCTAAACCATAAGGGAAAAAATCAATTAAAAAATCGAACGTTGGAATAAAAATATAGCGGTTAATCCACCCAAAAATTCCCCAACCTAAAGGAACTATTTCGTCTAAATTTTTATCATAAGCCTCTAAAATATGATAATCTGCTGGACCATAATACCAATTCATATTATAGTTTACTTCGCCATTTTTAAACGCTAAAGGCAATGAAGCTTTGAATTGTTTAGTAAAGAGCGTATCAACTTCTTCGTCTTTTACTAAATTTTCAGTGAGCACTACCGCTTTTTCAAAAGGCGTATCTGTCAATAAAACGGAGGTAAAGAAATGCTGTTTAAAAGCAACATACGTCACGTCTATTGGTTCATCGGTTGCCGTAGCACCTTGACCAAGATAATCGTCTTTGCCATCTTCATATTCAAAAATTAATTCGGTATAACGGTTTTCATAGGTTACACTTTTTTCATTTCGATACGATTTTAAACTCCAATCTAAATTTAACGGAGTAGAAGTGTTCAACACCGTGTTTAACCCTTGCGAACGAATAGCAAAATCAAGCATATAATCGTTTGGCTTCATCACATAGCGGTATTCTAAATAGTTGGCAGTTCCCGCTTTTAATCGCATGGTTAGCACTTGATTTGCTCCTTCTTTGGTAAGAACCGGTTCAAAAAACAACTCTTTCGTATTTAAGGAGCGGTTATCGGCTGTTTTTAATTCGATATTAAAATTGGCATTTCCATCTTTTATCAAATGTACTTTACTACCTGAATCTTTTCTAAATTGCTCAAATTGTTTTAATTCCGCTTCTACAATGTAGCCGCCTTTATTTGCAATTTTTAACCGAACTAATTCATTTTCTAAGGTTGTAAATGATTCTTTTGCCGATGGAAGAGCCGCAGAATAAGCAAATGAACCTAAACTACTTTGCATCTGTGCCGTTTTAAGCGAGTCGGAAACCACCACTTGTGGCTGTGAAGGCGATACAACTGCCGTTTTAGTTTGAGCTGGGGTAGCTGTTACCTCTACTTGTTCTTGTTCCGCTTTTTTAATTTGCTCCGCCGTATCTTTTTGTTGACTGTTATACATTACCCAAACTAAGATTAAGAATATCAATCCGAATCCGACAAGGGAATTAACGTCTAATTTTTTTTCTTCCATTTAAATTATTTATTTCTAGTTCCGTGTTTCAAAATTAGTTTGAAACTGATTTATGTAAAACAGCCGCTTTTACAAATCCAACAAAAATCGGATGTGGATTTGCGACCGTACTTTTATATTCTGGATGGTACTGCACACCAATAAAAAAAGGATGGTTTTTAATTTCAATAATTTCCACCAAGCCTGTTTCAGGATTTACGCCACTTGCTTTTAATCCTGCTTTTTCCAATTCTGTTCGAAAACGATCATTGTATTCATAGCGGTGACGGTGACGTTCTGCAATTTGACTTTTTCCGTAAATTTCGAATGCTTTAGAATTTGGTTCAATTTGACATGCCCAGCTTCCTAAACGCATGGTTCCACCTTTATCGGTAATCGTTTTTTGTTCCTCCATTAAATCAATAACAGGATAAGGTGTTGCTGTGTTCATTTCGGTAGAATTTGCATCGGAATATCCCAAAACATTTCGTGCATATTCAATCACCGCCATTTGCATCCCCAAACAAATACCAAAAAATGGCACTTGATGTTCCCGTGCATAGCGAACCGTTTCAATTTTACCTTCAATACCGCGTTCTCCAAATCCTGGAGCGACTAAAATACCGTCAAATTCTTTTAATTTTTCAGCTACATTCTCTTTATTGATATATTCGGAATGCACACTGACAATATTTACCTTTGTTTCATTGGCAGCACCCGCATGAATAAACGCTTCTAGAATCGATTTATAGGAATCCTGCAATTCAACGTATTTTCCAACTAAACCAATAGTAACGGCATGTTTTGGATTTTTATGCTTAAACAAAAACTCGTTCCATTGTTTTAAATCGGGAGCAGCTTTTTCTGGTAAATTTAATTTTTTCAAGGCTACTCGATCCAAACCTTCTTCAAGCATTAAATTGGGCACATCATAAATGGTTGACGCATCAATCGATTGAATAACTGCTTCGCGTTTTACATTGCAAAACAAGGCTAATTTATGTCGCAATTCTTCTGACAATTCATGTTCAGTTCTACAAACCAAAATATCAGCTTTTATTCCGCTTTCCATCAACGTTTTAACTGAATGTTGCGTTGGCTTTGTTTTCAACTCGCCAGCCGCCGCTAAATAAGGCACTAAAGTTAAGTGAATTACAATACCATTATGCTCGCCTAATTCCCATACCAACTGACGAACGGATTCAATATAAGGTAAGGATTCGATATCGCCGACTGTTCCACCAATTTCTGTAATCACAATATCAAAATTTCCCGAATTGCCTAACAATTGCATTCGTTCTTTGATTTCGTTGGTAATATGTGGCACGACTTGCACCGTTTTGCCTAAAAATTCACCTCTTCGTTCTTTTTCAATTACTGAAAGATAAACTCTTCCGGTGGTGACATTATTGGCTTGGGATGTTGGCACATTTAAAAAACGTTCGTAATGGCCCAAATCTAAATCGGTTTCTGCTCCATCATCAGTGACATAACATTCGCCATGCTCGTAGGGATTTAGGGTTCCGGGGTCGACATTAATATACGGATCAAACTTTTGAATAGTCGTTCGATAGCCGCGAGCTTGCAGTAATTTTGCTAAAGAAGCCGCAATAATTCCTTTTCCTAAGGAAGAAGTTACGCCGCCTGTAACAAAAATATACTTGGTTTGATTCATTGTTTTTTTGTTTGTAGTTGTAGTTGTGTGTACTTTAAAATAAATGGACTTACTTCATTTTAAAACGGGGCAAAAATACGATTATAATTTGTCAAATTGAAAATTAATCGTAGCGAAATTTATTTAAAAAAAGAGAAATAAAAAGGAACGGCAGTTATGGTTTTGCAAATTTTTTACGAATGTTTCGAACCAAATCTTCTAAACCATTTAGTTTTAGCTCATAAACCAACTGAAGCTGCTGGCCTAAAGTTCCTTTTGGGAAACCTTTTGTTCGATACCAAACCACGTAATATTCAGGCAAATCAATTAAGTAATAGCCTTCATATTTGCCAAATGGCATTTTGGTATGAGCCAATTGAACTAAAATTTTTTGTTGGTCATCCATAATTTTAAATAATAATAGAAACGATTAAAGCCAATGAAATTTAATCTTTTTTTCGATATCGGGATGCAAACTAAACCAAACAGGACAAGTCATGGCGGTTCGTTCTAAAATAGTTTTTGTTTTATCGTCTGGATGAACGGAAAACTTAAAATCGATTTCAATTGTAATTATCCGACGCGGGTCGGTACCCATTATT
>Ga0105045_10002103_pt1 | contig 16686 bp, 18 predicted proteins | sample MAT02_FD_78089 | JGI IMG/M metagenome (GOLD analysis project Ga0105045, IMG submission 78089) | Freshwater microbial communities from Lake Fryxell liftoff mats and glacier meltwater in Antarctica - MAT-02 (megahit assembly) | ecosystem: Environmental > Aquatic > Freshwater > Ice > Liftoff... | reverse complement strand
CGCCCATATCATTGGTGCAGACGCCACCGAAATGATCGCCGAGCTAACCCTCGCGATCACGCTCGAGGCGACTTACGAAGAACTCATCGCCACGATCCACGCGCACCCGACCCTCAGCGAGGCCATCCATGAAGCCGCAGCAGCATCTCAGGGTCACGCCATTCACATTTAGCACGCTCGCTTGATGAGTGATCTGCCGCTAAAGAAGACTTCCACTCCTTATTCGGGCCAAGGTGTCCTTGCGGCTGCAGCGTGGGTTCTAATTAGTGGAGCTGCTCTCTTTGCGTTCTCGCTTCAAGCCGGGCATCCCAAATTTTCCAACGAGCGACTACAGGAATTGGTGTGACAAAAAATCCGTGCCACCGGGACCCTTTGCGAGCTCCATGGCTCCGCTCAAGTCACTGTCGAGTTGCCATCGCAAATCACGCTGGATTAATTCTCGATCCCTCCTAATGATCCCAACCTGTGAAGGTTTTATCCCTCCTTTTGATTATTGCAGCAGCCGTTGTCATTTTTGCAATAACCCGTCCGGCGGAGCTGGGGGCCAAGAAACTTCAAGACGTTTCGGCACTGGCACCAGATCCTCTCAGCTCACCCACTCCCAAGCCGAGGTCCACACTTTCCATTGAGATGTATGAGCGGTGGGCCAAAGAAACGCTTGCCGACAAAAAGGCCTCAAAAGCTGATAAAGAAAAAGCCGTGAGATACCTCGAGGAAGCCAACAGGCTCCGCACGAGCCAGTAGCAAGTGGCCGGCCTGGCCATTCGATCCTGTCTCATGAAGGATTCAACTTCCCTGCAACCTAGGCGAACCCCAGCAATCAGTGACGATAATCGTCTTCCTATTTTTGAGTTCTTTGCTGACTCCGTCACCTCGCTACAACTCGAGGAAATTTCTGAGCAAATGGATCCCTTGCGTTGTTAAGATGGACTCTGGGTGAAACTGGACGCCGTAAACCGGGAGCTCACGGTGGGCTAGTCCCATAATCTCACCCTCTGCGGTTTCTGCTGTGATCTCAAGGGCATCGGGAAAGGTCTCACGCCTGACAAGGAGGCTATGATAGCGAGTGGCCTCGAAGGGACTTGGCAATCCCGCAAAAATGTTCTGGCCCGCGTGGAGGATGGGAGACGTCTTGCCATGCATCAATCGCTCCGCACGCACGACCTCGCCACCAAAGACCTGCCCTATGCTTTGATGACCGAGGCAGACTCCAAGGATCGGGATGCGCGTGCAGAAGGCTCGTATGGCTTCGCAACTAATTCCCGCCTCGTTCGGCGTGCATGGCCCTGGCGAGATGATGAGCTTATCGGGAGCCATGGCCGTCATTTCTTGGATGGTAATTTCATCGTTTCTTCGCACCACGATTTCTGCCCCCAACTCGCCAAAATACTGGACAAGGTTGTAGGTAAAGGAATCGTAGTTATCAATGACCAGAATCATGAAATATCCCTCGCTCGATCAATGGCCCGAAGACCAGCCATGGCCTTGTTAACGGTTTCTTGATACTCACCCTGTGCGGTGGAATCCGCTACGACTCCTCCGCCGGACTGCACGTAAGCGTGGCCGTTTTGCAGCAAGACAGTGCGTAAGGCGATGCAGGAATCAAGGTTTCCGTCGAAGCCGAAATACCCAACAGCGCCTCCATAAGAACAGCGCTTGTTCTTTTCGAGCTCGGAGAGCACTTGCATGGCCCTTACCTTCGGAGAGCCGGAGACAGTCCCTGCGGGGAAGGTGGCCCGCATGACATCATAGGCAGAACGCCCCCCGGCAAGCTGCCCGGAGACATGAGAGACGATGTGCATCACATGGCTATAGCGCTCGATGGACATGAAGTCGCTCACCACCACAGATCCAAATTCGGCGATGCGACCCACGTCGTTACGGCCCAGATCTACCAGCATGAGGTGTTCGGCTCGCTCCTTAGGATCCGCGATTAGCTCCTCCGCATAGGCCTCGTCTTTGGCTGGCGAGGCCCCTCGTGGACGTGTGCCCGCAATGGGGCGAATCTCAACGAGCTTATCGGTGAGCCGCACATGAACTTCTGGCGAGCTACCCACCAAGGAGTAGCCACCCGGACACCGGAGACAAAACATGTAGGGCGAGGGATTCACGAAGCGCAGAGCTCGATAGAGATCAAGCGCGTCCCCAGAGAATTCGGTTTCAAAACGCTGGGAAGGTACAATTTGAAAGATATCGCCTGCCCTAATATACTCTTGGGCCTGCTCGACCATGGCGTAGTATTCTGCCTGTGTGGTATTCGAAGTGGCGGGCGAAATGGCCACATCGGCGTCAGGAAAAATCGGAGAAAAAGCTATAGGCTGCCGCAAGAGCTCGAGGACATTCTGAATGCTAGCCACTGCCTCGTCGTAAATCGAAGCGACGTCACCTGCATCAATAAACGCGTTGGCAACAATCTTGATTCGACGGCGCTTATGGTCAAAAATTAGAACGACTTCCGTAACAAGAAAAAACAGGTCGGGAATTCCCAAGTCATCAGGGGGAGGCGCCGGAAGTGTGGGCTCAAACCAGCGCACGCAGTCGTAGCCGATATACCCGACCGCCCCGCCATGAAATTGCGGAAGTTGCGGTTCGCCACTCGTCTTGTAGCGAGCCATCCACTTTTCTAAATCATCAAGAGGGTCGCGCTCACTTTCAAACGTGTGCTCAGTCCCCGACTCACAAATGGTAAGGCTCTTTCCCCGAGCAGTGAACGTCGCACGCGCGCCAAAACCGAGGAAAGAATAGCGTCCCACTTGGTCATGTTGCTCGGCGGATTCCAGCAAAAAAGCAGGGGAGCTTTTGCCTAGCTTCGCGAAGGCCGTAACTGGTGTGTCGCCATCGGCCACGATTTCTGTCCATACCGGAACGATACTTGCCTTACTCGCACGACCAACAAAATCCGCTCGCGGCGGATGAATACACATCATGAAAAAGAAACCTTCGGCGCAACTTTCTCCTCGGGGTTATCAATCTGGAACAACTCTGCCGCCGCAAACTGGAACATGCCCGCGATGATGCTCGTAGGGAATACCTCGCGCTTCGTATTATAGGCCATCACCGAATCGTTGTAGGCCTGGCGCGCGAACGCCACCTTGTTCTCCGTCGAGGTGAGTTCTTCGGTGAGCTGCATCATGTTCTGATTAGCTTTAAGATCCGGATACGCCTCTGCAACGGCAAGCAGGCGGCCAAGCGAAGCTGTCAGGCTTCCCTCTGCACCGGCAAGCTCCTTCATCGCTTGGGGATCTCCGGGATTCGCCGCAGCACGACCACCGGCAGTTTGTGCAAGATTGCGAGCTTGAGTCACAGCTTCGAGCGTGCCGCTCTCATGTTTCATGTAGGCCTTTGCCGTTTCGACGAGGTTAGGGATCAGGTCGTAGCGGCGCTTGAGCTGAACATCAATTTGCGCGAAGGCGTTTTTGAAGCGGTTCTTGAGGGTAACGAGGCCGTTGTATTGGCCGATCGCGTAGAGCGCAAATACGACTCCCAGACCAGCGATAACGAGCAAAGCAATAAGTAATGAAACCATAGTGCCATTATCCTGTGCCGGTTGCGCGTTCTAAGCAACTTGGAAAAGCAAAAAACGCGGATCCGTGCAACTCCGGATTAGTTTGTGATCCACACGCGACACCGAGCATCGCAAGATGTGGAAAAGAAAATACGAAAAAGAGCTTGCCATATTTCCCACACCGCGCACCTTAAAGGTCGCGGCCCATACGGGGCATGGAAGGTTGCTAGTTGTGTTTCTTTCGACGGGTGTCGTGAACTCTCAGTGGCGATTTTGAAATCCGATCATCGGAAACAGCCATCACAGACGAGCCAAGAACAAATAAACTATGACAACAAAACTCTACGTCGGAAATCTTTCCTTCGATACCACAGAAACAGACCTCAGCGATCTCTTCTCCCAAGCGGGAGCCGTAAGCGAGGCAATCCTCATCAATGACAAAATGACCGGTCGCTCCCGCGGCTTCGGGTTTGTCACAATGGCTGACGCTGCAGGCGCCGCCGCTGCAACTGCCAAGTTTAACGGCATGGACGTGCGAGGACGTAATCTCACCGTCAACGAGGCTAAAGATCGCGAATCCAACGGTGGCGCTGGTGGCGCTGGTGGTGCACGCAACTTTGGCCCAGACCGCCGTCCAGCACGTCGCTACTAAAACACTTGCGTTGGCAGAAGCCAGCGATCTGTAACAAGAACTAACAAAACACGAAAACGTCCCAGTTCATTCTGGGGCGTTTTTTTGTGCACTGTTTCATTCCTCTTTCCGAAATCTCATTGCCATTGCAAGGTTCGAAGCATTAGTTTCTGTAAGGCCCTAAACGCGCGATTAGCTCAGTGGTAGAGCGCCTGCTTCACACGCAGGAAGTCGCAGGTTCAAACCCTGCATCGCGCACCAGTTCTTACGACCTCGTTTTTGAAGCGCTAGAATCGCTCAAATACAAGCTCTGCGGGATTTTGGTTCCGAAAGATGTATTTGGGAAACGGTGGAACAAACTCGTTTCTCCAACACGCAATGACACACGAAAATGCCATAGCCTTGAGGACGTTGAGCTGAAATCCGATTCGTAAGGGAAAATTGAGAAACGATGTTATCTAGAATTCAGGATAAGCCTTTTTCTTACCACTGACTTTTCACACGGTTTGCGCTCAGGTGTCCTCTCCTGAGTGGTCGCTCGGCAGCTAAGCTTTTTTAACCAAGGCCATAACTATTGCGACAACCGCGAGGATCACGAGGATATGAATAAAGCCGCCTAGGATGTTGAATCCAAGCCAGCCCGTAAGCCAGAGGATGAGGAGAATAACAGCGATTGTGTAGAGCATACCTAGTAATCGCAGCCGCGGGCGGATTTGGCCGTCTGTGACAATAGACTTTTTCAGCCATGGTTTTTGCGTATCCGGGCGAGAGCAAATCCGAGCTAGCAATGATCACCCGGGGTAAAGGTCACGATCCGGTGGCGGGGTCCGGTCGATTCAAAGTCTTCGGATTCCAACGCACGACGCCCGAACTCCCCATCGTCGCCGACAGTTTTCACACCAAACCGCTGTTGAGATTATTGCAATCGGCGGATGGCTTCCAAGTGCTAGCACTCAATCTTCAGGAGATAAAACTCTTTGAGAGAAGTCGCGAGGTGCTGGATCCAAGCCCTTTGGCAACCCTGCATCGCGCACCAGTTTTTTTCTACCTCGATGGTGCCTCACGAGCCCCTACAAGCACCTCTGGAGATTGGGCTGGGGTGAAAAGTGGCGCGCGTCACTCGCTGCGGACGAGCTTGGTGATCCGGCCGCCGGTAATCCATTCGACCACAAAGATTGAGCCATGAGCGTCAACCGCTGCCGAGTGAGGACTATTAAATTGCCCTTCTCGCACCCATGAGCGCTCGTTGGGCCAGCCTGCTAGCGTGTCGGCGTTTTCCTGAAATCCGATCCGCGTCACTAGGCGGTCTTCGCCGTCAAGGATGCTCAGACCAGCGATGAGTTCGGGCACGACGAGATGGTTTCCCATGGGAATGGCTACATCGGGGCTGTGGAGGACGTCGGCTCCAAAAGTCCGGCGAAATGTGCCATCAACTCCGTACACTTGAAATCGGCGGTTACCGCGGTCGGCGATGCAGAATTCTGGTTCGCCACTGCGTGTATCTAGGTTCAGACCGTGCGGACAATTGAAGCGCCCCGCTCCCTCGGTGCCGTCGAGCGTGGAGAGGTAATGGCCGGCAGCGTTGTAGCGATGCACGAGCGAGGAACCGTAGCCATCGCTCACCCAAATATCGCCGTTTCCGCCGTGGCGTCCCTCGGCCACTGCGACCCAGGTCGGGATATAGTTTCCACCTTGCAGGTAAGTGGAAATCTCCGGCGGCCCGAGCGATTGTAGAACTTCTCCGGAGAGAGTTGTTTTGACAACGCGCTTGGTCACTTCATCAACCAGCCAGAATCGTTCTTCCCCATCCTCTTCGACAACTGTCAGTCCATGCGCCCCGGGATAGTTTCCCCACGAGCGCAGGAGCGTGCCCTCGGGCGAGTAGAATAATACGGCCGGGTCGGCTTGGTGAAAAACGACGATTTCGCCATTCCGCAGGACGGCAATACCGTGAGTTCGGCCGTTGGTCTCGCCAAGCGGTGAGCTTGGAATGGTTGCCCAGTTTTCGATCCATTGGTAATTGGAAAACAGTGTACTCATTGGCGCGTTGAAGCGAAGATCGGATCGAAAAGGGTTGCGCGGCGTTGGTAGGTTGGCCGATTACGTGAACTAAGGCGTTTTTGAAATTTCTTGCAGTGGCCAGTCACGATGAAGATCGGGGTTGAAAGATTGAATGGCTCCCGTCGTTAAATCGACGGATAGAATGTGGGTCACTGAATTTTCGTTCTCACCAGCCATCCGCGAACGCTCTGCGGTTGGAGCTGGTCCTAAGATGAGGGCATAGCGATCTTGCGGAATCCATGCGCGTAGGTCGGAAAGCGGTAGGGCCACGCTCCAGATCGGCGCACCATTCTCGCTAGAAGCGCGGGTCAATTGCAGCCGCCCTTCCTCTCCTATTCGGTCGTGCGAAAGCACAAACACACTATCCGGCTCGCGGCGCCACGCGGCAACGGCCTTGTTGCTATCGCTCAGCTCTTGGGTCAGCAGGCCGGCCATTAAAAAATCGGGACTGTCCGTCAGAAGAGTTGGGTTTTGGTGCAGCATACCACGCCCCATAAAGCCCCCTTCCTCTTGAAGGACTGCGCGATACAGGCGAGACCGTTGCGGCTTGGTGAAGTCCATCCGCGGAGAGACGACTCCATGCTGCTTCATCTGCTCCAGATCTGCTGCCGTAAGCAGACCGAGCCATTGATCACTCACTCCATTCTGCGGAATCAGGAGGCCACGCGCCATCGCCCTCCAATCGGTTCCGTTACTGGGCGAAATCACCTTCTTCCGCGAAGTCGGCGAGTCATTTTCTGAAGGGGGATTGTTATCCGGATTGGCTGCAATATACGGCGTCGCCTCTGATGTGAGGGGATCAATGCGCACTTCCCGCGCGTCGTCCAAGCGTACGATCATGCCTGCCTCGGGTGTGAACTTGAGTGGTTGCATGGAGTCTGGTAGAAAGAAAGTTGTTGGTGGCTTGGGCAGAAAGTCCGCGATGGACGGATTGCGCGCTGCGATCGTTTCGCGATCTACGACGATGGCGCCATCAGCTAACCGAATGCCAACCAGCTCTGGAATGCGCGCCCAGAGCACGCCCTCTTCCAGGCCGATTGCTTTCGAATCCGCGTTCACCTTATCGCGCTTGATCCGTCGCCGCGATATGGGTTGCGCGGTCGTGGCGTCAATCTCCCAAAGATCCACATTGAGCCAACTCGTCGTATTCTGAGAGGCACTTGCACGCCCTCTGCTCCAGGTTGCAAGTTTCTCCCACTGGCTTGTCAGGTAATAGAGGCGAGGTGCTCCTGCATTCTCTGTCATCACCACTCCACCAAGGAGCTCTGCCGGATCGAGCTGCAATCCACTTGCGCGGTTGAATACTATCCAACCAGTAACGATCGCACTAAGAACAAGGAAAATGGACAAAAACGATTTCTTCATGATTTATTGGAGGTTGAACTTCCTTGGCAAATTCTTCTCGATTCTTTGATTTAGGCCTTCTCGGGCTTCGGGGCTCCGGGTCCTAGGGCTAGGAGTGACGCTCCTGAGAAGTGATTAATAGCAATTGCGGTATTCGAGTCGTTCATAGGCCGCGACGATATAGATAATGCTGGCGTCTGCACTAGTGTTTTCAGGAATTATGGCAAAGCGGTGGGAGGCTTGGTGTTTCCTGCACGGAACCAATTTCCAAAATGTTTTTTCATCCCCTCCCGAAGACTCAGGTAGTGGCTCTCGGTGGTTGCGCCTTTGCGGAGGGCGGCGAGGAGAGCGGGTGTGGTGAGTTCTTGTAGATCGCAGGCGATGCGGCTGACTCCCACAGCAGAGGCGTGGTGCGCGTCGCTCGAGGCAAGGGGACGTAGGCCGCGCGCCGTGGCGTAGGAGAGGGCGTCGGCATTGAATCGTCGCGAGCTGACGGCGGCGTTGAATGTTTCGAGAACCTCGAGTTCCAATGAATCCAGAACCTGCACGCGAATGCCTGCTCGCCATTTATCAAAGGGATGGGCAGGAATGGCCAATCCACCGGCTTGTTGAACAGCCGCAAAGACTTCTCTTACGTCGTGTCCGCGCATACGCGGCAGAGTGACGCCGAGGCAAAGCAAGTGACCCTGCGCGGTGCTCACCTCGACGCCGGGAACGACAAGGAACCCGCGCGGCGGAGGATTGGCCGCGAGATACTCGTGCGCGGCACACGTATCGTGGTCTGTGATGGCAATGCCACTGAGTCCCCTCGCCTGCGCGGAAGCGATGAGTGCCTCGGGCGAGCTTGAGGCGTCGCCGGAATACCATGAATGCATGTGGAGATCAAAGCGGTGAAGCATGGGAAAACGCTATTTCCCTTTGGTGTGCGGATAGTGTAAAGCATGAAGTGAAATCATGAGCGTCGCTTTTAAGGAATGGGCACTAGTCTGCGAGGCATTGGGCGACGGACGCCAGAGCCTTATTCTCCGCAAGGGAGGTATTGCGGAGGGTCGCGGTGGCTTTGCGTTTCAACACGATGAGTTTTTTCTTTTCCCAACGTGGTTTCACGAGCAGCTGCCAAAAACGACGCTGCCTGCGCACACTGTGCTGCCCGAGCAGAAGGAGGATGAAATCGAAATCCGCTACGCAGCAACCATAATCTGGTCGAGGCTCTTGACGAATCCCGAACACGTGCTGGGACTTCGGGAATTCCACGTCTTACACGAGAGCGTCGTGCAGGATCGCTTCTGCTACGACGGCATGCAGGGCCTCTTCGTTGCCTTTGTGCGGGTTTTTCGCTTGGAGCCAGCCTGTGTCTTTCCCATGGAAAAAAAGTTCGGCGGTTGTCGCTCGTGGGTTAATATTCCCGATCTGGGCCACTGCGCTTTGGTTTCTGTTTTGAGTGATGAGGAACACGATCGCCGCACCAAGGGTCTTCACGCGATATTAGGATGAGCATTTTTCACTCATCAGATTGCGTCCATCTAGGATAACGTGGGGACTATGGAATCGTTGAGCGAGGCTTACGCCGAATTTGTGATACCGACCTACGGGCGGTTTGACCTTGACCTCTTGCGGGGCGCTGGATGCTCGGTGTGGGATGAGCAAGGGCGAAGATATCTGGACATGGGTGCAGGAATCGCAGTGTGCTCGTTGGGACATGCGCACCCGGAAATCACAGCCGCAATAAGCCAGCAAGCGGCGACATTGGTGCATACTTCGAATCTCTATCGCACGGTTCCTCAAGCGGACTTGGCACGCCGATTAGTGGAGGTGACAGGACCCGGTAAAGTCTTTTTTTGCAATAGCGGGGCCGAGGCGAATGAAGGTCTTATGAAACTGGCACGGCGCTTTGGGAGTGCGCTTGGGAGATTTGAAATCATCACCTTTTCGAATTCGTTCCATGGACGCACGTTGGGCTGCATCTCGGCTACGGGGCAGACAAAGGTGAAAAAAGATTTTGGACCATTACTGCCGGGATTCGCTCATGTTCGTTTTGGGGATTTAGGTGCCGTGCGTGGGGCGATTACACCTCAAACGGTTGCGATCCTCGTGGAGCCTGTTCAGGGAGAAGGAGGCATCCATCTGGCTTCGCCAGAATTTCTGCGCGGATTGCGCGACATCTGCGACGAGTGTGATCTCTTGCTCCTCTTCGACGAAGTGCAGTGCGGGCTCGGACGCACGGGGAACTTCTGTGGATGGCGGAGCATTACAGAAGATGTCGAGCCGGATGCCGTGTCATGGGCCAAGGGAATTGCCAATGGATTTCCACTCGGCGCCTTCTGGGCCTCACGGCGAGATTGCGGGGATCGCGGCTTGCTCTGCGACCTCCTCGGCGCCGGAAGCCACGGGACGACCTACGGAGGCAATGCAGTGGCGTGTCGCGCCGGTTTAGCGGTCATGGACATCATCGCGCGCGATCATTTGCTAGAGGCTGCTGTCATGCAGGGGGCAGCGCTAGTGCGTCTCTTGCAGGAGGCCGACATCCCTTATCGGCGCGAGGTGCGTGCTCTTGGACTTATGGTCGGACTGGAGTTTTCGGAAGACTTTCCTTCGGGCGAAGCAACCCCTGCGATGGCAGTAGTCCGTGCAGCGATGGCCGCCGGGCTACTCATCATTCCAGCAGGCGATCGCGTCGTGAGGTTTCTCCCTCCGCTCAATGTCTCTCTTGCAGAGCTGAGCGAGGCCGTGGAAAAACTTACAGCTGCCATCTCCGGCTTAAAACTTGCTACTGCTCCCCTATGAGGAATTTTCTTTCGATCGAATCCCTGACTCCAGAGCAGATCTCTCGCCTCCTCGCGGACACAGATCTCATGAAGGTGCGTCGAGGAAAGGAGGACGCCCAGGTCTTAAAGGGACAATGCTGGGCATTGATATTCTCAAAGTCCTCAACGCGCACGCGGGTTTCGTTCGAAGTAGGGATTCGCGAACTCGGTGGAGGCGTCATGTTTCTCGCGGCTGCGGATATCCAATTAGGTAGAGGCGAACCAATCTGCGACACCGCGCGTGTGATGGGGGGCATGCTGCACGGGGCAGTGATACGCACGTTCGAACAGCAAGAAGTGGAAGACTTTGCCGCATACTCCCAGATCCCAACAATCAATGCCCTGACAGATGCCGAACATCCCTGCCAGATTATCGCCGATCTTTTCACCATCATGGAAACCCGTGGCTCACTGGATGGGCTCAAGGTCGCATTTATTGGGGATGGGGATTGCAACGTGGCGCGTTCGTGGATGTGGGCGGCAGCACGCTGTGGGTTTGAATTACGCATTGCGGCTCCACACGATTTTCAACCTCCGCCTGAATTTGTCTCGCGTGTGGACGGAAACATTATTGTGACAAATGATATCCGAGCTGCCTCGGAGGGAGTGGATGTCCTTTACACGGACGTCTGGGTGAGCATGGGCAAGGAAGAGGAAGCAGCGCTGCGGGTAGCGAAGTTTGCGGGGTATCAAATCTCGGCAGAACTCTGCGCATTGGCACCGGAAGCCATGGTCATGCATTGCTTGCCAGCCTATCGCGGCAAAGAGATTACAGCCGATGTCCTTGAGGCACATGCCCACACGATTTTACGCCAGGCGGAGAACAGACTGCATGCCCAAAAGGCGATTTTAGCGGAATTGGTTTCATGAATTAAGCCATGAAGCTGACATCTTCCTCAGGCGGCCATACCCTTCGCACAAAATCATACATGATTATCGGGGGAACGCTTGTTGTCACGATGTCTGCCTTTGTTGCGCTCTTTGTTGGTACGCTTTTCTCGTCGCTCGGCGGGATTCAAGAGGACTTAATTCACGACCATGTTCGCCGTGTTGTCCTCCACCTGGACACATTGGTCAGAGAGCAACGAAATATCCTGCTTGATAACGCGATTTGGGATGAGACCTACAATTTCCTAGAGGGGACTAATCCGGAATTTGTTGCAGAAAACTTTCCCTCATATTCTGTAACGCTCGGCACTTCGGGCCAATCCTTCATAACACTTTTTTCTACGGAGAAAGAATCTGTGGCGATGCTGAGAGCGCAGAACGTGGAAGAAAACCCGAGCCTCGCGCGTCTTGCCACCAGTTCCTTGCTCGCACCAGAAGGCGTGTCGTCGGCTATAGGAATTCTGCCTGAGGGCCTCGCTATCTTCTCGGGATCAACCGTTCTAAGAAGCGATCAGGCGGCAGGCTCATCTGGATGGATTGTCTTCGGTAAAGTTCTTTCACCTCAGGCCATGAAAGACTTTGAACCTATTACGGGGTGTAGCATCTCAGTTCTCAACGGATCAAGGCCAGAGAAGTTGAAAACTTACGAGTTAAGTTACTCGACTCCTTCATCCTATCTCGGACAAGTGAATGTTTTTTTTCCAGGTGACCCACGACTGCCTCCCCCGGAAATAGGCTTCATGGTTGTCTTAGAATTCCGCGATACGTTGCACACCTCACCTATCTTTCTGGAAATGCAAGTTCCGAGCGATGTCTTTACTGCGGCTAAGCGTTTGAAGAATCAAACCCTTGGAATTCTTGTGGGCTGCCTTTTGGTCTTTAGTGCATTGTGCTTTGTTGTCATTGAAGTGCTTTTTCTTCGGCCTATTGCGCGGCTTGACGCCAAGATCGAACGGCTTGCCGGGGAAAATGGACTCCGTGCAGACGTAAAGGCCCAAGGAGGTGACGAGCTTGTCCGGCTTTCGCTCTCAGCGACGCGAATGCACGAGGCACTCCTGCAACGGGCGAGAGATGCTCGTTCGCAAGAGAACCTTCTCTCGAGCATTCTAGATACAGCCTTTGAAGGAATCATGGCTTTCCAAGCCGTGCGTAACGAGGCGGGTGAAATTGAAGAGTTTAGGCCTATCCTTGCAAATAAATCGGCTGAACGCATTTTGCGAGCGCCAGTCCCCGAGATTCTCGCTCGAAGCTTTAAGCAAAACTTTCCGAGTTGCGATGAAGTGGGCCGATTTCAAAGGCAATGCGAAGTCGTGGAGACGCGTATGCCGCTGAGTAGCGAATTCTTGATGACGATTAACGGCCAAGAACTGTGGATCCACTCCGAGATCATGCCATGGAACGATGGCTTCGTCGTGACTTTCGAGGAAATTTCCCAACGCAAGCTGGCGGAACAAGCCGCGATGGACCAAATGGCCGAGATCGAGCAATTTAATCGCGCGATGGTCGGCAGGGAAGAACGCATTTTGGAAATGAAGGAGGAAGTTAATCGTCTGCGGTCGAAGCTAGGTATCGCTAAAGCCTACACCACGCCGGTCTTGTAGTTATGAACACCAGGACCGGCCAACATTCTCTTCTTCAATGCGTGGCGGACTGCTTGGGGATTCTTCTCGAGCAAGGCCAACTCGGAACGAAGATGCAACGGCTGCTAGCGAGGGTGGGACGAGCGGCAGCAGTGGATCGGGTCTATGTTTTTGAGAATGAGAAGCGTGAAGGCCAACTTTGTTGTAGCCAACGCTAAGAATGGGTTCGAGACTCGACATCCTCCCACTTGGAAGACCCTGAGTTGCAGCATATTCCCTATGCGCACCTCGACTCTGAGGTTCTCGAATACCTCTTGTCTGGGTCCAATTACGCTCGCCTCACGAAAGATCTCTCTCAAGGCTTTCGCAATGTTATGGAGCCGCAAAATATCGTCTCCTTCGTCTTTATTCCCATGACCGTGCAGGGCGGGTTATTGGGATTCATCGGCGTGGGCGATTGCTCGGTGGAACGTCAATGGAAGGACGATGAAATGGATTCACTGCGAGCCGTCGCCGCGGGGGTTGGGAGCGCCATCCTACGAGAGAGGGGTGACATCGCAGCCCAAATTCGGGCAGAAGAATCGGCCCGCAGCCGACGTGTTGCCCTCAGTCTGATGGAGGATGCACGCAAAGCCACTGAGGCCGCAGAGGCAGCAAATAACGCCAAGTCGAGCTTTCTCGCCATGATGAGCCACGAACTTCGCACGCCGCTGAATGGAGTCATCGGCTTTACCAACCTCTTGATGAGTGAGCCGCTCCAGCCGCAGGTGGCCGAGCGGGTGGAAATTATTCGCAATTGCGGACATTCGCTTCTGGCACTCATAGACGACATTCTTGATTTATCGAAAATCGAGGCGGGAAAACTTCAATTGGAACCTGCCCCTTTTGCTCTCCAGACTTGCCTCGACGACGTCATTCGATCGTTTGGTGCCGTGGTCAATCAAAAGGGGTTGGAAATCCGCTGCGACATGGATCCATCCGTTCCCTCATTGATTGTCGCGGATGAGAAGCGCCTGCGTCAGATATTTTTTAATCTCGTGGGCAACGCCGTAAAGTTTACTGCGGCGGGCATCGTTTCGATTAAAGTGCAGGCGAACCCACTTGAGAGAAATCGCACCGCACTGCTTTGCACAGTTTCGGACACTGGCATAGGGATTCCCGCTGAGGCACAACAGGGAATTTTTGAAGCCTTTGGACAAGCCCATTCAGCGATCCACCAGGATTACGGGGGTTCGGGTCTCGGGCTTACGATCTGCCGGAGGTTGTTGCAAGCCATGGGAGGCCGCATTTCTGTCATGAGCATGGTAGGGCAAGGCACGATGTTTACATTCGATCTTGTCGTAACCAATGCTCCGCGCCCTTCAGTGCCCATCGTTCCGCCGATTCGCAAAATCATCCTTGCCCCAAATCTTCGGATTCTTGCGGTGGACGACGTGTCAACGAATCTCATGCTCATCAAGGCAATTCTGGAACGCCTCGGCTATACGCCAACCTTGGCTTCGGATGGAAGAGAGGCGGTGGAGCTCGCACGAAACAACAAATTTGATGCCATTTTTATGGATGTCCTTATGCCGGTTTGCGACGGAATTGAAGCGACATGTCAGATACGAAAAGATGAGCAGCAATCATCTGAAAGAATGCCGACGCGCATCATCGCACTCACGGCCGATGCGTTGCCTGAGAATCGTCAGAAGTGTCTGGATGCCGGCATGGACGAGTTCCTTACGAAGCCCCTGCGGGTGAGCGACATTCAGTCCGCACTGGAAACCGTGTCACCGAGGACATCAACGTCTAACAATAGGTTCTAAGGCCCTAAGCGTTGCTGGAAGAGCACGGTAGCCGAAGTGGCCTTGATTAACTTTTAGCAATTGAGCGCCTGGCCAGCGGCGAGCGATGTCCTCCAGATCCACAGCGGGAGAGACTCGATCATAAACACCGGCGGTGATAAAAATGTTTTTTGGATCACAGAGCGGCACGCCATGCAAAGGAGAACCGAGGTGAGAGAGACCTACCGTATTGCCCTGCACATGGCCCTGCCGCCGCAGCGAACTGCGGAGCGATCGCGCGCCAGGATTTTCCCATACAGCACGCTCCGTATTGACGATCGGCTGCACGAGGGAGAGAAATCGGAGGTCACTTTCGAGAAACGAGAGCAGGGCGCCAGCCCAGCCACCATAGCTCATACCCAAAATTCCAAACTCTCGAATCCCCCTCGCACGCAGAAGAGCCATAAGTTGCCGAAGCTCAATGACGGCTTGCCGTAGAGTGTGGGCATTCCGAACAAGGTCGGCGGTCACAGCCAGTTCGCCATTGAGGAGGCGGCGAGGGCGGCGAGAATAGTGGTAGGGAAGATGCGGAAATGCCACGCTCCATCCGCGGTGGTTAAACCAATCAGCCACGCGACGGTAGCCACTGTCGTTTGCACTCATCAGCGCGTGCAGGAGGAGGAGCACAGGAGCGTTCCGCGACTTTGCGGGGTAGAAACTCACGTGAGTGCGATCATTTTCTACGTGGCCGCTGGGCAGCGGATTATCCCATGCGAGAAAGTGCTCGCTCTGCACGGAGCCAGAGATTGCAGGCATGCGATAGTAGTCTTGGCGTGTGAGTGCCGCGTGCTCAGTGATGTAATCGGCAAATGTTCGAAGCGAGCACACATCCCCTCTTCGTCTCCACTGCACGACGTTCATCATCATACACATCGCCGTGTCCATGGCCCAAAAGGCGGTTCGCTCCGCGAGGTGCTTCATGCCTCGCTCATGCGCTGTTTCGGGGAATGAGGAAGATCATTGCCCGTCAGAGAATATTTCTGGAAGAGTTCGGCTTTCAACTCGGCCATCGAGGAATGGAGAGCTTGCAAGAGCTCACGGCGCGCCTCCGAGCGATTCGCAGTTCGGGGCGGGAGAATCGGTTTTCCGATGGCTAAGTAGACACGCGCTCGCCGCCAGAAGAACCAATTCCGTGGATTATAGAGTCGCTCGCTTCCAAGAATAATCGCAGGCACCACGGGACACTCTGCCCGGACGGCCAGCAAAGCCACACCCTCACGAATGGATCCTCCACAGAGCATGGAGTCTTGGCCATCGCGGATCCCGCCTTCCGGGAAAACTCCCACGACTCGCCCATCCGCCAGCCTTCGCAAAGCTTCGCGCAGAGCTTGCCTGTCGTCGCCATTTCGCTGCACAGGAATCACGTCCAGCCATCCAAAGGCGGCTCGCGACCACCATGTCCCAAGCAGCTCGCTCATAGCTATCCATTCAATTCGTCGCGAGGACCATCCACTAAGAAACGGAGGATCAAAGTGGCTAATGTGGTTGCAGGCGAGAATGTAGGCGCCCTTCGGAAGTTTGCCATAGCGCACCACGGAGGTGCGAACTGCCAAGGTAAGCCCTACACGGAGCGATCCGACCACGATGCGATGAAAGGCTGCGTGGAAAACGTTTCGAGCGCACTCCATTCTAGGCGGCGGGCTGAGTGAAGAACCGGCGTTGTTTATCGGAGATTGGTTTGCCGAGTTTTTCCAACACAAGGAGCATGTCCTCCCAAACCTTGCGTTTCTCGGTGATGGACTGATTGCGGAGCAGGTAGGACGGATGGTAGGTCACCATGAGCGGGATGCCTTGAAAATCAAGCCACCGACCTCGCAGGTCACGCATGAGAGCTCCCGTCGTTCCCGTAAGCCCCTCGACGGCGGTAGCTCCCAGGGCAACAAGCGCCTTCGGCTTCACAAGTCGGATTTGATCCTTGAGCCAGGGGAGGCATGTTGCCATTTCTTCTGGTTTCGGCTTCCGATTTCCCGACTCGCCCGCTGGCATGTCGGGGCGGCATTTTAGAACATTTGCAATGTAAATATCCGAGCGCGCAAATTCCATGGCT
>Ga0105045_10002102_pt1 | contig 16686 bp, 18 predicted proteins | sample MAT02_FD_78089 | JGI IMG/M metagenome (GOLD analysis project Ga0105045, IMG submission 78089) | Freshwater microbial communities from Lake Fryxell liftoff mats and glacier meltwater in Antarctica - MAT-02 (megahit assembly) | ecosystem: Environmental > Aquatic > Freshwater > Ice > Liftoff... | reverse complement strand
CCGAAAAACCTTTAGGTAAACCCCGCTCTCTATGGCGAGTAATATTATTATCAGTAGTTAGCTTGATGCTATATTACGGATGGTACAAGTGGATTATTCAAGAAGAATTGCGCCGCTATAACGCAATACGGTTTACTTAACGCTGGAGAGGATTTAAGATAGTAAAAACCGGAGGATTCATTTTTATGCCAGTACCTCTGTGTTTAACTTTAGCGAGATTGGCGAGGGAGTTTTTAGACCGTCCGGGGTTGAGTCCAAGTACGCAGCGTTCTTATGAGTCAACTTTGATGCCTCTGCTGGGTCATCGGGGTCGATTGCCGATAGAAATTATTAGCCGGACGTATTGAAAATGCGGTATAATTTATTTTGTAACTCCTTGGCTGTCTGTTCCAACAACTGTGTAAATCGTGACTGGGAGGAGTGTAAGGTAGAACCGCGAATTTAGAAAGTAACCAAAATTTTGAAAAACCTTGTTAAAAACCAATGCAGCCAGATTATCAAAAATCTCCCAAGTTGCCTCTCATCTCAGTCATTATCCCTGCCTACAACGCTCAAGTGAATATTAGCGCCACTCCACCTGCAAAGGCAGAGTTGTTTTATGAAAAAAGAAATTCAGGCTATTAAAACTCTGCTTCCTCTCCTCAGAATATACCCTTGGGCAATCCCGGCAATGATTTCCTTGAGTATGCTCGCTTCCCTTTCCGATGGCTTTGGTATAAGCTTATTCATTCCCTTTTTACAAACCTTACAGCAAGAACCAGCCCAAACTTTAACTGGCAATTATTTCATTGATTCTCTGATGAAAATATTCGTTGCTGTCCCTGAGAGCTATCGCGTCTTAATCATCCCATTGTGTATTTTAGTTAGCATCCTCATTAAAAATCTGATTGTATATAGTAATTCTATACTTTTTGCCTGGTTAAACTCACGAATTAGCAACCGATTACGCTGCCAAATTTTTAACCAAATTTTAACGGTTAGCTACTCTTTCTTAGAGCGCAGCGAATCAGGAAAGATTATGAATATTTTGGCGACAGAAAGTTGGCAGACCAGCAAAGCATTGAATATATTTGTTAACCTGATCTCGAATGCTTGCACGATTATTGTCTTGGCGACGCTGTTGATACTCATCTCTTGGCGACTCACATTAATTATTAGTATAGCGCTCTTCTTAATCTCACAGTTCATCCAGTTTGTAACGCGCCGAGTCAAACATCTATCACAGCAAGCTGTAGATGCTAATTCTCAACTCGCTGTCCGAATGTGGGAGGGATTAGGGGGAATGAGAGCCATCCGTTCTTTTGGACGGGAACCTTACGAGCAAGAACGCTTCGATCGCGCTTCCGAGCAGGTGCGAAACACCTTTTTGCAACTCGATATGCTGGGAGGGCTGATCAATCCGCTCTATGAAGTTTTTTCCGCACTCCTCCTGCTAGCAATTTTGGCGATCGCTCTCCTGCAAAACCAGTCAGCTATGCCAACACTACTGACTTTTTTATTCATCCTCTACCGCTTGCAACCCCAGGTACAACAGCTAGATATAGCGAGGCTAGGTTTAATATCTACCGCCAGTTCAGCAGAACTGGTGATGTCTTTTTTAGAGACTGCTGATAAACATTACATTCGCTCTGGTAATATTCCCTTTGACAAGTTGAAGCAGGCGATCTACTTTGAGTCAGTTTCCTTAACTTACAATCCAGAAGATCGACCGGCAATAGAGGATGTCTCCATCGAGTTCAAACGCGGCCAAACTACTGCTTTAGTGGGACCTTCAGGTGCGGGAAAATCTACGCTTATCAGCCTTATCTGCCGCTTTTATGACCAAACTTCAGGAGGAATTTATGTTGACGACTGCCCCTTAAAAGAACTAAATTTAACCGACTGGCGGAAGGGAATTGCGATTGTCAGCCAAGATGTCCACATCTTTAGCGGGACGGTGAAGGATAATATCGCCTACGGGCGCTTAGAAGCAACGGAGGCTGAAATTTTTGATGCTGCAAAACTTGCCAATGCTCATGATTTCATCAGCCAACTGCCGGAAGGGTATGACACGAAAGTGGGCGATCGCGGCGTTCGCCTTTCTGGGGGACAAAGGCAGCGCATTGCTCTCGCTCGCGCGATTGTCCGCGACCCAGATATTCTAATTCTAGATGAAGCAACGAATGCTCTGGATAGTATTGCTGAAAACTTGATTCAGGAGGCGCTAAATACGCTTAGTCAGAACCGCACCGTCATTGTTATTGCTCACCGCTTATCGACGATTGAAAATGCAGATAAAATTATTGTGATGGAAAATGGCAGGGCGATCGAACAAGGCAATCTCCAGTATTTGCTAAAACTTGATGGCCTCTTCGCCAAGCTTTATCACCTGCAACACCGCAACGTACAAAACTAATAGTAATTTGGTTAATTACTTATGCCTTATCCCATCATTGACATTGAAGTAACACAGCCCCTCCCAACTTTGACAATTGGTGAGGAAGATACGGGAATTGCCTTAGTAGTGCGGCGTAAAGATAAAGCTGTTGGTTTCATCATGCAGCCTCTTCCTCCAAAGAGCATTCTTTCTCCTGAAGATTTAGCTAAAACGATCGAGCGAGAAGTTGGCGCTAAGTTACTTCAGGAAGCGATTAGAGAAGAGTTAACTGCTGCCGAAAATGGCGATAACTTTCCGTCTCTGACAGTAGCAATTTGTACGAAAGATCGGCCGGAAAACCTGGCGCGGTGTCTGCAATATTTACTCAAGTTGCAAACACCTATTGCGGGTGAAAAGCTTGACTTTGAAGTCTTAGTAATTGATAATGCACCTTCTGATGAAAGAACGAAGGAATTGGTAGACTCTCTACCAGGAGTTCGCTATGCCAGGGAACCAAAACCCGGTTTAGACTTCGCTCGCAATCGCGCCTTACAGGAAGCAACTGGCGAAATATTAGCCTTTTTAGATGATGATGTTACCCCCGATCGCCAATGGCTGAAGGGCTTGATGGAAGCTTGGGCAGAAAATCCTGATGCTGGCGGTTTTACAGGGTTAGTGCTGCCTTATGAGTTAGTGACTGAAGCCCAAATTTTATTTGAAAGTCGGGGAGGTTTTCGACGGGGATTTGAGAAAATTCGTTATGGCAAAATCTTGCCCTACAATCCCTTATATCCCTGTGGTGCTGGCATATTTGGAGCGGGCTGCAATATGGCATTTCGCCGCGATGTTTTACTGAAATTAGGTGGATTTGATGATGCACTCGATACAGGTGCGCCCCTCCCTGGCGGTGGCGATTTAGATATTTTTTATCGAGTCGTTCGCGCTGGCTATCCCCTCGTCTATGAACCTCGCTATCTGGTGTTTCACCAACACCGCCGGGAATATGAAAAACTGCGCCGCCAGTATTGGACTTGGGGGTTAGGTTTTATGGCTTTTGTGGTAAAATCCTATCAGACCGATCCTGCCAAGCGATCGCAGTTAATCCGGCTGATCGCTTGGTGGATTGGCTATCAGTTAGATGAATTGCAAAAAAGTATCAGGGGTTGTCATCCTTTGCCCCCAGGCATGATTTTAGCTGAAATGTGGGGCGGTATCGTGGGACTTTTTGGCGAGTACCCCCGTTCTTTAAAGCGTATCGAACAGATTCGGCGGCAATTTGCCTAAAAAAAGGAGATTTGCTTCAGAACTTTATTTCGCCTTGAATGCAGGAAATGACAATTAGATTATGACTAAGCTTCCGCCCATTGATATCGTCATTTGTACTTATAACAATGCTCCCCTCCTCGACAAAGCTCTATTAGCACTTTCCCAACAGCAAGTGTCGCCAGAGTTAGAGTGGAAGGTGTTAGTGGTCGATAATAACTGCACGGATAACACGCAGGAAATTGTCGAAAAATATCGAGTGTCTGGAACAATTCCCTATCTTTCTACAGGCTCAGAAACACAGCAAGGATTAACCTATGCCCGCCACTACGGGGTTCAAAATACAACGGCTGATTGGATTGCTTTCGTAGATGACGATTGCTTCCTGGCAGAAGATTGGGTGGAGCAAGCTGTTAAATTTGCTGCGACTCATCCTGACTGTGGTGCTTTTGGTGGTCGAGTAATTTTAGATTGGGAAAATCCACAGCCTAAATATGTATTGAATTATGGGTACTCCTTCGCACAACAAGAACATGGCACAGAACCCCAAAAAAAATCTTGTCTTGTGGGAGCAGGATTAGTGCTGAATAGAGCAGCTCTGGCTCATACTGGTTGGATTGATAAACCATTACTGCACGATCGCATTGGCACCAAGCTGATATCAGGGGGAGATGTGGAAATTGCTTTGCGGATTTATGGCGCGGGATATGACCTTTGGTACACTCCTGATTGCCAGTTAAAGCACTTTATTCCGGCTAGGCGTACTTCTCAAAAATACCTGATAGATATTAACTACGGTCTAGGAACCTCTCAAGTTTTGGGCGATTCTCTACTTTGGTCTGGTTCTTATCGAGATTGGCTATTGAAATTTATTTGGGATGCAGTGAAAGCTTCCCAAAATATCGTAATTCAATCTTTAAGAGCGGCTTTGGGGCGGATGAATCCGGCAGAAGTGGAGATCAACAAAAGTTTTGTACGCGGTAAGTGGGCCGGAATTAACCGCATGATCCGCATGAGTCCAGAAGAACGAAGTTCGCTATTGGGACGTGCAAAATTAGTCGGTTAGCCACATCAATAAATCAATTGTTAGTTTAAGGTAATTTCTGTGAGTAACCCCTGGAAAGTTATTAATATAGAGCTAACTAAAGGCATTCCTGACTTGCCTTTGATGGCTGGTTATGGGGGCATTTACACCGTGTTTTGGTGGCATAATATACCCCTTGGTCAACAGGAGATTTTAGCCGATCAGTTGCCAATGTCAGCAACAGAATTGACTAATTTAGCGGTACAAGCAATTACTCCTACCATCGGCAGCCATTTGCTAGAACAAGGTTTTAAAGCGGCTTTGCCAGTTATTTCCAAGAATCCGGCACGCGATCGCCCGCCTGAGTTCCAAGCTCTAATGGCTTTGGAACAACCCCTTGCGAAGCTTGAGCAACACTTTTCAAACTTAAATAGTGAAACTGTTTCTGTTATAATCTGTACTAGAAATCGACCGGAACAATTAGAGAGATGTTTGCGATCGCTCCAAAACTTATCCCATCCTCCCCACGAAATTATTGTTGTTGACAATGCTCCCAGTTCAGATGCTACGCAACAATTAGTTGCAAAAATACCAGAGGTTAAATATGTCTTAGAACCTCGCCCTGGTTTAAGCGTGGCCCGCAATACTGGCATCCGTCACAGTACAGGCAATATTATTGCGTTTACTGATGATGACACGATCGTTCATCCTGATTGGATTGCCAGAATTGCTCAAAGTTTCACAGGCGATCTCGTGATTGCAATTACCGGGCTTATCCTACCAGCAGAACTCGAAAATGAAGCCCAATTAATTTTCCAAAAAGGTCATACTGGCTTTGGGTGGGGATACCGTCCAACGACCTTTGATACTCAATTTTTTGAGGAAATGAAGCCCTTAGCGGTTCCCGTTTGGCGCATTGGTGCAGGGGCAAATATGGCTTTTCGACGCGAACTTTTTGAAAAAATTGGATACTTTGATGAACGATTGGGAGCAGGTGCTTCTGGATGTAGTGAAGACTCAGAAATGTGGTATAGAGTGCTTGCAGAGGGGTGGTTTTGTCGCTATGAACCAACAGCAGTCGTTTACCACTACCACCGAGGCGATCTGGATAGCTTGAAACATCAAATGTATCACTATATGCGCGGACATATCGCAGCGCTTTTTGTGCAGTTTGAACGCTACAAACACTGGGGTAACTTGCGTCGCGTTTTCATCGCTTTGCCTATATATTATGTGAAGCGATCGATCGTGGGAGTATTAACAGGATTTAAAGGGGTAAATAGAACGCTATTTTCTGAAGTTTTAGGCTGTTTAGCTGGAGTACAATTTTATCTCCAGAATCAAAGTCGGAAAAATCACTAAATTTAGGTTTTATTGGAGAAAACTATGACAGCAATTCATCATTCAAAGATAATGGGAAACAAAGAAAAGTTGGGTCGTTTTTTATCTAACAACCCTTTTCCGCATGGTTTAACTCAAGGATTTTTTTACCGGGAAAAAATGCGAGCAATTTACCGCATTGCCCCTGACTTTCCCTTAAAAGAAGTATTAGAAATTGGAGGCGGTCAAGGTGGCTTGACGGCTTTACTCTATCCGCAAGCACAGATTACCAATATTGACCTCGATCCTAAGTATGTAAATGCTCCGTGTAACCAACAGGAAAAGGTGCGCTTTATCTGTGGTGATGCGACTAATTTACCCTTTCAGAATGATTTTTTTGATCTAGTAACGATGTTCGACGTGATCGAGCACATTCCCGATCATCAAAAAGCAATCTCAGAAGCGCTGCGAGTGCTCAAACCCAAGGGATTTTTATTAATTAGCACTCCCAATGAAAACTGGCGCTTTCCCTACTATGAATTTATGAAACCACTTTGCCCACCGGAAGCGGAGGTGATGGCAGAATGGGGTCATGTCCGGCGTGGATATACCCTCGATCAACTAACAGGATTAATTGGTTTGCCTTGCCAGAGTTCTGCGACTTTTATTAATCCATTGACAGTAGTCTCCCATGATGTTGCTTTCTCCCGTTTATCTCCTCTCAAACGCCAATTTTTTTGTACTGCACTCAGTCCTTTAACTTGGGTGAGTTATTGGCTACATAAACCTGAATCATTGGGGACGGAAACTGCATACGCTTGGCAAAAGCTAGCCTAATTAATTATAAAAAAGCCCCCTGAAAACCCTGTGGCTTGAGCATCGGGGATGAAAGGGAATCGCAGGCTTTAGCCTGCCTACTCTCTTTGTTGCTCAATGTAGCGTTTAACCGTTTCCGTACAAATGTTACCAGCGGTAGATATAAACAGGACTCGGAGTCCACAAAGTAGGCAGCTTAAGTAATTCAGGGAACTCCTTTCTTAAATAGTTTTTAGGTATTGACATCTTGTATATTCATACCGTATATTAAACATGACACAAATACAAGAAGATCGAAGCTTGTTAACAAACCATGTCTACAAATTGCGCCCCAATCAAGCACAGGCTTTGAAAATGGCTAACTGGGTAAATATGCTTAGAAGCCATTTCAACTGGTGTCTAGCTGACAGAATTACCCAATACAACCAACAATTTATTGCAGGCGATTATTGCGACATCAGAACCAAGGGTGAAGCTTGCCCACTAACCTGTTTTGTTAGCAAAAGCGGAGCATCTGGAAACCCTTGGAAAGATTCAAAGTTTGACAAGGAAGGTAAGGCTAGAAATCCTAGAAGAAGTGCTGGGGATATTCAGATAACTGCGTTGCCAGAGTTAAAAATAGCTAGACCTTGGTATGCTGGCATAGATTCAACGGTTTTGCAACAAAATGTTAAGCGGTTAGATGTTGCATACAAAAACTTCTTTGAAGGTCGGGGTTTTCCTAAGTTTAAAAACCGCAGTAATTTCACATCTTTTACGTTTGCAATGGGTGTGAAATTGCAAAGCAGCTAAAATTGTTGGACGTTTTTATCAGAAGAATCGGGATAAGCGACAAGCTTACCAATGGAAAGTTGCGAATAAAATTGTGTCTCGAAATATCGACGCAATCGCTTTAGAGGATTTGAATGTTTCTGGGATGATGCGCCGATGCAAGGTGAAATCTGACAAAGGTAGATTTCTCAAAAATGGACAATCCCGAAAAAAGGGTTTAAACCGCTCTATCTCTGATGCGGGTTGGGGTGAATTGATATTAAAGATTGACTATCTCGCTGCGAAGCAAGGAAAAATCACAATTAAAATTAATCCCAAACACTCTAGCCAAGAATGCAGAAATTGCTGTCATGTTGACAAGTCAAATCGAAATGGTGAAAAGTTCATCTGTGTCGAATGTGGCTATCACGAACACGCCGATATTGGTGCTGCGAAAACCATTCGAGATAGAGCATTGTTAATGGTACGCGGGGACTCCGCGAAACCTGGGCTGAGCGTCGTCGAAGCCCTAAACGCCCAAAAAATATCACCACGCTCAAAAAGCAAACGTGGTGAGTTTGGGAACCTGATTACTCAGGATATTAAGGCCGAAATGTCTTAAGAATCCCCGTGTCTTTAGACCGGGGAGTGTCAAGAACTTGATGAACACTCAGCTTAAGGGAAGTTTAAACAATGAGTAGCCCACCAGAACCAAAGATCGCTCTCCTACACTGGGGCGATTTAATCGAAGATTTTTTAGATACCATCGGGGTTTCCTTTGAAGCTTTTTGCAATGAAATAACTGGCGGCTGGATGTTTGGCTACATTGAAGCGCTGCGACGGGTGGGGGTGCGGACAGTGTTATTCTGCATTTCTGGTAGCGTAACGGAACCCGTGCGCTACACCCACAAAGACACAGGAGCTACAATCTGCGCCCTGCCGGCACCTCAACTCTACCAAGCTGTCCGCCGCCAGATGGTCAACCCTCAAGGCTGGACAGTTCAGGATATGTTTGGGGAGGTTCGAGGCTTCCGCCGTCTGGTGTTGACAGGGGTGAAAAGCCTAACTCCTTATCTGGCGACACCCCTAGGTTTACTGGCGGATGAACTACAGCGAGAAAACTGCCAAGCGATTCTCTGCCAAGAATACGAGTACCCGCGCTTCGACGCTTGCACTTGGTTGGGGTGGCGGATGGGGCTGCCTGTTTTTGCCACGTTTCAGGGGGGCGATTTTCAGGTTAGTCCTTGGGAAGGCTTGTCGCGCCCGATCGCCCTCAAAGCAAGTGCGGGTTTAATTATTGCTTCGCAAACCGAGGTACAGCGTGTGCAAAGTCGCTATGGCGTGCCTCCTGCCAAGATTGCTCGCATTTTTAACCCTCTGGATTTGGAATTGTGGCAGCCAATGGATCGCGCTGAAGCTCGGCAACTGCTGGGTTTTCCCAGTGACGCTGAAATTGTCGCTTGTCACGGGCGCATTGAGATTCGCCGCAAGGGGTTAGATATTTTGCTGGAAGCTTGGCAGCAGGTATGCAGCGATCGCCCAAACCGAGATTTGCGACTGTTGCTGGTGGGGACTGGTAGCGACGCGGAGGAATTGAGCCAGCGAATCGCTCAGATGCAGCTTTCAGGGATTGTTTGGGTGAATGAATACGTGCGCGATCGCGCTTTGATGCGGCAGTATCTTTCGGCGGCTGACGTTTATACCTTGGCTTCGCGGCACGAGGGGTTTCCGGTTGCACCTCTGGAAGCGATGGCTTGCGGGTTGCCAGTTGTGGCTGCTAATGCGCCTGGAGTGCCTGATATTTTCGAGGGAGGCGAAGCTGACGGTGGGATCGTTGTGCCCCGTGAGGATGCAACCGCTTTGGCAGGGGGGATCGGTCGGGTTTTAGACGATCGAGCATGGGGGCGGGAGTTGGGCAAGCGGGCTCGCATTCGGGTGGAAACTCATTTTTCTCTGGAGGCGATCGGTCTGCAACTGCGGCAGTTTTTGTGCGATCGTTCTTTAGCCTAAATTACCCAAGATCATCTCCGCGAAGAGACAGGATAATCTTGGGTAATTTAGGCTTTTCTATTATAGCAACCGCCCGTGTTAAGACGTAGAATAGAGGTCAATACGGTTTACTTAAGGCTTGGGAGGCTTTAAGATAATAAAAACAGGAGCATTCATTTTTATTCCAGTACCTCTGTGTTTAACTTTTTTGGATTTAAATAACGAACTGTATCGTCAAGAAGGGATGAAAGAACCGCTAATAGTTTGGTGGATTTTTGTGCCAGGTCTAAATTTAATAGTTGGTTTGTGGCAAATCCACTTTCTGAGCCAATTTTGGGCGATGAAACAGGGAATTGAAGTTAAGGATAACTTAGCAGAAAGCCTTCCTTTCCTCTCGGCTAACGCTTAATCTACTTCTTAGTCCGCGCAGGCGAACTTTAGTTTCTATAGACGCTGCTTTAACTTACAATAGTAATTCACCGATGCCATCCACCGAGCCTCCCCAAGACTCCCCCAAACCATGTCCAAGCAAAAAAAGACAGCCAGCAAAACCTACACCGAAATCAACCTCAGCGACCCCCAATACTACTTCAACCGAGAACAAAGCTGGCTAGAATTCAACAACCGAGTTCTTCACGAAGCCCTAGACCCCCGCACGCCTCTCCTAGAAAGACTGAAATTCCTCGCCATTTTCAGTTCCAACCTAGACGAATACTTCATGGTGCGAGTCGCAGCCCTCAAACAGCAAGTAGAAGCAAAAGTCAGCAAATTAACCTCCGATGGCAGCACACCTCAACAACAGCTAGATGGCATTAGCAAACGACTTTTGCCGATGGTTTCCCAGCAACACTCTTACTTTGAGCAAACCCTACGCCCCAAACTAGCAGCCAGCGGCATCCACATTCTCGACTACATCGACCTCAAGCAAGAACAGCGCACTTACCTACATCGCTACTTCAAAGAACAAGTATTTCCCGTACTCACACCCCTAGCCGTTGACCCCAGTCACCCATTCCCCTACCTTTCCAATCTCAGCCTGAATTTAGCAGTTGTAGTCAGAGATCCGGACACGCGAGAAGAACTATTTGCCCGCATCAAAGTACCCCAAGTCTTGCCCAGGTTTCTGGTACTACCGGCCGATTTGCAGTGGCAACAAAGAGGCAAATCTGCTGTCTGGACTGGGGTGCCACTAGAACAGGTAATTGCTCACAATTTAGAAGCTTTGTTTCCGGGGATGGACATTCAGGAATATCACCCATTCCGCATTACTCGCAATGCAGATTTGACCGTGGAGGAAGATGAGGCAGACGATTTGCTGTTGGCCATAGAACAGGAACTCCGCAAACGCCGGTTTGGAGGTTCTGCGGTACGCATGGAAATCCAAGCGATTATGCCACCTGCTCTGCGAGATATGCTCATGAATGAGTTGGATCTAGGTGAGCAAGATGTTTACGTCGTGGAGGGGCTGCTAGGTCTCAAGGATTTGATGTCTTTAGTGGGACTGCCAGTGCCTGAACTGAAAGACCCACCGTGGACACCTGTAGTGCCGCCTCGTTTGCGGAACTCGGAAGGGGGAAGGGGTGACGAATCCATCGCCCATGCTGAGGAGAGTGAGGATATTTTCACCGCAATCCGCCGGAGGGATATTATGCTGCATCATCCCTATCACTCCTTTGCTGCTACGGTGCAGCGATTTGTGACTGAGGCGGCGCACGATCGCGCCGTGTTAGCGATTAAGATGACTTTATACCGGACTTCTGGTGATTCGCCGATCGTCAGTGCCTTAATTCAAGCAGCCGAAAATGGCATACAGGTAGCCGTTCTAGTGGAACTTAAGGCTAGATTCGACGAGGAAAATAACATTAATTGGGCCCGCAAATTAGAACAGGCCGGAGTTCATGTAGTTTACGGTTTGGTGGGACTCAAGACACACACCAAGATTCTGATGGTGGTACGCCGGGAGGACGGGTGCATTCGGCGCTACGTCCATATCGGTACTGGGAATTACAATCCGAAGACGGCGGGACTGTATACGGATGTGGGTTTGTTGAGTTGCCGGGAGGATTTGGGTTCAGATTTGACGGATTTGTTTAATTATTTGACTGGTTATTCGCGGCAGGTGTCTTATCGTAATTTATTGGTGGCACCGGTCAATATGCGCGATCGATTTTTGGCCCTCATCCGTCGCGAATCTGAATTTTGTCGCTTGAATGCTGAAACTGGAAGCGGTAGCTGTGGTCGTATTGTCGCTAAAATGAATGCTTTAGTTGACCCTCAAATCATTGTTGCTTTGTACGAAGCTTCTCAAGCTGGGGTAAAAATTGATTTGATTATCCGGGGGATTTGCTGTTTGCGTCCCGGCGTTGAAGGTGTTAGCAAAAATATCAAAGTTATCAGTATTATCGGCCGCTTTTTAGAGCATTCTCGGATGTTTTATTTTTTCAACGGTGGTCAGGAGGAGGTTTATATTGGTTCCGCTGATTGGATGCAGCGAAACCTCACCCGTCGGGTTGAGGCGATAGTTCAGGTGGAAGACTCGACAATTGCTATGGAGTTGCAAGAAATTTTAGGGGTGATGTTGGCGGACAACCGCCAAGCTTGGGATTTGCAGTCTGGGGGTCACTATTCTCAGCGACGGCCACCTGCTAATTGCCCGGAAGTGAGTTCTCAAAATATTTTAATGGATATGGTCATTGGTAATTAGTCATTGGTAATTGGGCATGGGGCATTGGTTATCTGTTATTAGTTAACAGTTATTAGTTATTAGTTAACAGTTATTAGTTAACAGTTATTAGTTATCTGTCAACAGTCAACAGTCAACAGTCAATAGTCAACAGTCAATAGTTAACAGTCAACAGTCAACAATGCCCAATTCCCAATTCCCATTAATTAAAAGTGCGCTTGAATTCTTCTAACAAATCATCAATTTCTTCGATAGCCTGACTCACATCTATTCTCAGAGCTCCCAAATCCGACCTATCTAGCAGCCGCACTAGGGATTCCCGCTTAATCTCGATTTCTGCTACTCGCTCTTTGATTGTTTGTGCGTCCATTGTTTGCTTCCTTATTTTCTATGAACTGTGAGTATTTCTGGTTTAGTTATTCTTCCCAAATCGGCATCAAAGATTGCACGACTTTTAATAGGTTTTAATCTTCTGCATTTTACAACAAAATCTTAAAACTTGTCTAATATAGCAGATATTGAAGGAAGAAGTCGATGTGAAAAATCAATAATATCATTTACGGTTGCATTAGAATGATTTAACCGCTCTTGGCGCAGAGGGCGCAGAGTCGGAGAAGAGAGGGATGAGTACAGGACGATATCAACCAATTTGATCTAAAATCAATTGTTGTCGGATATTAGCGTAGAAAAGGGGGACGTTTGCTATCCGTGGACTTATTTTTGATCATTTCAGCGAGAAATCGCTTCAGAGCTTTTTCGCGATTTTTCATGAAAGCAGACCAAAAACCTGGTTGATATTCATCCATTGTCTTGGCTAGGGCCCAGACATCTATGGCTAAGATGTTGTAAAGTCTCTCATCTTCGCGCTTGAGCGAGTTAATCTGCTCTAGAACTGACTTGTTTGATCCAGGATTTTTTCCGTCTTCGTCTTTGATCATGTCTCAAAAATTGGTTATAAGGGCAAGAGGGTCGATCGCGACCCCAACTTTATATAATTTAGTGATAGTGGTGATCTCGATCGCCTTATGAAACCAAATGCACATGATTAGCACCAATATTTATAGGTGTTGGCGACAAGTCTAGCGGGATACTTTTTTGAAGCTAGAGACCAGGTTTTGGATCTACCCTGCTCCCGCGCTCTTAGAGTTTAGCAGTTTTTGTAGGTATTTTGTCAAAAAATCTAAATTTATCCCAGACTTTTTGACTGATAATAATTAAAGTATATTACTGATTCCAGCTAACTACCTCACTGATATGTTCCGTAAAATTTCTTTAGCAAACCTAGCCTTAGTGGTTGGTTCTATTTTAGCAGTAGTCGGTTTCGTGGCTTACTTCACAGACCAACCGACTTTGAATCTGGCAGGTTTTTTCTATGGTATTCCGCTGTTGCTGGGGGGTTTGGCCCTGAAGGCTGCTGAACTTGAACCAGCGGATTTCACCGAACCGACTTCTCCTGAAGTTCTACTGCTGAGAGAGCACCAGGCCACAGAGACTCAAAACCAAGTTCGCAAAGATGTCACGCGATTTCGCTACGGTCAACCGGCTCATTTAGATGATGCCCTGGAGCGTTTGGGTTTGGCACCCACAGACGAGGAAAGACCGATGCTGCGAGGATTGCGGGAAATTTCTGTGGATGGTGCTTATGGATTGATTCTAGAGTTTTATTCGCCATTAATTGCGATCGAACTTTGGGAAGAAAAACAGGCCAAAATAACTACTTTTTTCGGCCCTGGTTTGCACGCAACAGTGAGTCAAATCGCTGAAGACAAAATTGAATTGGCTTTAATTAAAGGTGAAGCAACTTAAAGTTATCAGTTGTCAGTTGTTGGTTGTTAGTTGTTAGTTTGTTAATTTGTGAGTTGCTCTAATAACCTATAACTAATAACTAATAACTAATAACCAATAACCAATAACCAATAACCAATAACCAATAACCAACAACTAATAACCTATTAAATCACGAGAGGGACAGATGGTTGCTTTAAACAGCAGGATAGGTATTATCGGCGCAGGAACATCAGGAGTTTATCTGGCGATTTTGCTGATTCAGCGAGGGTTTCAAGTTACATTGTTTGAAAAAGCACCCCATCCGCGCACCGATGGATGCGGTATTCTGATTGTGCAAGCAGGTATGGAAGCACTTCATCAAGGAAACCATCAAGTCACCCAAAAAATTATCAACTCCGGCGATGCGGTTAAAGTATTCGAGTTTCGCAACCTCCGTGGCGGTATCATCAATTCTGAACCCGTCACCTATGAGGAAAATGAACTTCCGGGGATGCTGGTACACCGCAAAGCTATTCTAGAAGCACTCCTCGACGAGTTACCCCCTGAGTCTATTCGTTTTAATTCTGATTTATTGTCGATCGCCCAAACTGAGCATAGCGCGATCGCACACTTTAAAGACGGAACTCACTGGGAAGGCGACTTATTAATTGGCGCAGATGGGATTGTCTCCAAAGTTCGTCAATTTATCGTTCCAAATGTAGAATTGTTTTATTTAGGCGACATTGTGTGGCGGGGAATAGTCGAAGATAATAGCTTTTGTCCAGAAGGAAACTTTTTTGTTTATGTACGCGGGCGAGGAATTTATGCCAACTTCTTTCACATTGGTGGAGGTCGAACTCATTGGGGTTTCTTTATCGAAAAAGAGCGGCAAAAATCAGAAGTAGGAAAACTCCAACCCAATGACATCACCATACCTCCCCAAGAACTCGCAAAACTTCCAGAAGATGCGCGAAAAGTGATTGAATCAACCCCTGTGGAAAATATCGTCTGTCGTTTTTCCTACGACATTGACCCTCTACCTAAAATCTATGACGGGCGCGTTATCCTAATCGGTGATGCGGCCCACGCCAAAAGCTCCACACGCGCTAGAGGGATGACTTCCGGTTGGGAAGATGGTCTATCTTTAGCACAACATCTCACCGACAGTGCTAGCATTGCAGAAGCCCTGGAAAATTTTCAGACTGAAAGATTACCGATTGTCCACGAATATCAACGCACTAGCCGTGAAATGAGTCTGAAAATAGGTCGTCGTTAGCCAAAGAGAATAGGAGCAAATCCCGATGTCTGCAAATATACCTTACTCTCCCGATTTAGACAAAGTTCCTGAAATTTTCACCCGTCATCTTGGTACTTGGAAAGGCGAGTATATTAAGACTGATACTCGCGGACAGTTTTCTCGCAGATTCTTTGGTAATTTTACCATTTCGATTGAGGGAAGTCACTACCGACAAGTTAATAATTATGAATATTTAGATGGTTCTCGCCTCCAGCTAAATTTTCAAGGTGAATTTGAAAATCGGATTCTCAAATTGTATTCTAGCAGCTATTCGGATTTTTCGGCGATCGCGTGGGATGCTGGCCAGGAAATTGTTTGCTTTCGCGCCACCAAAACTCAGGATGATGCACTGATTACCTTTGTGGAAACAATGACTTTACTGGCAGAAAATCACCGAGTTCGTAGCACTCAAGCTTTTAAAGATGGCGTTTTTGATGGCATCTCATTTATTGAGGAAATGCGTTTGTAGTGGAAGCAAGTTCGGCATCTTCTTCTTTCTCTTCCTTTGCGTCCTTAGCGCCTTCGCGGTTTAATCATTCCGATGCAACAGGATTTGATATTGCTCAACATCCATCTAGCAGATTTGTAGAGAATGGTTCACCCCAATCTTTGATCCGCTACTGTCACTTATGCTAATTCCCCTTTTTTGGCTTGATGTACCCGTGCTTTTTGGATGATTTCTATAAACTCAGGACTCAAACTTAAATTGATGGTTTCCAATTCAGTATCTTCTAAGGCAACTGATAATGTTTGGTTCATTATTACCCGCAAAATTTGATTGACTAAATCCGAAGTTTTAAACACTTCAGCTACATCTGGATCGAGTGTAATACTAATAAGAAGATTAGGGAGTTCCTGACTATGGTCAACATTCTGCTCAGGAAGTAAGTCATTGGATTGTCTATTAATATAATTTTGGGCTGATTGCCGATATTTTTCTACTGCTTCACTCAGATTGGCAACACTCTGCCATTCCTGGTTTTCTACACTATCTAACATTTTTTTTTCTTCTCGATCTAAAGAACTCATATTTTTATGCTCCTAAATACTTTTTGGTCATTTTGCGACTGGGAATAATGGTTTTGAGAAAAATATCAGTATCATTTTCACAACTATTAGTTAAGTGTGTCTCTGCGGGAGTTCTATCCGAAATTGAGTACCTTTACCCGATTCGGAAAAACACTTCAATTCCCCTTTGTGCTGCTCGACAATTATGCCATAGCTGATAGAAAGTCCTAAGTTGCTGGCTTCTATCGCAGGTTTTGCTACAAAGAATTGGTCAAACTTTTGCGTGTTTATGTCTTCGCTAATTACCATACCATTATCAGTAATCTCAATGCAAATTCGCTGACTACCAATAACCTGAGTCCGAATTGAAATCACTGGTTTAAAGTTGCTTGCTTCCGACTCATTCAAATCTT
>Ga0105045_10002101_pt1 | contig 16690 bp, 18 predicted proteins | sample MAT02_FD_78089 | JGI IMG/M metagenome (GOLD analysis project Ga0105045, IMG submission 78089) | Freshwater microbial communities from Lake Fryxell liftoff mats and glacier meltwater in Antarctica - MAT-02 (megahit assembly) | ecosystem: Environmental > Aquatic > Freshwater > Ice > Liftoff... | reverse complement strand
CTGGAGCTTGCGTGAGGACATGACGCGCGACATCGTCATCGATGCCTTGCGCATGGCGTGGTTCAAGCGCCATCCGAGCAAGATCAGCGGGTTGATGTTCCACAGCGACCGGGGCAGCCAATATGCGAGTCAGGACTTCCGGGATGCGCTCAAGGAATACGGCATCACGGCTTCGATGAGCCGGCGCGGCGACTGCTAAGACACGCCTGCAGCGAGACGCTGTCCGGCTCGCTGAAGGTCGAGCGGCTGCATGGGCAGAAATTCGAAACCAAGCGCCAGGCCAAGGATGAGGTCATCGATTGGCTGCTCTGTACAACAGGTCTCGGCTGCACTCGGCGCTGGCCTACGTCAGCCCGATGAAGTTCGAGCAAGACTGGCTTGCCAATCAACCGAGGCAAGCCAATTCGTGACTCGGTTATGGGGTACGGATTCCAGGGGCCAGTCACTCGTCGCTGGACTGCGATCTGCTGGTCGCCGACGAGTGCTCGCTTGATCTGGTATTGTTTCTCCAATAACCACAGTAAACGGCCGGGGAAAAAAGCCCAGCAGTTTCGGCGGGTGCAGAGCAGGCCTAGCTGGTAGGCCGCTTACCAGTACACGCACACTAGCATGACCTCCAGCGGAAAGTGCAGACCCTTGAGCACCCCCCCCCCGAAGGCTCAAGTTCGCCATTTGGAGGTGCAGCGCAATCATTGGCGATCCTGGTCGAACGGGTCACTGCGACAGAACCTTATGACGATTGATCTCGATGACGAACAGATGTTGCGGGCCGGGTCCGTTTTACGTCTACGCCACACGTTTGGCGATCATTGCCTCCAAGGCGGCCTGCTCGTCAAGATTCATGCCGTACGAATGGTCGGCGTCGGGAAAACGACCTTCGCGCACCTCGGCGGCGTAACGTTGCAACGCATCGACCGCGATCTCGGACAGGTTCGCGTAGCGCTTGGTGAACTTCGGCTTGAACTGATCAAACACGCCGAGCAGGTCGAAGGCTAACAACAGCTGGCCACAACTCGCATTACCGGCCCCGATGCCGAAGGTGAAAATCTTTACCGCGCTGTCCACGGCTTTTGCCACCGGTGCCGGTACGGCCTCGATTTCGAAGCCGACAGCGCCTGCGGCCTCGATGGCCTCGCCATCTTCGATTATGCGCATCGCCTCGTGGGCCTTGCGGCCCTGCAGCTTGAATCCGCCGTATTGGTGCATGAAGTGCGGGCACATGCCCACATGGCTCATCACGGGCACGCCAGCGTCGGCAATGGCTCGGATAATATGCGCTTTTTCCTTGCCGCCTTGCATCTTCACGACGTCGGCCCCGCCTTCCTTCATCAGCCGCACCGCGTTGTTCACGCCCAACTCGGGCGTAGCGTACGAGCCGTAGGTCATCGAAACCATGATCATGCAGTTCGGCGCCCCGCGCCGCACCGCCTGCGCGTGAGCGATCATCGTTTCGATGGTTACCGGCAGGGTGTTGGGATGACCATAGCTCACCATGCCCAGGCTGTCACCCACGGCGGCGATGTCGATGCCCGCCCGCTCGGCCCACACAGCAGTGGGGTAGTCGGGGATCGACGCCATCACCACCTTTTCGCCTGCCTTCTTGCGCAGTGTGAGGTCGGGCACGGTGAGCTTCTTGCGTTCTTCGGCCATGGCGGGTTGCACCTCGGGTTGCAGTGCGCCTGCGGGGCGCGCCGGGTTGGTTGGTGGCGGCTTCAGGCCCGGAACTCGGTCTTCTCCGTGCCCTGGTACAGCGCCTTCAGCTGGCGCCCCATAGCGTCGGCATGGGCGGAGAGCGCGGCCTCGTCGAGGTCGGCCTGCGGGCGCGGTTCGGGATCGAAGTGGTGGTACTTGTCAGTACCGCGAACGAGCATTGCCGAGTCGCGCACCTTGGTCTGGCGCACGTAGGTCGGGATATAGCGGATGGCGAATCCAATGCGGCGGTCGCTACTGCGGTTGGCGTCCGAGCCGTGCACGAGCTTGATGTGATGCAGTGACATCTCGCCCGGCTGCAGTGCGAGGCCCACAGCCTTGCTCTTGTCGACTTCCACAGCGATCTCCTGGCCGCGTGACAGTAGGTTGTCCTTGTGGAAGGTATCCACGTGCAGCAACTGATCGACCTTGTGGCTGCCGGGAATCACCTGCATGTAGCCGTTCTCCTGCGTCACCTCAGTGAGCGCGATCCAGGCCGTGATTACCTCGTCCGGGTCGAGGCCCCAGTAGGTGGAGTCCTGATGCCATGAGACGAAGCCGGGACTGTGGGCTTCCTTTATGAAGAAGTTGGTGGTCCAGCACAGGATGTCCGGGCCGATCGCATCCTCAATGGCATCCAGCACGGAAGGGTGATGTACGAGCGCGTCTGCCCAGGTGAAAAGCAGGTGCGTCTTGTGACGCATGTTGCCCTGCAACGCCTGGCCTGCCTGGGCCTCGTGCGCCTCCAGTGCCTGCCTGAAGCCGTGTGCCTTCGCTGCAGGCATCGCTCGCACCGGTGCATAAAAACCGTCGTCGCGATAGGCCTCGACGGCGGCGGCGGACAAGAGTTTTTGCATGGCAGGTATCTCCTGAAGGCACACTAAATCACTCTTTTAACATACCACAAACACGCCTAGACGCTACACCACCGCTGAGCAAACCCAGCGTCTCGTGACCAGGGACCGAAAAGGCCAAACCGCGCGGGTGTGCCCCACCTGCGCGCACCCCGGGAGCAGTAGAGCCACTGTGCCGACGGCCCCGCGGGCCGCCCCGCCGGGATCAATGGCGCACCTGCGCTGGCCGACGATGCGCGCGCACAGCTCGAGGAACTGATCGTCACTCTCGAACTGGCGCGATACAGTGTCTGGTCCGAGCTGCAGCTCAGCAAGCTGGTCGGCGTCGGCGTCGGCCGCACTCCGGTGTGCGAGGCGCTGCAGCGCATGGAGACCGACCACCTGGTCAGGTCCTGACCGGCCTGGGACTGCAGGTCACCGAGATCAACGTGACGCAACAGCTGCAGCTTCTCGAAGTGCGTGGTGTACTGGAGCGCCTCATCGCCGAAAGCGCGGCACGGCGCGCGACATCCGAGTAGCGTCAGCAGGTGATGGGCATGGCTGTCTCACTCGAATCCTTAATCGATGGCGAAGTGCTGAGGTTCCTGCGCGTCGACTGCAAATTCTAGGCCTTCATTGCCAGCTGCGCCCACAACCCTTTTGCGGCCGGCGCATCGCTGCGACGCATGCCGTGTCGCAGTGCTTCTACTTCCTGCACTACCGGCGGGCGCACGACCTGCCGAATCGCGCTTGGCAAGGAGCCGCGCGCGTGCGAATCCCGCGAGGCCTTCAGGCTCCAGACCGAGGCGCCGGCCACCGGCTCGCGCCTGGGCGCGCCCGAGATCTGACTTCGGCCGAATGTGATGGGCAGCGCCGACGGCTTGAGCAAAACCCTGTATGTCCGCGAGTCGCGCCGCATTTGTGCGCGCACGACCATCGCGCGCGGTGGCGTGCCCGACCCAAGGCCTGGCTGCGACGCCGGCATGCCGCTGGCCTGGCTCACCGACATCGGCGCCGATGGTCCGCTCTTCGCACCCAGTTGTTGTTCTCGGACGATACGCCACCGGTCAGAGGCACCCCGCGCAGCATCTCGGTGCCGGCCAACCCAAGCTCGCGTAGGGCTTGCGCGAACGGCGCCGGAACCTCGTGGGTGACTTCGGGCATCGGGGACGGTGTGCAGTCGAGGCGGGGCTGGCGCCGTCAGGCCGCGGAGCGCGCGACCTCTAGCAGCTTGATCAGGGCATGCAGAGTCGTGTTGACCGGCGTAGGGAGGCCGAGCAAGGCGCCACGCCGCGCCACGTAACCGTTCAGGTGGTCGATCTCGGTCGGCTTGCCGCGCGCGATGTCCTGCGCAGTGGACGACAGTTGCGCCGGCATAGACTGGGCGATTTCGTACATTGCCTCGAGCGCGGCATCGAGCGGCAGATGCTGTCCTTCGGCTTGCGCCACGTCGACAACCTCGCGCACCACCGCCCGCTGCAGATCCACGATCTCGGGCAGCGCCGCCATGCGGCCATACGGCAGCTGCGCAAGTGCAGAGATGGCGTTGTAAGCGCAGTTGACCATCAGCTTGCGCCACAGCTCGACCATGACGTCGTGCGACACGCGCACCGGCACGCCGGCCGCGTCGAACAGGGCAGCGACGGCCTGCAGCCGCCGCTGGTACGCGCCGCCTTGCGCGGCCGCGGTGTCGAGCGGGCCGATCACGAGGTCGCCACGACCGAAGTGCTTCACGACGCCGGGCTCGGGCATCGCCGTGGCAAGGTAGACCACCGCCGGCACCACGTCCTGCCTGATCTGGCGCGCAATCGCGGCAGCGTTGTCGACTCCGTTCTGCAGGCTGACCACAAGCGCATCGCGTTTCAGCAGCGGCGCGATCTGGCGCGCGACCGACTCGGTGTCGGTCGACTTTACGCTGAAGAGCACCAGATCTGCGTCGCGCACGGCGTCCAGTTCGGTCGTCGCGCCGACCCGTATGGCCTCGATGCCACCTGCCCGGTGCAGTTGAAGCCCGTGGCTGGCGATGGCCTGCACGTGCGGGGCACGCCCGATCAGCGTTACCGGGTGGCCGGCGCGTGCCAGCATCGCGCCGAAGAAGCTGCCGACGGCACCAGCTCCGACTACAGCGGTAGCATGAAAGAGGGATGTCAATGGGTGTGTCGTGCGGTTGGGCTACCAACGCCCGAGGCGCTCATTGTGCAACCTGATTGGCAACCAACCTCCGCAGCTCGAATGAGCTGTCGATTCTAAGGTGGCGAGCGAGACGCCACGGGCGCCAAGCGCGCGAAGATGGCTTGCCTGTCGAAGCGGCAGTTGAATCGGTACTGGAACTCAGCGAGGTAGCGGTGCGCGTACTTGGTCAACTTGACGGAGTGGTAGGCGCCGGAGATAGCCTTCTTAAAGTTGCTCCGGGCGGTGCTTACAGCGTTGAAGCGAGCATAGGCAGCGCTAGCGCTGACCACGATGCGCTCGTACACGCCGGCCTCAACCGTGACGGTAAAGCAGCTCAGTCCGTCGGAGACCACGGTCAGCGGCCGCACGAGTTACTTGTCGACGAAGGCTTCCACAGCTTCCTTGGCGACTCAAGGTCAGCGACGCAAACCGCCTGCTGCGTCGGCATCGACTCGCTGCTGCTCACGTCGTGTTCGAGTCCGCCGAAGTCGCCGTCGATGGATGAGTCAACCAAGCGACCCGTCAACGCCCGAGCGGCTGTCGACCTCAAATCCTGCCAGGGCGATCTGAGCCGGGCCATCCTCGTGTCGCAGATGGCACGCGCAGGCGTCGTCACGAAAGCGCTGACGAGGGCGCTGCCGCTGCCTGGATCAACCACAGCATCCCTCAGCGCGCGCTGAACCATCAAACGCCCATCCAAACCCTCAAAGCTTGGCGCAAGACTCACCCCGATTTGTTCGCCAAAAACGTTTATGAACATGCGGGTCTTGACACCCGACAGGCTCCTAGGAATTGTTCTGGCGGCTAGGGATGAGGACCGATAGCTGGTCCAGTTCGGAAGTCAATTTTATTTGACACGATAGCCGGCTCGTGGATCTTCTTTCCCAAACGAAGTCGAGCATGGCCGCTTCCTCTGGGCCAATTGGCGGTAGCCTTTCCACCCAAGACGAGTCCACATAGCAATGACATGTCGCACAAATGCAATTGCCACCACATTCGGCGATAATGCCAGGAACCCCGCTGTCGATAGCCACACGCATCAAAGTGATTTGCGTAGAAGTTGTGATTTCTATTTTCTCACCGTCGGCTTTCTGAAATTGAACTGTAATCATGTCTATTGACTCTCTCGTTGCAGATATCTCTGTAGAATACGTCGAACATGTATCCCAGCTTTATCGGCACCCAGGTTCACTTCCGGATAATCAAGCCCACGCGGGTCATTTTTTACGTTTTTATGCAGCTTTGCTAGCAAGATCGCATCTTCCTGAAAAGCGAAAGTGATGGAACTTCGTGATTCTTCCAGCAACTCATTCGAAATACCTAGCATGTCATAGGATGCAGACCAAAAATAATGTGTTTCGTTTGGACTGATAGGGGTTGCAATATGCATCGCCCGCATTTCGAAATCTGAGCGTTCACCAGGTTCGGGCGACCGATCTTTTATAATCCATCGGCTATAGCTCACCGCCGGCGTTATCATCTCGCCAACCTGAAACCGATCGACTCTCTTTCCGGGTAGAATACCCATTGGACCACCGAATACTGGGGTAAGATTGGAGTTGGGGAACTCCGCCTTGTACCGGACTGATGTATCAGTGAACTCCACTTCTGGAACTTTAATCCAGTCAGTTTGACCAAAGGTCGCCGAATGCACAAAGGGCAGGTGGGTCAAATCAATAACATTCTCTCTTAGAAGGACGTAATTGAAATCTAGACGGAAATATCCTCGTATGGTGGTCCAAGTTGAATCTGGGGCAAGCTCATCGGGCGGGTGTGGAGTTTGCTCGATTGCGGATTTGTCGCCTAACCAGATCCAAATGATGTCTTTTCGCTCCATCAAGGGGTAGCTCGCCACTCGAAGTGTCTTGGGAATATCTTTCTGCGTAGGGACCTCGATGCAAGTTCCATCGGGCCCGAACTTGAGTCCGTGGTAGGGACAAGCAAGTGCGTCACCGCACACTCGGCCTTCGGACAATGGGGCGGATCGGTGGGGGCATCGATCGTCGAGCGCAACAGCACTCCCACTCGCGCCTCTATACAGAACGATTGCTCGATCCAACAAGGTCCGGGCGGTTGGCTTATCTGTTATCTCGTGCGTCCACGCTGCCATCCACCACATATTGCGAGGATAGTTTGCCTCCAGCATTCCATTCGAGATGATCTGGCGATCAGCAGGCTTCTTTGCGGGGAGTATCACCGATGTATTCATGCAAACTCTCCAATGAAGTCGCTTCTCGCCGCTGTGTAGTGAACATGAAAGAAGCCCTGTTCCGGTTACTCACCGGAGCCAGCGCGTCGCAGCAACGGCACATGCGATAGATCCCTTATCAGCGACAGCGTACCGTATACCGAATACATCCCATCAGCATTCGGGTCTTCCCGCATGGCGAGTATAAGAAGACGCTGGCCAAACCAAAGTTCGAGCGCACGCGCCCGGCCAGCATGATTCCCAAGGCGGGGTTTTTCGTCGACGTCGCCCATGGCTATAACTCGACGCGCCGTCTTGCTCAGTCGGATGCCGTCACCCCAGCCCGTGGTCGCGTTGTCGCCCATGCAGGTGACGATGCTCATGAAGTCGCTTTCCCATGCTCTCTCGCTCCCGTGCCTGTCCATTACAGGGATCAGTCAGCTACGCCGGTACGCAACGCTCGCGCGTACTCTGCGTAAACCGTTGCGATGTTCAAGATCGCCGCCCGCTTTGCATCGTTCATCTCACCAATCGGCCGTGCCGGATCGCCACCCCAGACCTGTCCGCCTGTCAGATTCTGGCCGGGCTCGGTGACAGTGCCGCCAGCCACGAAAGTGTCATCGTCGACGTACGTACCAGGTGCGATACGACTTCCGATGCCGATTAGGCAACGTGCGCCGACATTGCAGTCCGCCAACTGGACGTTGTGCCCGATCGTGGTCTGTTCGCCCAACGACATTCCCAGCGGTCCAGCTCGCAGCACCGAGTTGTCTTGCACGTTACAGAGTCTTTCGATCGAAATTGGACCCTCGCGACCATCCAATTGGCAGCCGAACCACACGCTTGCGCCGTCGGCCAACTGCACGGTGCCCTTGAGATCGCAGGTGCCGGAGACGTATGAATCTGGTGCGGCCCGGCTTGCATTCGGTTGACAGGGCCAGCTGGTGTCAGCCGCCTCGTTGCGCGATCGCTGAAGCTCGGCACGAGCCTGCCGCTCGTGCCTGCTCAACGCACGTATAGGTTTGGCCGGCCGACCGGCGTACAACATGCCCGGCTCCAGGTTACTCCGCGGATAGACGACGCTTCCGGCCTCGATGACGCTACCGGCGCCCACCGTCGCCCCGTCGAGAACGACCGATCCCCGTTCGACGACAACATCGTCACTCACGGTGCAGGCATGCACGACCGCATTGGCACCGATGCACACGCGATCGCCAATCAATGTTGGGTAGACCTCGTGAGCGATGTGGATCGTCGAGCCGCGGCCCATGTGCAGATCATCACCGATCCGTACAAAGTGTCCATCCGCGCGGATGACTGTACCAGCGCCCAGCCATGCGCCGCGACCGAGCGTGACGCGGCCCACAACAGCATGGCCGGCCAGCGCAGCAGAAGGCTCCGAACCAAGCTCGGGGAGCGTGCCTTGGTACGCAATCAGGTTTGTGGCCGAAGTCATTTCATGAGCCCCCTGTCGCACAGCCCGCGCGCCAGCGGCGCTCAGCTTCATCCCAGGCGGCCAAGGCCTGGAGGTCCGGCACCCAGGCGAGCGCGGAGTTCGCATCCGACGACATGGGCTCGCCACTCACCAGCACGTCGAGCAATGCCGGCTTTCCCGACTTGAGTACAGCCATCGCCCGTTCGAGCGCGAGAGGCAACTGCTCCGCATTCTCCACACGCTCGCCATGAGCGCCGAAGGTGCGCGCCATCGCGGCATCGTCGGCGTGCTGCAAGCGCGTGCTAACTACCTTGCCATACGTGGTCGTCTGGTCCTGCACCTCGATCCGCCAGGCACCGTTGTTTGCCACCACCACAAGCACTGGTGCGCCGTGGCGGACAGCGGTATCGATTTCCATGGCGTTGAAGCCGAAGGCGCCATTGCCGGTCAGCAGTGCCACCGTCCGCTGTGGGCCGGCCAGCGCAGCGCCGATGCCAAAGGACGTGCCCATACCGATGCAGCCCAGCGGACCTGGATCCAGGTAGGTACTGCAGCGAATGCCCACGCGCGCGAAAGCCAGAAAGTCGCCGCCATCAGCGACGACGACAGCGTCATCACCGCTCGCCCGCTGCACGTCGGACAGCAGGCAGTTAGGGTGCATGCGACCGCCCGCGCCATTGCTCGCTGTGGCCATGTCCGACGCGAGCTTCGCCGATCGTTCCGCATGCCGTGTGCAAAGGCGATTCCGCCAAGCTTGGTCTGAGGACGTGCGCCCTCGCCTGGCCGCGACCAACGCTCGCAGCGCTAGGCGTGGCGAAGCCTGCAGCTCCGCTGCACCTCGGCGGTTGTCCTGCAACTCCGCGGCGTTGTCGGCTATCCGGATCCAGCGCGCCTGGCCAAACACAGCGGGCGAGCCGTAGGCGAACTGGAGGTCGAGCTTGCGTCCGAGCGTGATCACAAGGTCGACGTCGCCCATGACCGTGCCGTGCATGGCGTTTACTAGTCCGGGATGGTCGTCGGCCAATACGCCTTTACATTCCCCGGTGTCGAGGAACACCGCGCCGCTGGCTTTAAGGAATTCCTCTAGTTCGGCCTTCGCGCCCCGCGCCCCTCGGCCACCGACCACGAGCGTTCGCTTGGCTTGCCAAATGAGGCCTGCCGCCTGAGCCACCGCGACCGGATCGGGATGAAACTCGCTGCGGTTGATTCGGCGCATTTGCGCGTCCATCTGCACCGCCGGCGGAAGGTCGGCGAGAAGCGTGTCCGTGGGGAAATCGAGAAAAACTGGGCCGGCTCGCCGGCCGAAGTACCAAGCGCAATGGCCCACGCCTCCTCCACGGCGCGAGGCAGTTGCGCGGCTTCGTGCACCGTGAGGGTAAAACGCGCGATGCCCTTCACCATGGCAACATGGATAAGGTCCTGAGGGGCGCCTCGGTTGAGTTGTGGTCTCGGTGGTACGCCCGGGAGCACCATGACCGGAGCCTTCAAGACATGGCATTGGCGATGCCGATCATCGCATTGGCCTCACCGGATCCTGCCGTCAAAAGCGCAACGCCGGGCTCGCCGCTGAGCTCGCCGTAGGCATGGGCCATATAGACTGCCTCCCACTCGTCGCGAACGTCGATGATCCGGATGCCTTGCGCGTCGAGCCGCATCCAGATGGGCATGATGTGGCCGCCACACAGGCCAAAAATGCCATCGATTCCAATAGCCTTGAGCCTGCGTGCGATCACGACCGCGGCGCTGTTCACGCCAAGAGGAACTGGACCCATGGCCGTTCCTTCCAATGCCTGAGCGTCAGTCGCGCCGACATGCCGGTTCTACTTAAGCGGTGGCAGTCCGGGCGATCGCCTCAGCGTTGGCACGTCGATTCACCGTTCGTGCAAGTGCATGCAAGAGATCGGCCAGCCGGTTGACATACGGCAGACGCAACGAATCCGCGCACGCATCGCGATCGCTGTCCTCAAGGTCGCCGAGTTCGCGCTCCAGGGTGCGACATGTCGCGCGTGCCTTGAAGCACAGCGCCGCGGCCATAGTCCCGCGCGGCATGACGATGCCGCCCGGCGGGGGCAAGTCCGCAAGCCACCGGGCTAGCTCCTTGTCGATACGCTGTACTGCCGCAAGCGGCAGAACGACGCTGCCCGGCGACGCCAGCTCGTTGCACAGTGCCACGAGTTCTTCCTGCGTTTCAGACAGCACCGCGCGCAGGTCGGACCCGCAGTCCGACGCCATCACCATACCAATGAGACTGCTTAACTCGTCGACTGCGCCAATTGCCTCGATGTAGGGGCTCTTCTTCTCGACTCGAATGCCGCAGGCCAACGAGGTCTTGCCATCATCACCGCACCGCTTGGTGCTTCCACTATCGCCGCTGCCCATGTCGCTTCTCCCTCAGACCTCGTTCCGAATCTCAGCCGATCCAACCTGCATGGCGCAACTCGCGATGCAGCGCTTAGTCGGGCAACCGGCCCGCGATCTGCCGACAGTAGCTCTCGTAGGCTGCGCAACGCGCAGCGTCGAGCCGGTGCAATGTCAGATACCGGTGCAGCTCCAGCTTGTCGTGTCCTTTGCGCGCATTGTCGGCCAGCAGCTGCTCAGTAGCAGTCGAATTTGACTCGCGGCCCACCGCCGACGTCAATTGACGCAATTCGACACTCGACAGCATGCTGATTCCCGACATTGCCCGGCGACCCTCAAAAGACCGGCGTTTCGCGGTAGGTGCCCCAGATTCCCTTGAGCTTCTCGACTATGTCACCCATCGTGGCGCCGGCCTTCACGAGCTCGATGGTAAGAGGCATCATGTTCTGGGACTCGTCCTTGGCGACGGCCACCAACTGATCGAGCATTGCCTGCACCTTGGCCTCGTCTCGCTCCGCGCGAACGCGGCGGGTGCGCGCAATCTGGCGGTCTGCGGTCGTGTTGTCGTAGGGGTGGATCTCGATCCTGACGTCCTCCTCGTTCTCGACAAACCGGTTCACTCCGATCACCGGCTTCTGGCCGGACTGCTTGCGCAGCGCGGTCTCGTAGGCGAAATCCGCGATCTGTTTCTGGAACCAGCCCTGCTCGATCAGCTTGATGGCGCCGCCGCGCTCCTCCACCCCCTTCAGGATCTCGAAGATCTTCTTCTCATACTGGTTGGTGAGCGCCTCGACGTAGTAGCTGCCGCCCAGAGGATCGATCACGTCTGCGACGCCGCTCTCCTCGGCAATGATCTGCTGCGTTCGCAGCGCCATCTTCATCGCATCCTCTGTTGGGATCGCGAAGGCTTCGTCGTAGCCGTTGGTGTGCAGCGACTGTGCTCCGCCCAGCACAGCCGACAGCGCCTGCAGCGACGTTCGCACGACGTTGACCATGTATTGCGGCTTGGTCAGAGTCGCTGCCGCCGTCTGGCAGTGGAAGCGCAGCCGCATCGACTCGGGGTTCTTCGCGCCGAAGCGTTCTTTCATCAGCTTGGCGTAACATCGGCGTAATGCGCGGAACTTCGCCACCTCCTCGAAGAAGTCGCCCTGGCTTACGAAGAAGAACGCCAAGCGCGGTGCGAACTCGTCCACGTGCATACCGGTCTTCGTCACTTCGTTCACGTAAGTGATCAGGTTGGCCAGCGTGAACGCCGCCTCCTGCAGCGGCGACGACCCGGCCTCACTGATGTGGTAGCCCGAGATGTTGATCGGGTTGTAGCGCTTCAGGTTCTTCGCACTGTAGGTGATGATGTCGCGCACGATGCGCACCGACGGTGCGATCGGGTAGATATACTCCTTTTGCGCCATGTACTCCTTGAGGATATCGGCCTGAACCGTGCCCGAGAGCCTGTTCAGGTCACAGCCGCGCTTCTCAGCCAGCGCAACGTACATCGCCAACAGGATCCAGGCCGTCGGGTTGATCGTCAGCGACACCGAGGTCTTCTCGAGGTCGATATCGGCCAGCAGCGCGTCCATGTCGACCAGCGTGTCGATGGCCACACCGACGCGGCCGACCTCGCCGTCGCTCATCGGGTGGTCCGAGTCGTAGCCCATCAGCGTGGGCATGTCGAAGTCGGTCGAAATTCCGGTCTGGCCCTGCTCGATAAGATACTTGAAACGCTTGTTGGTGTCCTCGCCAGTGCCAAAGCCGGCGATCTGGCGCATCGTCCAGTTGCGGCCGCGGTACATCGTCGGGTACGGGCCGCGGGTAAACGGGTATCGGCCCGGCAGGCCGATGTCCTCGATCGGCGTGTCGGCGATGTCGGCGGCGGTATAGGTACGCTGGACCGGGAAGTCCCCGATCGTGTGGAACTGCTCCTTGCGCTCGGGTGTCTTCATCAGGAAGGCGGCCACCTCGTTGGATTCCCAGTCCTTACGTTCTGACTGGAGCTGAGACTTCGTCTGCGGGTCAAGCCAGGTCATTCAAATACTCCTTGCGGATCGTCTGGACAATGAGTTCGCGTGCTGCGGCGTAGGGGTCCGACGCACGGTTGCTGAGGCTGTCTGCGAGAGCAGACGAGAATAGTTGCGCTCCGGAGGCGAAGCGCTCCAACAGCAGAGTTTCGGCGGTCTTATGCAGGCGGAACTCGGCGACGCGGCGGCGTCGTTCGCGCCCAAGGTCCGAATCGGACATGGCCCTTCGGTGTGCAGCGATGCGGCCAAGCAAGGCATCAATGCCTTCGCCGGTGTACGAGCTGACACCAACTACCGGAATCGCCCAGGAATGCTTGGGCCCGACCATGGTGCCGAGCGTCAGCATCAGTTTGAGATCGGTGAGCGTTCGGTTGGCGTCGGCCCGGTCACACTTGCTAACGACGTGGATGTCGGCGATCTCCAGCAATCCAGCTTTGATGGCCTGGATCTCATCGCCCAGGCCCGGCGCCGAAACGACGACTGTCGTGTCCGAGGCATGGGCCACCTCCACCTCGTCCTGACCCACTCCGACGGTTTCCAGGATGATGGTGTGATAGCCGGCCACGTCCAGCAGATCCACCGCGTCCAGGGCGGCGCGTGCCATGCCGCCCGTGGCGCCGCGAGTGGCCATGCTGCGGATGAACACGCCTGGATCGTTGGCGAGTTCGGTCATGCGGATGCGATCGCCGAGGATCGCGCCGCCCGAATACGGGCTGGACGGGTCAATCGCGACGATGCCGACCTTCTCACCAAGTTCGCGCAGTGCAGCAGTGAGCCTTGCCACGAGGGTGGACTTGCCGCCTCCCGGGACGCCGGTGAGACCGATGACGTGAGCCGAGCCGGCGTTCCGATAGGCCTCTGCCAATGCCGGCCTGGCTTCGGCCACACCTGCCTCAGCGCGCGAGATCAGGCGACCCAGCGCCCAACTGTTGCCTGCTCGGAGCTGCTCAAGCAGGGCGGAGGATGGAACGTAAGTCATCCCGATGACACCTTGCTCAGGCACCCGATTGCAACTGTTGATTCAGCGCGCGGAACACTTCACGGTCGTCGATCACCCGGCGCGCCTTGAAATCGGTCCGCGGAATCGAGTTCAGCGCGACCAGCTCTATCTTGGCACGGACGCCGAGCACGGTTTGAACCTTGCGCGAAGCTTCGGAACGAAAGGTCTCCAGAGCCGTCACCCCCGCCGCCTGAACGCTCTCGCTGGGCTCGATGCGCAGTAGCAGTTCGTCCATCGCCGACTCTCGGGTGATGATGATCCGATGCTCGCCGCCGTAGCCCGACATCTGGTTCAACGCCGCGTCGATCTCGCTGGGGTAGATGTTCTCGCCGCGGACGGTGAACATGTCGTCGATGCGCCCGAAGATGCCTTGCGGCAGGCGCGGATAGGTACGGCCGCAGGGGGCCTCGTCGTTTGTCCAAAGCGTGAGGTCGCCTGACAGCAACCGGATCATCGGCTGGCTGGTGCGCTCCAAGTGTGTGTACACGGGCGTGCCGCGTTGGCCGTAGGGCACGCGCCGCATGGTGGCCGGGTCGCAGACCTCGGTGTAAATGATGTCCTGCCAGCACAGCATTCCGACGTTGCTCTGCTCGGTGCTGGCAACGTTCATGAACGGCGACATTTCTGCCATCGAGCCGCAGTCGTAGACCTTGGCGCCATAGGCCTCCTCGATGCGATCCTTGACGCCGGGCACCGATGCGCCGGGCTCGCCGCTGAAGAACAGGCACTTAAGGCCGAAGTCGCGCGGATTTAGCTTCTCCTCGCGCGCCACCTCGGCCAAGTGGATCGCGTAGCTCGGCGTGCCATAGAAGGCGGCCGGCTTCATCGTGTCGAGCCATTGCACGAGGCGTGCGCTCATGCCGGTTGCGCCTGCTCCGAACGGGAAGGCCTTGGCGCGGAGCCGCTCTGCGCCTGCCAACGCACCCCAGCTCCCCATGTAGAGGCTCAGGACCGAGGCGATGCAGACCATGTCGCCCGGCCGGATGCCCATGCCCCACATGATGCGGGCATGCGCATTGGCGATGGCGCGCCAGTCGGCCCGGCCGATGCCGAAGGCCGTGGGCCGGCCAGTCGTGCCGCTGGTCCCGTGCACATGGAAGATCTCAGAGTCAGGCACGCACACATAGTCGCCGAACGGCGGGTGCGCGGCCTGCGACTCGCGCAAGTCGGTCTTCTTGATCAACGGCACTCGGGCCTCGAAGTCCTCCAGCGACTTCAGCTGACTGGGGTGGAAGTTGGCCTCCTCCCACTTACGCCGATAGAAGGGCGAGCTGTCCCAAGCGTATTGGCACACCTGCTGGAGGCGACCGAGGATGGCGTTGTCGCGCTCCGCAGCCGGCATCGTTTCGCGTCGGGGAAACCAATACCGGCTGTCGGCCGCCGGCAGGTAGCTTTCGTCGTACTCGACGGGGAACTTCCACTCTTCCATAGCGTGCCTCCTGCGCGAGTCGTCAGCGAGCGCCGCGCGCGGCGACCAGGGAGCGGATCGAGTCGATGATGGCCTGCGGCGGCGTGTCCTGCAGAAGCACCTCGCGCACTCCCATCTTCCGGATGACCGCTGCGTCCTCGTCGGGCATCACGCCGCCGGCGATCACGATCAGGTCGCTGGCGCCCCTCTCTTCCAGCAGCTTGAAGATCTTGGGAAAGACGGTGAGCTGCACACCCGACAACAGGCTGACGCCCAAAACGTCGACATCCTCCTGGATCGCCGTGTTGACCACCTCTTCGGCCGTCCGATGAAGACCGGAGTAGATGACGTCCATGCCGGCGTCGCGCAGCGTGCGGGCGATAACTTTGACGCCTCGGTCATGGCCATCGAGGCCGACTTTGGCAAGCAGAACGCGAATCGGTGTTTGGTCCATGGCGAGCTGTCGTCCAGTTAATTGACTAGAAGATTCTGTGAGGTAAAATTATCGTATGCGGTATGCGACATGCGACATTCGGTATTTACCCTAGACCCGGGGGATAGTAGGATCTTCCATGAGTATCGAATCCCTCGAGCGCAGCAAACCTCTCGTCGATCAAGTCTACGAGAAGATTCTGAATGCGATTTGCGAAGGAGTGCTGGGTCCCGGGGATCCCGTGAGGCAGGACGACCTTGCAGAGCAACTGAAGGTTTCCCGTCAGCCCGTGCTGACCGCGCTCAGCCAGCTCAAGGTTCAGGGCTTTCTGGTCGACCGCGGAAGACGCGGACTCCAGGTTGCACCCGTTGATCGAGCCCGCTTTGATGCGATATTCGAATTGCGTTCGGCACTTGAGCCGCTAGCAGCTTCGCTCGCCGCTAAACGTGCGACCAAGGAGCAGATCGCAGCCGGCAGAGCCATCGTCCAATTTGGCCGGAAGGTCGCGGCGACGGGCGACGAGCACGCGGCGTTGCTTGCAGACGTGGACTTTCACGAGTGGATCTACCAAGTCAGTGGGAATTCGCTTGTGGTTCAGTCGATGCAGGCCCATTGGCAGCACCTGCGGCGGTCGATGGGTGAAGTCCTGCAGCATCGCGACTTGGCGCGCGATGTTTGGAATGAGCATGCCGCGGTGTTGGAAGCTATCGCACAACGTGACGCCGAAGGCGCGGCGCGGGCTGTCAATGCCCACGTCACGATGGCTCACAGCCGGGTCGGCAAACTTTTGGCAACTCAATCGCAAGGCTCGGACTGATCGACTCCGACCGATGCGCGAAGTAAGTTGTTGGCTGGGAAGGCTCTCAGGCATGTCACGCAGTTATTCCAATGTGCGTTCAAGATGAGCCTAAATATGACATGCTCCGGGGCACTGTCAACCCTGGGAGTGCGCCATGTCAAGACCGCGACTTGTGGACAAAGTGGTGGTCGAGCACGCCAAAGGTCTAGCGACTCGGGCGCAGACAATAGAAGATCATCGATGTGCCCAAGCCGTCTTGCTGCCCGCGCTGCTGAACGCGACTCTGGAGCAGACGGCCGCCGCGCTGGGTGTGGGCCGCGCCAGCGTCGGTCGGTACCAGGCGAAGGTTCGCCGCAGGCT
>Ga0105045_10002100_pt1 | contig 16691 bp, 17 predicted proteins | sample MAT02_FD_78089 | JGI IMG/M metagenome (GOLD analysis project Ga0105045, IMG submission 78089) | Freshwater microbial communities from Lake Fryxell liftoff mats and glacier meltwater in Antarctica - MAT-02 (megahit assembly) | ecosystem: Environmental > Aquatic > Freshwater > Ice > Liftoff... | reverse complement strand
AGCTGCTGCTTGAGCGGAGCGCGGGTAATGCGACGTACACAGCCTCGGCGGATCCGCGTGTCAAAGCTGCAGTCGCTATCGGGCCATGGGGGATGCAAGCCAACTTCTGGGACGCTGCCGGGTTGGCCGGTATTCGCACTCCCACGCTCTTCGTGGCCGGCAGCGTCGATGAAGTATCGGGTTATGAAACTGGCACGCGCGCGCTCTTTCGCTCAGCAGTGAATGCGGATCGGTATCTGCTCACATTTCTCAACGCCGGCCATAATGCCGCCGCGCCCATTCCTGCACCCGCCGAAAGCTATGCATTCTCCGAAACGCTCAGATCGTTTCCGTTTACGCACTACGCGGACCCTGTATGGGATACGCGGCGTATGAATAATATTCTCGCGCATTTTGTAACCGCGCATTTTGATGTACAACTCAAGGGTGACAGCGCACGGCTTGCCTATCTCACCGTAATCCCCGTTGGTAAAGACGCCGTCTACGCCATGGATCGGAACGGGGCGCCGCAGGCCACGCACACGTACTGGAAAGGATTCAAGCGTGGAACGGCCGTGGGACTGGTGCTGGAGCATGAGCGGGCAGCACCGCCGAGGTAGGGCGGGTGGCATACCGTGCGTGAGTCGCCTCTTCCGGGCTCTACCATGAATGTTTCATCTCCACCACTCGTACGACGGCTGGTAACCGGGCTAGTGTTTTTGGCGGGAAGTAGCGCCGGTGGCTGCGGCGGCAGTGCGCGTCTCCCCGTTTCGGCCGGCACGGGACCGAATCCGGTGCTCGATCCACCCCGCCGCTCGCTCATTCCCGCGATCGCCGTCGCGGAAGCCAAACGATGGCAGGCCGACGAGATGCCCAATGCCGCCGCAGGGCTCACTGTGCAAGCGTTCGCGCGCGATCTCGACCATCCGCGCTGGCTGTATGTGCTCCCCAACGGCGATGTCTTGGTGGCAGAAGCAAACGCACCCTACCGACCCGACGATGCGACGGGCATCAAGGGTTTCTTCTTCAAACGGTTTCAGAAGAAGGCAGGTGGTGCCGTACCCAGTGCCAATCGCATCACGCTCCTGCGCGATACCAACGGCGATGGCGTTGCGGATGTGCGATCGGTGCTGCTCTCAGCGCTGGTGTCACCCTTCGGTATGGCATTGGTGGATGACGTTTTGTACATCGCCAACACCGACGCGATTGTGCGATTCCCGTATCACACCGGTGACACGGTAATCTCGGCCGCTGGCACGCGTGTGATCAGCCTGCCCGCAGGCACGATCAATCATCACTGGACCAAGAACGTGATTGCCACGGGCGATGGGAACACGCTGTTTGTCGCCGTGGGATCAAACAGTAACGTCGCAGAGAATGGCATGGCGGCTGAGGCGGAACGCGCTGCCGTGTGGGCAGTCGATACGCGCACCGGTACACATGCTATCTACGCCAGCGGTCTGCGTAACCCGGTCGGAATGGCGCTCGAACCCTCCACCGGCGCCCTCTGGGTAGCCGTGAACGAGCGCGATGAACTCGGCAGCGATCTCGTGCCCGACTACATGACGCGCGTACGTGAAGGCGCGTTCTACGGCTGGCCGTACAGCTACTTTGGCTCGCATGTGGATACGCGAGTGACGCCGCCACGCCCTGACCTGGTGTCGAGCGCCGTCTCTCCCGATTACGCACTCGGACCGCACACCGCGTCACTTGGGCTCGCATTCTCGCGCCCCGGCTCGCTTCCAGACTCGCTGCAGCACGGGGTCTTCGTAGGCCAGCACGGCTCCTGGAATCGCAAGCCGCCCAGTGGCTACAAAGTCATTTTCGTTCCATTTGCCAACGGCATGCCGTCCGGCCCGCCGGTCGACGTGCTCACGGGCTTTCTGGTCGGCGATTATGCGCGCGGCCGCCCGGTAGGCGTGGCGCTTGACGGACAAGGGGCACTGCTGGTGGCCGATGACGTCGGCAATGCGATATGGCGCGTTTCAGGGCGCGCGAAGTAGGCGCGAGACCGTCCACCACTCGCCGGGCCTACGACCGCGAGGCTCGGTGAGGCATCACTTGGCCGCGAGAGCTGTCAACAGGCCACGCTAGTCGGGCGGAGTAGGAGTGCACGCTCTGTTTCCGTGAAGAATAGCCCCGAACTGCTCAGCCTTGCACGTACGATCCTGCTTGGCGAGGCGAAACTGTTCCACGTTCCTCGGCCACCGCGACACCGACTTGTCCCCATGCCCATGTTTTGAGTCCAAGAGGACATCACCCGCAGCACCAACCGATGAATCGCGCTGCCATTCGATCACGCGGAACACGACGGTGTCGTCTCCTACCACGATGCGATGCGTGAGCGCTACTCCCCGCTCGACCAAGCCTTGGCGAAGCGACGCGGACATGGCGATACCGATAACGGTATCGGGAGTGATGGGACTTAATGGTAAAAGGGCGTAACGCGAGGCGTGCACGGAGGTGGCGATCTTCCAGACCACCTCTGGCACCGCTTTCCGCTCAGCGACGAGTCGTTCGCGTGGAATCGAAATATACGGTCTGCTGTACCTGTGTGTGATACGACACCGTGCGATAGCCGGCACGCTCGGCCACCGTACTGTCGCGCTTGATCGTGAGTGGCGTTGCCGCGCTCTGCTGCAACAGCTCCAGTAATGGACGACCGGTGACGCCGCGTGGCGTGGCGGTGCGGCCCAATAAATGCAAAATGGTGGGGACGATATCGGCGTTACTGCTAGGCGCCGGAGCCAGCACTCCGGATCGAAATGCGGGACCATGAGCGACAAACGTTGCCGCAACGTCGTAGGGACTCGATGTGCCATGCCCGGCTACCCCAGATTGGCGCGTGTAGCCCTTGTGGCCCGCCGCATTGGCTTGGTGCGACCAATCGGCCGAGAACAGGATATCGGCCGCACGGGCATGCAGCCAGCCGATTCGCTCGGTGGAGATCGTGCCGCTCACCCCTCCCTTCCCGTCTGCCTCAGCAGGCGCTGTAAAAATGGCACCGGCCTCGGGCCATTGCTGCAGCACACGCACCACCGCCTCACGAGTTTGCAGGCCACCGTGTCGAACATGAATAGCGTTCCCCGCAATGACCACACTGTCCGCCAACCCGCCCAATTGCTTGCGGAGCGCTCGCGCATCTCCGTCATGAGTGGAGAAGCCGTGGTCCGACACGACGAACAGATTTACCGCCTGTGCAAGCCCGCGGCTGGCGAGTCCATCGAGCAAGCGCCCCAACTCGCGATCCGCCGCGCGGATGGAGGAATCGGTCATGCTGCTACCCAACCCAGCCCCATGCGCCGTGTGATCAGGATCAGAGAGCCAGAGATAGGCGACATCCACGTCGAGTGAGTCCACACCAATGCGGAGGAGTCCGTCCACCGCCCAGGCATTACGCCCCAGATTGGGCGATGCATCAGCTGGCGCCGGCCCCAAGATGCGGTTCACCAGCGGAACGAGTGAGGCCGGCTGTACAAGCTCTGCATTGAGTACGGGTGTGCCCGCTCCACCGCCGAACAGATAGGCCGAGCCCGAAGAACCGGCACTCGCCACCATCAAGCGCAGCCCCGCCTCGCGCAGGTGGCTATTGATGGTGGGCGCGGTGAGGAGTTTTCCACCCAGCATGCTATCCGCGAGCATCATATCGCGCGCTTCGCCCGTGTTCAGCACGCGATCGGCGACGACCGGCAAATAAATGCTGTTGTCAAGAATACCGTGACCGCCGGGACCAGTGCCTGTGGCGAGCGCGCTGGCATTTACACGTGTTACGGTGGGAAACAGTGAATGATGCTGCCACGACATCACGCCGCGCGTGCTCAACGCGTGTAGCCGCGGCGTACGCGACGGCGTGATATGGTCAGGGCGGAGCCCGTCGAAGACCACCAGTACCACGCGCAGTCGACGCGGTGGTTGCGCGGAGCTTCCGGCGCGGGCGAGGGATGCCAGGGCGGCAAGTGACAGACAACCCGCACCGAAGACGAGCGCCGCGCGCCACGAGCGGCTGAAGGATGTCCGAATGGAGAATGCCATCAGAACCGGTACCGCGCGCCAAGCTGGATCTGATAGGGCGTCCCGCTCTTGACCGCAGTGCCGACGTTCTCGTTGATTCGGTACGTGTATCGACGAGTCGCCTGATTGAACCCGCTTACGGCGTAGAGTTGCTGTGAGGCGCCGAGATTGTACTCACCGCCCCATTCGCGATTGAGCAGATTCTCGACGTTGAATAGGTCGAGCGTGAATTCTACCGCCTGGCCGCGCACGGTCCCGATGTCTCGCGCAACGCGCAGGTCGGTACGGCCCCGAAATGGTGACGATGCGGCGTTACGCGGTGCAATCCGACCGAGGTTGTTCGCAATGTATTCCCGGGCGCGATTGTTGGGATTGGCCAGAACGGTGCGCATGCCTGCCGCGATGGCCGCAGGGGTCGATGGATCGTCCGGGTCGAAAACGAAAGCGAGGTCGTTGTTGGCAGTACCGTCTCCGTTGACGTCGCCGTTAATCACCAGCGAATACGGGCGTCCCGAGATACCCACGTAGCTGCCGGTGACCCGGAATCCCCACACGGGTGGAAGCAGGAAGGCCGCCACGACTTTGTCTCGGAAATTGTCGTCCGATGCGCCCCAGGCATCCTGTAATTGACGGGGATCGCCCGTATTCTGCGAGAAGGTCGACGTGAGCGCGACACAACAGTTAAAGCTGGAGTTGTCCTGCGTATCGTTCCGGGTGTACGAAAGCGTCACGGACGATTGGCGCGGGAGACGCATGGCGCCCTGCAAGACCAACGATCGCTGCTCGAGCGCTGATTCGCCCACCAGTTCGAGTACGCGCCCGAGATCGGAGTATACGCGGCTATCCGCGTTGGTGGTGCGGCCCGCGTTCGTGACCTTCGCCGCCGGAACAAACACACCGCGACCACCCTCGATCGTGAAGAAGGGATCAACGACCATGTTGCGGTCAAAATACTGAAAGTTGTCCTGCGTGCGCGCCCAGTAGGCAAACGCGCCCAACTGCAGGCGCCACAAACGCCGCTCGTACCCGCCACTCAGCTTCCATGTCGTGGGGACACGAAAGTCGCCGGAGAAATAGTTCACAAACGCCGGAATACTCGACACATTCGCACCAGCCGGTATCCCCGGAACAGTGGACAGGTCCTCCCGATAGCCCACGAAATCGGGGCGGGGCGCCTGCGCTCCCACTTGAATGATATCGACCGCTTCCAATCCGCTCTGCAAAATATGATTCACATGGACATTATATGGCGGTTGACTGCTGAATCGCCCCCCACCGAGCCGGAAGACATGCTTGCCGTTCTCCTGTACATCCCACACGACCTGAGCACGTGGCGAAACGATCCAGTTGGACGGTGTTTCGTCAGTGCGCACGCCAAGTCGCTGCTCGACGAGCGGATTGTATGCGGCGGCCGTAAGGAACTGCACGCCGTCCAGGCGAACACCCGCCGATGCGACCATTCCCCGGCCGAGGTGCCAGTCCGACTGTGCAAAGGTGGACAGGTCAGCCACCGTAAATTCAGCGGTCGTGCCACCGTCGCGTAACGGCACCTGTCGGCTGTACCGCGCCGGCGTCATCGCCTCCAGCTGCGCGAGGTTCTCGAACTCGAAAAGCCCCCGCTGCTCCACCGGTAAGCGGCGCTGGATTCGCGTGACGATATTGTCGGTGCCCACCGTGATCGTTTGACTGCCACGGTTCCAGAATAGCGTGTTCGCTAATTGATACTGACGCTCTCGGTACTTCTCCGGCGCGAGACGATTTCCACCGAACTGCACCGTAACCGTACGACTGGAATTGTCCGGAAGGCTTGATGCGAGACGTACGAAGCCGCGCGGAAGTTCGTTCTGGGGAATACGTTCACGCGAGAACTGCAGCGCCTGCACCTTGAGTTCGTTCACCACACCATTCCCGAAGGTCGAGCGTAGCGACCCGAGGGTACCAGTACTGTTCACCTCCGCGCCACCACGACTCTCCGCGAAGTGCAGGGTCTGATCCGGGCCGATCTCCTGCGGGTCGGAATACAGGGTGGTGTTGTTACGGAGCGTCAATCGATGATTCGTTGCCACTTGCCAGTCCGCACGCCCGAAGAACGCCTGGCTTAAGGGCTTACGGTTGAAAACACCTGTCTGCTGTTGCGTGGTGTCGAGTCCGTATTTGTTTACGAGAATCGACGTCAGTCGCACAATGGAATCGCGGGCAATGCCCAACTCGATTTCATCGGCACTGTTTCGCACGTTCATGATTTCGAGCGGGAGCGACTGATCGGATCGATCGTACACGCCAAACACGGTCAACTTGTTCTTGATGAGCGGTCCACCCACGCTGAAGCCCTGCTGTCGTACTGTAAAGTCGCGGGCGGCAACGCCACGATAGTCTTCAGTGGTGAGGCTTTTGTCACGGTAATACGAGAACGCCGAGCCTCCCCAGCTATTTGTACCCGATTTCGTGACCGCGTTGATGAGTCCACCGCCTTGACGACCCTTCGTCACGTCATATTCGTTGGTGGCGATTTCAAACTCGCGGATCGCCTCCATGGTCATGGTGAGTGGCCCCGAAAAGGTCTGCCCGGTGTTGTTCATCTGCGCTCCGACACCGTCGATTCGCACATCGGTGCTCATCGGACGCGCACCGCCGAGACTCGTGCCGTTACCGGCCAGCGGCGAGAGCTTCGTCAGGTCCTGAAATCGTCGATTCTGATTGGGAAGTTCGCGCACCTCCTGCTCACCAATGCGCGTCACTGCCCCGTTGCGTTCCAGCACGCGCGCCGGCTCCGCTGAGACGGAGATTTCGGTGAGCTGGACCGCGCCTGGCACAAGCCGGAGGTCGGCGGTGACCACACTGCCGATGTTCAGCGTAACCCCTTCACGCGCCGCCGTACGGAATCCCACCGCGCGCGCCGTAATTCGGTACGGACCACCCAACGGTAGCTGTGTCGCAACGTATCGTCCACGGTCACCAGATCGTACGATCGACAGAAACCCCGTTGTCGTATTACGAATCTCTACAATGGCGCCAGCCACAGCGGAACCCACGGTATCGGTAATCGTTCCGCGGATACTGGCGTCGGTGCCCTGAGCCAAGAGTGTAGATCCTGCAGTCACGAACGCGATGATCAGCGCGGTCGTGGCCGCAGCAGCGCGCCGAACGAAATAGGGAAACATGGGAGATCGGGACGGAGGAGAGCATCGGTGTGGACCAACGCCGAACCGTATTGCTCCCCCGTCACATTCTCTGCGTCGCTCCGTGACAGATTCGTAAACCAATGTCACGATTTTTTGACATCACAGCACTGTTACTGCGTCACGGGCTCGCTGTTGAGGACTGCTCAATCGGAATGTCGGTGAGATGCTTCCACTGCGAATCGTGACACCGACCGCAGCAGGTGGCATGTAGTTTCGCGTGGCTCCGTGCGAGCGCTCAGACGGTGAGCCGCGCATGGTCACTTTCCCCGTGTCCGCGCAGATCGAACATCATGACACTCAAACCGCGTGTGATCAGTGACTGAACCAGCGGCTCGGTCGAACCGCGCAGTTCGTCGCCACGGCACGCATCCCGGCCATGCACAAGGATGACTACCGCAGACGCGTCTGGGGCACGTCGATATGATGCCATGCGGTGCAGCGAATGCATCCAAGTCGAGCGCGGAGCTCACGAGCGGCTGCAGGACTTTCCGGTTGTAGCCATCGAGGTCAAACATGCTGGTCTCCGAGATGGGGATCGCGATCATATGATGCGTTCACGTACCTTGCCAGTCGGAAAACGCGCTGCAAACCTGACAGCGAACGACTACGACTCACTGCGCGCGTCCGCGCCACTCCAGCCCGGCAAGCGTACCCACGACGAGCCCTTCCCCAATCAAATGGACCAGCCCGAACGGCGACGCGCTTTCGACGAGCAGCACTGCGGCTACGAAGCAGACAATCGCCCATGTCGCGTTGGCGAGAATGAGTGCCACCAATAGCGCATCTGACCGCAGTGCCTTCCGAGCGAGGAGACCCGAGTAGCTGCCGTAGGTCAGATTTGCAACGCCGATCGCAAGGAGCAAGTGCCGCGGGAGCGCGTGCACTTCGCTCAGCCAGGCGGAGAAGACGAGCACAATGACGCCCGCGACAAGGCCGCCGACGCTATCGATCGTGAGGAGTCTGGTCAATGTTGGCTTCACGGCACCCCTGGCGAAAAGCCGCAAGAGACTCCGCTTATCCCACGCTTCGACGACGGAACGATCGCAACCCGAGCATGAGGAACAGCGCCGTCAGGACAAGCATCGCCGCGCAGGACACGAGCAGCGGCATGTGCGGTAGCGACGGCGTGAGCGCACCACGCATGGCTTCCGCGACATACACCAACGGGTTGATCAGCACCCCATATTTGAACGCCGGCACCGCGTCGAGGCCGCGCCACGGGTAGTAGGCACAGCCGAACATCAGCATAGGCGCAATGATGATGGAAAACATCAGGCCGATCTGCGTGGCCGAGATCACGGTGCCGATGAACAGCCCGAGCGATGCGAAGAGCGTGGAGCCGAGTAACGTGATCGCCAGCACGAGCAACGGATTGGTCAGCTCCAACTCCGGCATGGGACCCATGATCACCCGCGCGATAGGCAGCACCACGCAGGCGGCAATCACACCCTGCAGCGCCCCTGATACCACCTTCTCGATGGCAATCAACGACATCGGCACGGGCGCCAGCAGGCGATCCTCGATTTCGCGTGTGAAGCCGAAGTCCTGTACCATGGGCAATGCCACTGACTGCACCGAAGAGAGCGCGAGTGACACCGCCAGAATGCCCGGCAGCAGCGCCGACGTGTACCCGCGCTGGACAAAGCCCATTTTGGGCAACAGGTAGCCGAAGACGATCAGGAAGAGCACCGGTTGCATCACGGTGCGCACCAAAAAGTAGGGCAGTTCGCGTCGCGCCACGCGCACGTCTCGGCGGAGCAATGCCCCGAACACGCGGAGCCGCGAGACCGGTGCGCGTTCGGCCACCGGTAGCGGCGCCAGTGGCCTCACGGGACCAGCAAAGGACGTGGCGGGGCTGGTCACTTGAGCTTGCGTCCGGTCATGGAGATGAAGAGCGACTCGAGGCTGGGGCTGGTGAGGTGGATGTCGGTGACGGTGCGCCCGGCAGCACTCGCGGCGGCGATCAATCCGGGAATCACCTCGCCCCCTCGGGGGCTATACGCCTGGAGGGCGGTACCGTGCGCTTCCACCCGCGTCACTCCCGCGACGTGCTGTGCTTGGGTTATCGTCTCTGCCGCCGGACCGTCAAGCGAGACTTCGATCAGCGTCCCACCCGGCGCACGCGCCTTGAGCCCTGCGGGCGTGTCGCAGGCCAGCAGGCAACCGCGGTCCACAATGCCGATCCGGTCGCACAACTGATCGGCCTCCTCCATGTAATGCGTGGTCATGATAATCGTCCGGCCCTGCGCGTGGAGGTCGCGCAGAATCTCCCAGAGATCCAACCGCGCTTGCGGGTCGAGTCCCACGGTGGGTTCATCCAGGAAGATCACAGTCGGCTCATGGATGAGCGCGCGCGCAATCATGAGGCGCTGTTGCTGCCCACCAGAGAGCTCATCGACTTTGGCGTCGGCTTTGTCGGCAATGCCGAGTCGCTCGAGGAGCGCTCGGCCGCTGCGCTCGGCCTGATCAAACGGCATACCAAAGTACGCTGCGTGAAACGCGAGGTTCTCTATGGTGGAGAGGTTCCGGTCGGGATTGGGACGCTGCGGAACCACACCAATGTGCTGGCGCACCCGATGCGGCGCCTCGACCACATCGTAACCGGCCACCCGCGCCCGACCAGACGTCGGCATGATACGCGTGGTCAGGATCCCAATGGTGGTGGACTTCCCCGCGCCGTTTGGTCCGAGCAACCCGAACAGTTCCCCGTCCCGCACCGTGAGGTCGAGCACGTCGAGGGCCACGATTTCGCCAGACGCATCCGCTAGGGCATCGTCGGCGACGAAGGGCGTCTGACCTCCCCCACGAACAGGCGGACCGCGACCGGGACGCCCTGATGGCGGCGGGTAGACCTTGCGCAGTGCTTCCAAAACGATTGCATCGGACATGATGGAACATACCATGCTTGACGAGTGACCCTCCACTCCCCCACCTTTTCGGTAGCGCGCCAATGGGGCGCCTCCTGTCCGCGGCAAGGGAGCATGCTCCCACCCACTCCACCGGCAGTTTTTGCGAGCCCTTCTTCCTCGGCCATCGTAAGCGGATGCTCGGCCACTTCGGAAGGACGGTGTTCCATGTTACGATTGCTCTCTACCAAGAGCTCATTGGATGTCCTCAAGCAGGACGCCAAACGGTGGCTGCACGCGCTGCGCACGGGCAACTCAGAATCCCAGCACCGACTCTTGACCGCGTGGCCGGCGGCGCCCTCGACCCCGACACTTCGGGACGTGCAGCACGCACTGGCGCGTGAGTACGGACTGGCCGATTGGACGTCGCTTACCGCGGCACTCCGTGACCTCGCACTCGACCGACAAAGTCACGCAGAACGGGTCGAGGCCGTCCTGCGCCATGGATGGGACGGCGACGTCGTAACGGCGCAACGCATTGCCGTTCGTTATCCCGAAGTATGTCGCGACAATCTTTTTACCGCTGCGTCGTGCGGCGACGTGGACGAGGTCCGGCGCTGGCTCACCATCAACCCAGCGCTCGCTAACGCGGTGGGTGGCAGCCTCGCGTGGACAGCACTTGCGTATGTGGCGTATAGCCGCATCGACGCACAGCATGCCGCGCGCATTGCACAGTTGCTGATGAACGCTGGCGCCGATCCCAACTTCCAGTTCGATGACGGCTGGGGCAATCCGTTCACCCCACTCACTGGAGCGATTGGGCGTGGTGAAGGCGTGAAGCCTCCACACCCCAAAGCACTCGACCTTGTTGACCTATTCCTTGCGTCGGGTGCGAATCCCTTCGACACGCAGGCACTGTACAACACGTCCATTGTGGACGATGACATCACGTGGACGGCACTGCTGTGGGCGCACTGTCCGGCCGATGGCCGAGCGGCGCGGTGGTCGCTCGTCGACGGGCCGGCACTTGGTGGAAAGTACAAAGTGGGTACACTGAACTATCTGCTCGGTAACGCTGTGGGCCAGAATCATCTTGCGCGGGCGAGGTGGCTCCTGGAGCACGGGGCGGACGCCACCACGCGTCACGCCTACACCGGAGAGGCAGTGCACACGATGGCACGCCTTTCGGGATTTCGTGCCATGGCGGCGCTGCTGGCGCGTCATGGCGCGCACGCGGTAACATTGAGCGGCCAACGCGCCTTTCTTGCCGTACTCATGTCGGGCAGCGAGGTCGAGATACGTACGCACGTCGCCGACAACCCGTCACTGGTGCAGAGTCCCGCTCCGCTGCTACACGCTGCGGAGCGCGGCCGAGCGGAGCTGGTTGCGCTTTTGTTGGCGCTGGGTGCCCCGGTGAATGGCACCGATCACGAGGGGATCTCGCCACTCCACCAGGCGGTGCATGCGGATTCCGTGGACACCATCAACGTGTTACTCGCCGGCGGCGCCGACGTGGACGTACGCGAACGCAAGTGGCGCAGCACACCCATGGGCTGGGCGTGCGTGCTCGGAAAGTCCGACGCCGCTGAGCGGCTCGCGCCGCTATCGCGCGACCCACGCGCACTGGCTGCCAGTGCACGCGTGTCGCGACTGGCGGTGGTGCTTCGCGACGATGCCGCACTCGCTAACCACCGGCTCGCTGGCCATGATACACCTACGCCACTCTTTTGTCTGCCCGATGATGAGGAAGCAGCGGCCGAGGTGACTCGCGTACTGCTCGAACACGGTGCCGACCCGCGCGTTACCGATCCGCGTGGTCGCACCGCCACGGAGGTGGCCCGAATGAAGGGGCTCGACGAGGCGGCGGACGCTATGTCAGCGGCGGAGAGCAGAACTGCGGTTCCCTGAGAAAAGGGATCGCGGTCACGGGCGTGGAGCTCCTACATCATCCATGCCTAGCGCGTCCCAACACCGCACCAAAGGCGTCGCGATACGGGGTCGCCATCACACCGAAGGCGTTCTCAAGCTTGGCGCTGCTGAACGTGTACGGGTGCTCGTACTGGTACAGCATTTCCACTTGCTCGCGCAGCGATCCGTGAAAGAGGCTCAGCGCACGAAATATCCAGCGCGGCGCGTTTTGCAGTGGCAGGTCTCGACCAGCTACCTCGCACGCGAGGCGAACCAATGCTCGTCCGCTGTGTTGCTCAACGGTTGTGAGCGCGTGCCATGTCTGACCAAATGCCGATGCGTTGGTGCCAAGCAACGCGAGCGAGCGCCCGACATCCGGTGTGTAGCTGAAGGTATGAGGGACGTCCGGATTGCCAAGCCATTGCGGTCGCTGACCAGCGCGCAGCCGATCAAAAACGATGGTGTTCAATAAACCCGTCGTGCGTCCGGGTTCGCTCGGGTAGTAAAAGTCCGGTGATCGGACGATCATCGCGGTCACCTGCTCGGCGTGCATCGCCTGCAGCAAGGTGGTCGCGATCGCCGCACGCACATCGCCCTTGCGACTGCACGGATTGAACGGCGTCGTCTCCGACATCGCGCCGGAGACGTTGCCATATGCGTACACGTTATCGAAGAAGACCAACGCCGCACCACTGCTCGCACACCCGTCAATGACGTTGGCCATGATACGCGGCCATTCGGCGTGCCAGGCGGCCGTGGAATAGGTCACGCCCGCGACGAGGTAGACCACGTCGCTGCCGGCAATCGCAGCGCGAGTGTTCGTCGCGTGGTTGAGATCGGCGACGACGAGTTCGTCCGTTGGGAATTCGCGCGTGGGATGACGGCTGACCTGACGGAGCTGATAGCCCGCCGCCGTGAGGGCACGCGAGAGTTCGCGACCAACCGCACCGTTCGCGCCGAGTATGGTGTGAAGAGCCATCGGATCAGCGCTCCACGAGGATTTCGATCCGCGTGGCCCCCGCAACGGCAACAGTGCCTTCCGCATATCGTGGTGCGCGGAGACTGGGGCGTACCTTCGCACTCGTCCCCCACGGCTCCTTCGGTACACCAAACAGGTTGCTGTCGAGCTTCCCGTTGCCGTTGAGGTCTTGGTACACCGACACCGCATACTGACCGGGCGTCAGACCGCGAAAGACGACGCTGTCGACCGGCGCCGTGCGCGGCTGCACCGACGTCTTCGCGGCCTTTTCGATCTTGCCGGGAAAGCCATCGGCCGTTGAAAACACGGCGACGCCAACCGTCCCGCCCTCCGCCGTGGCGCCCGTGACTACCACGGTCAGTGTGGCGTCGGACGGCGGCCGTGCGGTTGAGATCGACTGGGCGAATGACGCGGCGGCGAACAGGCAGGGGACAAGCGGTGCGAGGAGGAGCGTGGGGCGAATGCGCATGGGGGTGCCTCAGAGGGTTGGCTGAGCCGACAGGAAACGTCTCATGATGTGAACACTGCACACATAATTGCATTTTATGTGTGCATTGTCAACATTTAGGCATGACCAGCGCGCGATACCATCACGGCGACCTCCACGCCGCCCTCCTCAAGGCGGGGCTGTCGGCCGCGCGAACCGGCGGACCGGCCGCCCTCCAGCTCCGCGAGCTGGCGTCGGCCGTGGGTGTCTCACCGTCGGCGGTGTACCGTCACTATGCCGACATGGCGCACCTGAGTGCGGAGGTGTCGCGTACCGCGCGAGAAGCGCTGGCCAACCGCATGCTGGCCGCCGCCGAGGCCGTGTCGGAGGTACCTCGCGATCCCGGCCTCGCCGCCATTCGGCGGGTCGAGGCGATTGGCCGCGCCTACATCGAGTTCGCGGTGGCGGAGCCGCACCTCTTCGATACCGCGTTCATGACCGCTGCGACCACCGCGTCGTGTCCCGATAGTCCGTCGGCGTGGGACGTCCTCAACGACGCGCTCGATGCACTGGTGCAAGCGGGCGAACTCGATGTCGCACGTCGCGAGACTGCACCGCTCATTGCATGGAGCGCCGTCCATGGGCTCAGTGGCGTGCTGGTGCGCCAGATGCTCCCACCGCCCCATCAGCCCGACGCTGCCGTCGCAGCAACACTGGCCGGGGTGCTCGATGCCCTCAATGTGCGACGGCCTCCTCACGCCCGCTGATCAGCAACTCTTTACACATGGGGTGACATGACCGCAGGTTCCGAGCAGGCCAGCAATACCGCCAGCGCTATCGCCGCGATTCGCGCCACGCGGACCGCCTCAAATCACGCCATCGCGGCGCGTGATCCCGATCGTGTGGTGGCGTACATGATGCACGACGTCACCGTTGCCGTGGCGCATGGCCCGCGTCTGACTGGGCGCGACGCCTCGCGCACCGCGTTCGCCGCGCAGTTTGCGGATCGCACGTTCGTGGGGTACGTCCGCGACCCGCATGACATCCTGCTCCATGCATCGCCCACCGAGGCCACGGAACGCGGGCGCTGGCTGGGTCGGTGGAAGCAGGGCGTTGGCGAGCAGGTGCTGCGCGGCACGTACGTGGCCGAGTGGTGCCATACGGCGCTTGGCTGGTTGATCCGGTCGGAGGTGTTTACGCCGAGCGATGGGACGGGGTGATCCGGTAATCCCCCCTTGAATTAGCGGGCGGGATAAGTGGAATTTTCTCACTATTACTTGGAGAAGGTCCCCATGGAGACATCCCGGTTCACCGACAGCCAGATTATGGCCGTCTTGAAAGAGTCTCAGGCGGGGGTCAAGGTCCCCGACCTGTGCCGCACACATGGCATCAGCACCGCCACCTTCTATCAGTGGCGCTCGAAGTTCGGTGGCATGGACGTGCCCTTGATGGGGCGGCTGAAGGAGTTGGAGAACGAAAACCGGCGCCTCAAAAAGATGACGGCGGAGGCCCAGCTCAGTACCGACCTGCTCCGTGAGGCGCTCGTTAAAAAATGGTGAGGCCATCTCAGCGCCGCGAGATGGTCCGAACCGCCGTGACCACCGAGCGCACCGCAATCCAACACGCCTGCACGACGTTTGCCGTCAGCGAGACGTGCTATCGCTACGCGGCGACGCGCCCCGCCGAGGACGACGTCATCGCGGACTGGCTGCTCCGCCTCACGACGGCGCCGCGCAACGGGGGGTTCGGCCCCTCGTGGCCGCACTCCGGATTCGATGTGCATACGGCCGTCTGGGTGTCCGAGGACGATCGCACGTTCGCGACCCAGCTCGCACGCTACTGCGCCCGCAATCCTGTGGCGCTCGAACGGCTCACGTACGAGCGGACGGCGAAGGTGGGCCCGGCCGACGCTCCGAACCACACCGCGTCACGGCCAGTCGGCGCGCGGAGATCCCGCCGTCGCCGGGGTCCAGACGCCCTCGACGCGCACGACGACACGCGACATACTTCCCACTCCTCGATGGAAATTCCTATCCTGAAATCCGCTGGCAATAAGCACGCCGCGCACGGTGACATCGTCTTGCTGCGTGAGATGAATCATGTTACGCCATCTCTGGCGGGCGGACGCGACGAGCCGATTCCGTTTGAGATGTCCCTGGAAGACGTGCAGGTCTCGGATCGGGGCAGCTTCCTGTTTGCCGTGCCGGGCACTGATACAGCCGGCGCGCGAGTGAGTGCTTACGTGACCTGGTTCCGGAACGACAGTACGCGTCGCTACGCGAACACTCCGGCGATCTCGCATCGACTGCCGAACTCACCACATGTTGCTCAACGTGGAGCTGCGGAAGGTCCTGTGGTAGCCCAAGCGCCCCTGTCGTTCCAGCTCCATAGCGGGTATTATTCAGTATGAGCGCGCCGAAGTACGCCCGCATTGCGATCACCCTTCCGCCAGACGACCTCGCCGCCGCCGACCGTCTCGCGGCCGCGCACGACCGGTCACGTAGCTGGATTGTTGCTGAGGCGCTGCGCCAGTACGTCGCGCGGTCGGATTCGTTAGCTGCGCTTGGCGCATCGAGGCACGCGCAGGTCGTGCGTGATCTGCAGCATACGGCAGAGGCGCGCATTCGCGACGCAGAGCAGCGAGAGGTGCTGTCCGTTGATCCGGAACACGCCGTCTCACTCGAGACGCCACTGCGCTTCGCGAGCTACGATGAGTTTGCGGCATGGCGTCGGACGCTGCCGAGCCGGTGACAGGTACCGGTACACGGGTGGCGCGACTGTGCGCACTGCTGAATGCGGCGGACGCTCGCTACGTGATTGTAGGCGCGACGGCGATGCAGCTGTGGGGCTCATCACGCTCAACGCGCGACGTGGACATTCTGATCGAGCCGACGTTGCAAAACGCTGAGCGCGTGCTTGACGCCCTGTCTCGACTTCCGTTCGGCGTTGCGCGCGAACTCACCGCCGCTGATATCCTGAGTCGCGGAGTCACCATGATCGGCGACATACCCAACGTCGACGTGCTCACACGTGCCTGGAAATTGCAGTGGGCAGATGCCAGTCGCGACATGGCCGTCTTCACGGTGGACGGCATCCCCATTCCCACGGCATCGATTGAACAGTTGATTGCGTCGAAGCAGACGGGACGCGCGCAAGATATCGCTGCCATCGTTGTCCGTGGGGAGATACTGCTGCAGCGCAACGACTCGGCATTGAGGCAGTGACTGGTGGCCGGTACGGACGACGCACCTTGGAATACTCGGTGGCCGACAGGGAAACCAACGACAGCCGGTCGCGAACATCAGAGTGGACGCCTCGCGGGTGCAGGGGATCACCGCCGCCCTGCTGGCCGCGCTTGT
>Ga0105045_10002099_pt1 | contig 16694 bp, 18 predicted proteins | sample MAT02_FD_78089 | JGI IMG/M metagenome (GOLD analysis project Ga0105045, IMG submission 78089) | Freshwater microbial communities from Lake Fryxell liftoff mats and glacier meltwater in Antarctica - MAT-02 (megahit assembly) | ecosystem: Environmental > Aquatic > Freshwater > Ice > Liftoff... | reverse complement strand
GCTAGCAGAGTTTCTAAATCCAAAAGAGTACAAACTACTGGAGCCGTTATCGATATTTGAAAAATCTTGGCTGGCCCCAATTAAAAAATTATTTGAACCTATTAAACGATTTTCGTTTCCAAGTACAATTTGGTTGTCAGAAAAGAGGGAGTTATTTTGACCAATTGCAATTTGATTGGGATTACCAGCAAAACTATTTGAATTATTGCCAATATCAATATTATTACCGCCTAAGCTTAGTTTGTTGTTATTAACAAAAGCTAGGTCATTTGCACCACCGTCTATTGTGGTTGATTGAATTAAATTTCCACCTAATTGGACATCGTTACCAACTAAACTCAATCCGTTATTAGCGTTTAAGGCTACGCTCGGATTGGTATATTCTAAAGCTGTCCCAGCTGCATTTACTGTCAAGATTTGATTTGCACTTCCAATAGAACTTAGCCCAGTACCGCCGCGTGAAGTAGCTAAAACCCCAGACCAACCTAAGGTAAGGTTTTGACCACTAATTGAACCAGTAATATTTGTGTCATCTGTTACAGTTAAAACTCCTGGAATACCCTGGATTCCCTGAGCACCAGTAAGTCCAATCAAACCTTGAACTCCCTGTGCTCCTGTCAAACCTATTGGCCCTTGTGGACCAGTAAGACCTATGGATCCTTGAATACCCTGTAGACCAGGGGCTCCTGTCAAACCAGTAGCGCCAGTAAGTCCCTGAGGACCAACAGCACCATCTATTCCGTTAGTACCACCTAGTCCTGGAATACCTTGTGATCCAGTCAAACCTGTAGCTCCTGTTAAACCATTTAAACCTGGAATACCCTGAGCACCAGTAAGTCCAATCAAACCTTGAACTCCTTGTGATCCAGTCAAACCTATTGGCCCTTGTGGACCAGTAAGACCAACGAATCCTTGAATACCCTGTAGACCAACAGCACCATCTATTCCGTTAGTACCATTCAGACCTGGAGTACCTTGTAATCCTGTAGCTCCTGGCAAACCAGTAGTACCAGTAAGTCCTTGAGCTCCTTGTGATCCAGTCAAACCTATTGGCCCTTGTAGACCAGTAAGACCTATGGATCCTTGAATACCCTGTAGACCAGGGGCTCCTGTCAAACCTGTAGCTCCTGTCAAACCAGTGAGTCCAGTAAGACCAATAGGACCCTGAGTGCCTATCAAACCAGTAGCGCCAGTAAGTCCCTGAGGACCAACAGCACCATCTATTCCGTTCGTACCATCTAGTCCTGGAATACCTTGTGATCCAGTCAAACCTGTAGCTCCTGGTGAACCATTTAAACCTGGAATACCCTGAGCGCCAGTAAGTCCAATCAAACCTTGAACTCCCTGCGATCCATTTAAACCAATTGGCCCTTGTAGACCAGTAAGACCTATGGATCCTTGAATACCCTGTGGACCAACAGCACCATCTATTCCACTAATACCATTCGAACCTGGAATACCTTGTAATCCTGTAGCTCCTGTCAAACCATTCAGACCTGGAATGCCCTGAGCACCTGTCAAACCTATAATTCTTCTTTGGCCTTGCTCGCTATTAAGTCCGTCTAGTCCTGGAATACCCTGAGTACCAGCTTTACCATCGAGTCCGTTGAGTCCATCTCGCCCAATTGTTCCGTTGGACCCAATACTTCCTTGTGGACCTTGAGCCCCTTGTTCTCCGGTAGCGCCATCGCTGCATTGATTCCAAAAGTTTTTACCAAAAATCTGTTTAAAAAAACTATCAGCAGGGCAAACTTGAGTTGTGGAACCAAAGCTAATAAGCACACTTAGAAAGAAGAAAGACAAAGAAACCGCGGTCAGTCCTTTTTGAGTAATGAATTTGAAAGTATTTTTTTGATCTGACATATCAGCTGATTTTTATTTTTGTATTGCACAAGTTTTGACCCTGTGGTAAGAACGCTGTTATTATTTCTTAATTTTGAAGAAAGCGCAAGAGCCAAAATTTTGTTAAAACCAATAATAATTAATACCAAAAAACTGCGAATTTAACAATTCCAAACCGCACTGCTAAGTCGATATACTTACTAACTTGAAGAGTTTGACTTGTTGGTAGTATTAGTCTTTTTTAAAACGATTACTATGTTTGCCTACACAATTCTTTATGTTCAAAATGTTACGGAGTCAATTAAATTCTATGAAAAGACTTTTGGTCTTGAAAAGATTTTTATAACACCGGTAAATGACTATGGTGAAATAGCAACTGGGGGTACTAAGCTGGCTTTTGCTTCAATCGGTTTAGCAAATTCAAATCTAGAAAAAGGCTTCCAGGAAAGTAATTTAGATATCAAACCATTTGGAATTGAGCTTGCCTTTACAACTGACAATGTATCTGAAACTGTACAAAAAGCCCTAGAAGCTGGAGGTACGATTGAGGCTGAAATAGTAACCAAATCTTGGGGCCAGACTGTGGCTTATGTCCGTGATATTGATGGGTTTTTGGTTGAGATTTGTACAGTTATCAAAAGTTAAGCCTAAGCTCACACAATTCATCAAAATATAACAAAATTATGGCTAATATACTCTTTTTGATTGGAATATTGATTACTTTTTACGTATTGTATGTTGTAGTTGATAAGTTCCTAATCCCAACAATTTACGTCCTCAAAGACAAACTTAATCTTACCGACGACCAGACTGGAACTTTAACTTCCTTTGTCAGCTCTGCACCAGAACTTTCGGTGTCGATGATATCTTTGATTTTGGCGATAACTGCTAACGACACTGGAACCTTTGAGCAAATTGCTGCTCTTGGGCCTGCTGCAGTTATTGGTTCAGCACTATTTTCAGTTTTGTTCATTGTTGGAGCTTCCTCTTGGTTCGGTTCCAAAGCTCTAACCTGGCATTCAATTACCAGAGACATGGCCTATTACATTCTTGCGGTGTTGATGTTATATCTTACTCTAAGTGACGGTAAAGTTGAATGGTATGAGGGAATTTTGTTACTTGCTGCTTATATTCTGTACACAATTATTGTTGCTAATTGGCCACGACTTTCTAAAATTTTTAAAATATCTGGTACTCAGATTTTCTCTGAAAGTGTCAAACAGTCTGAGCAAAGTATGATAGATCTAAAAGCCAAATCTTGGAATTACAAAAACTTCTTTGAAAAAATTCTTAGTTACATTTTTTTCCCATTAGCCAAGGGATACAACTCATTTAGAGTTACATATAATATCCTGGTCTCGATTTTATTGGTTGTATTGTCATCAGTATTTATGGTAGAATGGGCTAGTCTGTTAGCAGCTAATCTTAAGATACCACAGGCAATCATTGGCTTAACAATTTTGGCTGTCGGTACCAGCGTCCCTGATCTACTAGCGTCAATCAAAACTGCCAGAGAAGGTTACGGCGACACTGCAGTTAGTAACGCTATTGGTTCCAATGTTTTTGATGTGCTTGGCAATCTTGGATTAACTTGGACAATTGCGGCAATTTTTAGATCCGGGCAGTCTATATCGGTAGAAACCAACTCATTGAACGGTTCGATTGTTTTGCTACTGGCTTCTTCCTTGGTTCTGCTACTTGTTCTTTTTGCTAAGAAGTTTAATCTTTCCAAGCCTGTTAGTTTGTTTCTGATGCTTAGTTATATTTGCTACGTTGCAGTAGTTTCATATCAAGTATGGCCGAGGTAGCTGTAAATTTTGGTTGTAATTCTAAGTTACAAAAAAACCGCAATCGCTTCGAACTATCAAAGGCCCTTGTTCAAGCTGTATCTTTAATTTTTAAAAAACTTGCATGTCATCAAAACTACTTTCAGATCTCAAACAGTACTTTGGCTACGACAAACTCAGGCCAGCGCAAGTTCCAGTTATTGATTCAATTTTGTCTGGGCGAGATACTTTGGCAATTATGCCAACAGGTGGTGGCAAGTCTCTTTGTTATCAACTTCCAGCAGTTAATCAAGAAGGTGTTGTTATTGTAATTTCGCCCTTAATTGCTTTGATGCACGACCAAGTTCAATCACTTAAGAAAAATGGAATAAAGGCCGGAATTCTTAACAGTTCAATAAGCCCTGATGAACAAGAAGAAACAATGCTTCAAGCAATGGACGGTAGATTAAAGCTTCTGTACCTTTCGCCCGAGAGACTGTTTGCTAGGGAAAGTGCCTTCATAGATTGGATGAGTAAATTAAACATTACCTTAATAGCCATTGATGAAGCTCATTGTGTATCGCAGTGGGGGCATGATTTTCGACCCGAATATTCTAAGCTGGCTATAATTAAAGACACTTTTCCACAGATTCCTGTTATTGCTCTAACAGCTACTGCTGATGAGTTAACCCGAGATGATATTGTTAAACAACTCAACCTCAATAATCCTAACGTCTTTGTTAGTTCTTTTGACAGGCCTAATATCACTTACACAGTCCAGCCAAAATTACATGACCAAGAAGCTACTAAGCAGCTTACAACCTTCATCAACGGGTTCACTGGTGAATCAGGAATAGTCTATTGTCTGAGCCGCAAATCTACTGAAGAAGTTTCTAGTAGTTTGGTTAAACTTGGAATCAAATCCGCACCATTCCATGCTGGCTTAAGCCCCGAAAACAAAGAAAAAACTTATAATGAGTTTATGCAGGATCAGCTACAGGTAGTGTGCGCTACTATTGCTTTTGGGATGGGGGTTGATAAGCCTGACGTAAGATTCGTGGCTCACTGGAATTTACCCAAATCTATCGAAGGGTATTATCAAGAAACGGGTAGGGCCGGAAGAGATGGCTTGCCTTCAGAAGCTCTTCTTCTATATTCGCCCTCAGACGCCGGAATATATCGAAGATTTATTGATCTTGCAAAACCTGCAGTTGATAATGATACGTTCAAAACTTTTCAAAAACTGCAACATGATAAACTCGATAGATTAATTGATTTTTGTAGCACAGGACACTGTAGGCGTCGAATACTTCTTCAGTATTTTAACCAAAGACTAGAAAAAGATTGCGGCAATTGCGACGGATGCCTTAACCCAGTCCAAAAAATTGACGGACTACAAATTTCTCAAAAAATAATTTCAGCTATATATCGAACTAATCAAAAATTTGGAATAGGCTACATTGTGGATTTTCTGAGAGGTATTGCTAACGACAGAATGGGGAATTATGGTCATACTAAGCTACCAACTTTTGCAATCTGCAAATCAAATTCCAAAGATGAATTAATGTTTTATACCAATCAGTTAATTAGTCTTGGTTATTTGCAAGTAAATTATGACGGCTTTATCAAAACCCTGTCACTGAATGAAGTATCGATGGATATTGCAATGGGTAAATCAAAAGTGGAATTAACTCCTTACGTCGAAATAATCAAGGAGTCAGCAAAACCCAAATCAAGTCCAAAATTAGCTACTAACCTATCATCCAAGGATCAAGAATATTTTGAAATACTAAGACAGGCAAGACAGCAAATTGCCGCCCAAGACAAAGTTCCAGCCTTTGTAGTTTTTGGGAATGCCAGTCTATTGGATATGGTTGCTCAAAAACCTAAGAACAAACTTGAATTCAGCCAAATTAGTGGGGTTGGGGAGCACAAGTTAGAAAAATATTGGCCATTGTTTAAAGAAGTACTATTAGGTTTAAAATAGGTTCAAACTTTTGGCTGCCGTCTTTTTTCTGATCTAAGAGTGTACATATACAGACTTTCAACTTTGGCCCTTGCCCAGTCAGTTTTTCTCAAGAATGTCAGACTTGAGTTGATACTTGGATTCATTGTAAAGCATTTGATATTAATCAGTTTACCTAGTTCAACCCATCCATATTTTTGTTTCAAAAACTCTAATATAAATTGTAAAGTTTTGCCTTGGAGTGGGTCTTTGGATTGATTTTGAGATGTTTCAGGTAATTGGGTTTGCATATAAAAATTAATGTTTTGAAGTGAAGTTCTTTTTTCATTTAGATTATTTGGGCAATCCCAAGATCTAGTCAATCAACTACCGACAAACTAAATTTTTGATTGTTTCAATTACAATATCACCAATAAGGACGATTGATTGACAACTCAAACTTACAAATAGTGATAGTTATGCAGGCAAATTAAAGTAAGTCTCATCCAAAAATAATAAGATGAAAACTATGAAAAATATTTTAATAACAGGGGCAACTGGCAATGTGGGTATGGAAGTTATTCAATCACTAAACAAACTTGATCATAAGTTTCAAATTTTTGCTGGAGTCAGGAATTTGGAAAAAGATAGGGTTGGCCTTTTAGAGTTTCAAATTCAAACAGTCCACTTTGATTTTAATGACATAAATACTTTTAAGCCTGCTTTGGATCATTGCGACATACTTTTCTTGCTTAGACCGCCTCAATTATCTGATGTTAATAAATACTTCAAACCTTTAATTAATTCGGCCGTAATATGCGGCGTCAAGCATATTGTGTTTTTGTCTGTTCAAGGCGTAGAAAAAAGCACAATAATCCCTCACCACAAAATTGAAAAGCTAATTGTTGGAAGTAAGATACCATTTACTTTTTTGCGTCCGGCTTATTTTATGCAAAATTTTACCACCACTTTGCTGAATGACATTTTGATAAACACTAGAATATTCTTGCCAGCCGGCAAAGCCAAATTTACTTTAATAAACGTTGTGGATATTGGTAAAGTAGCTGCAAAAATTTTGATTAAAACCGAAAACCATTTGAACAAATTATACGAATTAACTAATCACGAAAAGCTTACTTTTGTTGAAATGACAGCCAAACTTAGCAAAGGATTAAATACAGAAATAATATACGAATCTCCTAACCTAATAAGATTTTTTATAAATAAAAGAAATACAAAAATGCCCATCATGCTGATTTTTGTCATGATAATGCTACATTATTTACCAAGGTTTCAAAAAGAACCAGAAACAACGGACTGGGTAAAAAGAATTACTAATCAAGAACCTACGACTTTTGATGAATTCATAATTGATAACAAACAAATACTTAATCCAGAAACAAATATGAAATCCGTTAAAAAATTCAAATAATAACTTTTAACTTATGAAAATCCTCTCATTAATCCAAGTAATAATTCAATTCGGGTGTATTATTATTTTGGCTTTGATGTTCAGCCAGTTAAACTTGGTTGGAACGTCATTGATTGTTCTAGGCTCAATTATTGGTGTAATTGCAATCTGGCAAATGCGAAAAAGTAAACTCAGTATTCTGCCCGATGTAATCAAAGGTGCTACTTTAATTGACTCTGGGATTTATTCAATTATTCGACATCCAATGTATCTGGCTGTAATATTGGCTGGTATTGGCCTGGCGATTAACTCTAATAATTACGTGTCTGTCTTGTTTTTAGTAATTTTGGTAATTGACCTGTTGTTCAAATCCAACCGAGAGGAACAATTATTATCTGATGAGTTCGAGCAATACGAGAGCTACAAGAAACGAACAAAAAAGATAATTCCCCGCTTTTATTGATTTGGTATTAGTGCATAAAATAAAATTGACATAGTTTTTGAATTTAAAAAAAATCTTAAAATGTCTCGCACCTCTATTTACCTTAACTTTGAACGTAATGCTGAAGAAGCTTTTAATTTTTACAAAACGGTTTTTGGTACTGAGTTTCTTTTCCCAATTGATAGGTTTGGAAGTGTGCCACCGATGGACGGTCAGCTGCCGGTCAGCCAAGAAGATCAAAACTTGGTCATGAATGTTCAATTACCAATTCTCGGCGGGGCGATTTTGATGGGTAATGATGCGCCTCAAAGTATGGGGTACAAAATCAATAAAGGTAACAATGTGCTTATCAATCTTGAGCCAGATACTTTGGCTGAAACTGAAATACTTTTTGCAAAATTATCCGTGGACGGAGTGGTCAAATCTCCACTGAACAAGGAGTTTTGGGGTGTGTATGGTGAATGTATTGATAAATTTGGAATTCAGTGGATGTTTAATTTGGCTGAAATTGCAAAATAAAATTACTTAATAGACAATGCAAAAACCACTGTCCCAACAACCTAAGTTTAGTTTTGAAGATTTTTATTCAGACAAAATTAATGGCCTTACTTTAGCTGAAGCTCTAGATTTTCATTACGGTCTTAACCCTCAGTTTACCCACTGGATGAATTACCCAACCCAAATTCAACAAGACACAATGAAGGCTCACGATTTGGCTCATATTGTCTTTGGTTGCAATACTACTCTAAAAGGTGAAATGAGTGTGGAACTGTGGACACTTTTGGCTAATGATCTTGGCTTCAAGAAATATATGGAAATCGTTAAAAATAGTGAAATTAACAAAGAACCATTTGAAATTATCAAAAACATTGGCTACCTCAAAGTACTTTGGGTTTTGGTGACTAATCTATGGCGGATACCTTATATTTGGTATTTGACAACCAAAATGACCCAAAAATGGAGTTTTATGAATGAAGAAAAATATTTGGATAGTTGTATTGGTGAAATCCGAAAAAAGTTTAATATTATGTTACTGTAATAATTCTAATCAATTCTAATCTTCGACTACCACAACAGCTTCTTTAACCTTCAAGAACTGGGTTTCATAGTCTGCAATCTGTGTTCCAAAAAGCCTATCCCAAATATTGGTAAACAGTCCAAAATTGTACTTGGGGATGGAATGATGCAAACTGTGATGAACCGCTGAATTAAAATATTTGCAAGGAATAGCAGTCACCCAAAATTTTGGTAAAAGTTCAAAACCACAATGAATATAAGCGTTATAAAAGATGTAAATTGTTAAAAAGGTTGCCAAGGCTAGAGGGTGAAGGGGAATCAAAAAAATCATAACTGGCAAAAAAGCAAACTCAACCAAGGCTTCTAAAGCGCTTATGGAAAAAGCCGCAAAAGGAGTAATTGCTGGGGAATGATGATGCGGCCGGTGCACAATTGTATACACACTATGAATATGGAATATACGATGGGCAAAATAAAAATAAGCATCGTAAAGTACTAAGAGCCCAATGACTGAAAATACCAAATAACCCCATCCATACTCAGCAATGTCAGTATAACCGCGTGTAAAATTCTGCCTCAAAAGTATTGTATCAATTGTAATTACGAATCCCAAAAGAAAAAATGTTAAAAAGCTAAGGCGAATTTCGTGCCAAATGAATTTTTGATCCGGGTATTTTTTTTTGATTTTTAAATTTTTCCAGGGCTGGTTTTTCCATAGATAAAGTAGTCCAAACATTGAGGTTATTGGAACAACAAATTGAAGAATCAAAATTCCAAACTGAACTATGTAAATGTCAAAAAAGTATTGCAAATTCGCCATAACGTTTTTATTTATATTTGAGCCGCGGTTGGTCGGATGTTTAGCTGTAGGATATTCAAGGCTAGGGGCTTTGTCAAAAAATATTTTTAAGTCCCAAAAGTTCACCAACTTCCCCCTAATTTTGTTGAGTATGAATTATTTTTGAATACTTTTTTGATATTTTAAGGTGTGATAATAGACAACGCTCCCTCTGCTACAGTTATAGTAATTGGGGTTTTGATATTTGATTCGCCGTCAATATCTACAAACATCGGCGCTACAGTTGCAAGTGTAAGTTGTTCAAAACTAAACTGTTTGATTCTTCGATTAATAATATTATGTCTGAATAACGACATAAACCAGTAACCAAGTAGGTTAAGCTTGTCTTTCCAGTTATTACACAAAAAGATTTTGGCAATCAATATACCATTCCCAAGATTAGCGTTAAGGGCAAGTGGGACACCGCCCTGGAACTGACCGTTGGCTATTAATATTTCTATACATTTGTACTTGGCTTGCTGGCCTTCGTGTGTAACAGTTACATCAAATGGCTCAAAGGTAATCAAATTCCAGATTGCAATTGGCAAATATGCCATTCTACCAAAGCTACGTTTGAAGTCATTATTAACTGATCTATTAACCTCAACTGACAAACCAATGTTAGCAGTGTTAGCAAAATAATCTTCACCAATCTTACCAAGATCGATCTGTCTTACTTTGCCGGACTTGATAATCTTAATAGCACTTTCTAGATTAAGTGGCATATTAAGACTACGAGCAAAACTGTTACTAGTTCCAAGAGGTAGAACTGCAAAGAGAACCTCTAGCTTCACACCGAAGTCCACAGCTTCGCTGACAGTACCGTCTCCACCACCAATAATGACCATATCAATACCTGAATTAATACTATCAACTACATTTTTTTGAATTTCTTGAGGTTCGCGGGTACAGATGGCCCTATCTAATACAATATTGTTAAAAGCAAAAAGATTAAGGGCGCGCTTGAACAGTTTGCGCCCGCGCTGGGACTTACCGTTAACTATTAAGGCAATACTTTTGGTACTTATATCAACAATGGCAGACATGATTGAACTATTTATAGTGCATTAACTTGGGAAGTCTCAATTTTCGTCAAAATCAGATATTGCTTTGCAGAACAAATAATTATGTCTAAGGTGTGTTTTGCAAATTTATTTTGGGAGGCAAATATTTAAGCCTCAATTAATTAATGCCGCTTCAGTCCGCCAAGAACCCAGAAAAAATTATAGGTATGAGCTAAAACCTAAATATGGCAAAGATGGTTTTGGATTTATCATCCAGTGACTCACTTGAAATTGGAATAACTCTACCACCGAACTCGATTACTTTTTGAACAATGTCCAGCAGTATTTGTTTGGTTTTTAACATGTTTTGATTATCGGTTTTTGATAAATCTGTCGGTTGGACCAGATCCTCATCCTCATTTACAAAACCTGGGGTATTATAGGGAGGAACTACATACAAAGTTTTGACTTGACCTTTATCTGCCGCTTCCAAAATAGTTAGCATATCGGTATGGAATACTTCGGAAGGATTGTTAAATTTCTTATTTGTCAAAATTCTACTTTCTTCAATTTGATTTTTAACATATTGACTAAGGTGTTTGAAGAGCAGTTTTGAAGTTTTGTCAGTGGTCAAATTCAATGTTTGGACTGAGGAAAAGTGACTGTTAAGTCCAATGTTAAAATGGCTAATTTGCTGTTGATATTGCTCCGGGCAAACTATTATCAGGGCTTTGTATTTATCAGTATATTTGGCTAGTGACTTAGTCAAATCATCCCGCAAAAATTGGTGCAAATAATCCTCATCATAATTAAAATCTTTTCGATTGGAATGAATTCCTTGAAACCCAGGACTTCGATTGTCGAGATACTCTTCCCTTTCAGGAAACTTGATGTAACTGTTTTGAATATTATCAAACAGTTCAAGTCGTAGTTGGGCAAATTCATAAAGCAGGGCTTCGTCTTCATGTATGTCGACTACTAGGGACGGTTTATCAAAGTTCAAATTATCAATAATTGGAATTAAATCAAAAGTTTTGCCAGCAAAAGCTGCGGACTTTGGCGATGGAAGAGTGAATAATGGAACGACTTGAATGAAAGGAATTAGATTACCATCCGAATTTTTTTGGTGACCACCGCGAAACTGCTTTCCCTTACAAAAAGTTGCGTATACTGCAACACCCTCTTGAGTCATATCAAAAGAACTACTGGCAGCAGAAACAATGTTAATTATTGCCAGTCTTAACTGTTTTTGCTCGGATAGTGGAAAGTGTTTTTGAACTTCTATTTCTACCAAAGATTTGAACTTAGTGCTGATAACCTGCAATTCAGACGAGGTCTTAACCTGTTGGTTGAATGGCAAGTAGATACTCAGGCAAAAAAGCAAATTATCTGATTGGACTTGCTGTTGCTGTAATTGTAATTCGGTTAATGTTTGTGCATATTGAGACATAGAAAGTATATTTTAAAAAAGTTCGAACACAGTGCAATTGAGAATTGTACCATTGGTGAATGTTTTACCAATTCATAGGCCGCAGAGCCCAAAATATTAGGCTTTTTTGAAAAAGCTTGCGATAACCAGTACAATAACAGCTCCAACTGTTGAAACAAGAATACTTCCAATAAAGTTAGTATCTTCAATACCCAAAAAACCAAAGGCTACACCACCTATAACGCCGCCAATAATACCAAGAACGATGTTCCCAAAAAAACCAAAGCCTTGACCGCCGCGAATCAGGCTAGCTAACCAGCCAGCAATTCCGCCAATTAATAGTGCAATAAGAATATTCATAAAAATAATAAGTTAATAAAAAAAAGTAGAAAAACACTTTTCTATAGCAATTCACGCTAATTTGTTACACTTATTGTCAAATTTTAATATATTGTGTAACTATTTAGTTATAACTGATAATAATACTCTGTATTTTGACGAAAATGAAAAAAAATCTTTAATAGTTTAATCAAGCCAAGTTTTGGTTTACTTTATTATAACATTTTGTTAAAAATCATTAGACATTTGCAAATGACTTCAAAAGCTTCCCAAAAATCCACAAAATCAAGTATCCGTCTAGTGATAACCGAAGAGATGAGAACAGCCTTTGACCGACTGAGAGCCAGTAGATATTCATTCATGAAAGAAGATGAGATTATCAAACTTGCCTTTTCAAAACTATATTCTCAGGAATATTCACCAGTCAGCAGGCAGACAAGTTTGGACGTAATTTTGACCAAATTAAGAGAAAAAATCCCAAACTTTGGTGAAAAGTGGATGAAAAACAACGACCGTCACGAAAGAGAGCTAACAGTTGATATATTCTGCCAAATGATTGCCGATTCAGTAGAAAATTCTCAAAATTAAATCTCAAAAAGAGCTAACCAATCTTAAGATTAGAAACTTAAAGTATGAAAAAAACCATTATCAAAATTTTTATAATTCTATCGTTTGTTATCTTTTTTGCTGGTTTCTTCGGATTCGGTTGGTACAAGCTCCTCAATCTTGAGAATCTCAAAGCTAATCAAAACCTGCTGCAAGGTTTTATTAATAGTAATTATTTTCTGACTGCAAGTTTGTTCATTATAGTTTATTTCTTAGCGATTGTATTGCAAGTTCCTTCGGCTTTAGTTTTGACTTTGGCTGGTGGAGTCATGTTTGGAATAGTTGGTGTAGTGTTTGTTAATATTGGGGCTACGCTTGGCGCGACATGCTCATTCCTACTCGCCAGGTATTTATTCCAAGATTCTGCGGCCAGACGCTTTGGTAAACAGCTCCAAGTCGTGGATGGCGAACTTAATAAAAATGCTACAAGTTATCTATTTTTTCTTAGATTGACGCCTGTCTTTCCATTCTTTGTTGTTAATATTCTTTTGGGACTTACCAATATTAGACTTTGGAAGTTTGGCTGGACGACTGCCATTGGAATTCTTCCTGGATCTCTTGTATATGTGTATGCTGGAACTCAGCTTGCAAGCCTCAATTCACTTGCTGATATAATTTCGCCACGGGTTTTGTTAGTATTTGTATTCCTTGGCTTACTTTCACTCTTGCCGATTATTATTAAAAAACTTAAACAATTTACTTCATGAACACCCAACTAATTTTTGTATACAATACCGATAGTGGCCTCTGGAATTGGGTTACTGATTACGCACGCAAGGCAATTGATCCAGATTCTTATGCATGCAATCTTTGCAAAATCATTGCAGGCAATGGCCTAACGATCAAAAAACCCTGGAAAGAATTTATCGAGTCACTCTCTATTCCAACCCAATTCATGTATCTCAATGAATTTCAAGAACGGTTTGCGAATATTCCAACTTCAGCTCCTGCGGTTTTTGGTCTTCAGCAAGACCAAGTTCCACAATTAATTGTTAGCAGCCAGTTGATCAATGAAGTTAAAGATCTGGATCAGTTAATTGAACTTATGAAGGCTAAGATTGAAAAAAATTAAATTGATGGAATAAAATAAATTGTTAGTTTTTGCATAATTGGGCAGAAAAGATAAGAACTGGCCATTATAAAATTAGTTATAGTTAATTCTGAAAATAAGAATATCCATATTACTGTTTGAGACCACAAATGAAATTATAGATTTTTATATTATCATCTAATCCTTAATTATGAACCCCAAACTTTTTGCATTTTACCTTGGAGGCAAAGCCAGTGGAGCAAATATCGAAGTACACGATGTGGTCTTTGTGGTTGGTGAGAATCTGCAAAAATGCTATCCCAAATTGAAACAAAAATGGTTTGGCAACAAAACTGGCGTTCATATTGATAATTACATTTGTTTGGAGCAGATTAATGGCTATAGAATCGAAGCTGTTGAGAATCTAGAAGGTCTAGAAACGTCAGACTTGAAACTGTTTTTTGTTAACTTTGGAGCCGAAAGTCCAGATAAATTGACCGAAATTCACGATTCAGGTTTTTTGGTAGCTAGGGACAAAAGTGAGGCTATAAGGCAAGGAATCAAAACTTTGTTAGTCGGGGAAGCTGGAGTACATTGGGATAATTTGCATCAAGTTGATGATATTTTGGAAATTAATTTGGTTGATAATTATTTTATTTCATTGACTCCTAACATTTTACCTGACTCTAAGCCCGTACCTTTTTATTACAAACTATAGCGACAAAAACCAATACAGATAAACAAATTTAATTTGACACCGAACCCAAATCTGGAATAGACGGGTAATAATTATGCGCGCAATAACATTCTCTGAGTATGGAGGCCCTGAAGTACTTAAGCTTAGTGAAGTACCAAAGCCTGTTCCCAAAGATAACGAAGTTTTGATTCGAATATATTCTACCGCTGTGAATTCGGCCGATTATAGACTGCGAAGTGCTAACCCGTGGCTGGTCAAGCTATTTTTGGGTTTTCCAAGACCTAGGATCAATATTCTTGGTGGCGTATTGTCTGGAGTTGTTGAAGAGGTTGGGAGCGCTGTAACCAAGTATCAAGTTGGCGATGAAGTCTTTGGTTCAACTGGATTAACCTTCGGAGCGTATAGCGAGTACAAATGTCTATCACAAAATGCTGTAATAACAACCAAACCTGATAATTTGAGTTACGGGCAGGCCAGTACTATAACCTTTGGTGGACTGACAGCACTGTATTTTGTTCAACAAGCCAATATTCAAAAAGGTCAAAAAGTATTAGTTTATGGTGCTTCTGGATCAGTTGGAACTAGTGTTGTTCAACTAGCTAAGTATTATGGCGCCGAAGTCACTGGGGTTTGTAGTACTAAGAATCTGGAACTTGTGAAGAGTTTGGGAGCGGCAACTGTCATCGATTACACTAAGGAAGACTTTACTAACAATGGTGTAACCTATGATGTAGTTTTTGAATGTGTTGACAAAATCAGTGTTGCAAAAGGACTTAAGTCGCTCAAAAAAGATGGCGCTTTGTTTTTGATTTCCGCGGGTCTTGGCGATACAATCAAAGCAGCTTGGATGTCATTAACTGGTAAGCCAAAAATAGTCGCTGGGACATTTTCCGAAAAAACTGAAAACTTAATTGTACTCAAAAAACTTGTGCAAAGTGGTGATCTCCAAGCAGTAGTTGATAAAACCTACGACTTAGCTGATATGGTTGAAGCTCATAGATATGTGGAAGCTGGACATAAAGCTGGGAATGTTTCGATAGCTGTGAATCAATAAAAACAGTCTTAATTCGATTACTAATCATCACATAACCTATGTCTAGTCTCATTACTTGTCCTAACTGTAATCATGTTTTTGAAGCTACACAGGCATTGACTAGCCAAATCAAAACCAACCTAGAGGCGGAATATGCCCAAAGAATTAAAGCGCAAGCAATTAGCCTCAAAGCCGAGATGAACACTAAGTGGCAAGAGCTGGAGGAACAAAGAAAAAAAGAGTTAGAAGTTGAAAAACAAAAAGTTATTGCGGAAGCAAAAAGCAAAGTAGATTGGGAAATCAAAGATCTACAAGAGCAAAACACACTGAACCAAGAAAAGCTCAAAAAAGCTAACGAAAGAGAGCTAGAAATGCGCAAACAAGCTAGGGAAATGGAGGAGCAAAAAAGAAACATGGAGCTAGATATTGCCCGCAAAATCGATCAAGAACGAAAACAAATTGAGCAAATAACCAAACAAGAAATTGAACAAAAAAACCGCCTATTAATTGCCGAAAAAGACAAGCAAATGGAACAACTCAAAAAAAGCCTAGATGATGCTCAAAGAAAAGCTGGGCAAGGAAGCCAGCAAATCCAAGGCGATGTCCAAGAAAACGACCTCAAGGCTGTTTTGGAAAATAACTTCATACTGGATACAATCTCAGATGTTGCCACTGGCGTGCGTGGTGCGGACTTAATACAGACTGTTAACAATAATTCAGGTCAAAAAACTGGCCTAATCCTATGGGAATCCAAACGTACCCAAAGCTGGACAGAAAGCTGGATAACCAAACTAAAAGAGGATCAAAGCAATACCGAAGCTGATATTTGCATATTGGCTACTCAGGTCTTGCCCAAAGGAATCGATAGCTATGGCTTCTATAACGGGGTGTGGGTAGTCAAATACCAGACTAACTATATTTTGGCTTTGACTTCTACAATTCGCCACTTCTTGGAACAGCTAGCCGGCGTCCACAATTCGCAAGTCGGTAAAGGTGAAAAAATGGAGTATCTGTACAATTACCTTGCAAGCAACCAGTTCCGGAACAAAATTGAAAATATTGTAGATGCCTTTGGAAGTATGCAAGAGGGTATAAATATGGAAAAAAGAGCCATGCAAAAAATCTGGTCCAGGCGAGAAAAAGAACTGGATAGGGTAATTACCTCTACCAGCAGTATGTACGGAGAATTACAAGGAATTATGGGCGCAAGATTAGCAAATATTGAGAAGTTGGAGTTGGAGGGAGGGCTGGGGGAGGAGGGAAGTTAAGGCGAGGAGGATGGTAATTTATTTTAG
>Ga0105045_10002098_pt1 | contig 16694 bp, 13 predicted proteins | sample MAT02_FD_78089 | JGI IMG/M metagenome (GOLD analysis project Ga0105045, IMG submission 78089) | Freshwater microbial communities from Lake Fryxell liftoff mats and glacier meltwater in Antarctica - MAT-02 (megahit assembly) | ecosystem: Environmental > Aquatic > Freshwater > Ice > Liftoff... | reverse complement strand
TTTTTAAACGCATCCCAGGAAATTCATCTCCGAAAATATAACGTGTTTTATCTGGTGTTAACCAACCTTGATGGTTGTAGCCTTGGTCCTGATATACTTCAATGTTTTGAAGAAATTGCGGTGCGCTAGGATTAGAGAAGTTGTATACACGTAATCCGTTGAATCCGCAATTCAAAAAAGCAATGTTATCGCGCACAAAACAATCATGTACCTCAATAAGACCGTTTGGTCCTTGATAAACCAACTGCGGATTTTTCGGGTCTGCTAAAGAAAAAACGCGCATTGGAATTAGTCCCGCAGGATTTCCATTTACAATCGGAGTAATTGCGCAAGCGTATAAAAGTGCATTGTCTTCATCAATAAATAAATTGTGAACCCTACCAAAATTTATGGCGTGCTCAGCAACAATATGAACAGAATCTGGCAAGAAACTTAAATCAACGATTTGTAATTTACTCGGACCTTCATCACAAACTAAATAGGCATAATTCAAATAGGTTTTTATATCGCGATGAACAACGCCGGTGCTTGTGAAATTTCCTTTTACAAAATCTTTGTGAATCAGTTTATTGTCTTTAATCTGAAAAAAGTGAACTCCTTCAGTTGAGCCAGCCATTGCATATTCTTCACCATTTTGAGTGTATCCCCAACAATCATTGTACCGAACATTTGTGTTATTGGCAATTAATGTGTCCTGTTTCCAATTATCCAAGAGCATAACATTCTTAGATAATTGCCCGATTAATGGGCTTTGAATCAAAAGAATACCAACGATTGGAAGAATAAATGCTCGAACTTTCATTTGTGAAACAAAGATAAAACTTTAAAAACTTAAATCTGTTAAGAAACTGTAATATCTATAAAATACTTAATTTAGCTTTAAAAACCATAAAATTGTCAGATTCAATTGTAATCATACCAACCTATAATGAACGTGAAAATGTTGACAGAATGACGCGCAAAGTGATGTCGCTGGAAAAGGATTTTCATATACTTTTTGTGGACGATAGCTCGCCAGACGGCACTGCTGAGCTCATTCGTGGATTGATGTCCGAATTTCCAGGGCGTATTCATTTAGAAATTCGTCAAGGGAAATTAGGCCTAGGTACAGCTTATATTCATGGATTCAAATGGTCAATCGCGCATGAATATGATTTCATTTTTGAAATGGATTGTGATTTTTCACATAACCCAGATGATTTAATTCGCTTATACAATGCTTGCGCTATTGATGGCGCTGATTTAAGCATTGGTTCGCGTTACTGCAAAGGTGGAAAAGTCAAGGATTGGCCCTTGAAACGTGTTATGATGTCTTATTTTGCAAGTATTTATGTGAGAATGATTTTGTGGGTTGGAATTAAGGACACCACAGCTGGATTCAAGTGTTACAGAAGAAAAGTGCTTGAGAAAATTAATTTAGAAGGAAATACATTTAAGGGTTACGCATTTCAAATTTGCATGAAATATGCGGCTCGAAAACATAAATTTAAAATCACAGAAGTCCCAATTACTTTCATAGATAGAGCTTATGGAACATCTAAAATGAATTCAGGAATTTTTAAAGAAGCATTTTTCGGCGTTTGGAAAATGAGAAATATGAAGCTATAAACCTTTTCAATTCATGAAAAAAATCATTAACGTAGAGGAAAAAATGTCGTAGATTTATTATTTCCTAAGTCAATAATTCTATTCAATCGAAAAACAAATGGTTGACTTTTTGCACTGAGGATTAAAGTGCTATTCGCTCAAACCGCCATTTAACTTTTCCGAAAATAGAAAGCTCAACTTCTAAATTTTGATTTGACAGTTCGTTTATTTTAATAGGAATGGAATCTTGGTTGCTGGAGAAAACAATTAACTTTGAATCGTTAAGTATCTTGTAGCGATAGGATTCTACTTCATTCTTGTAAAAAGATGTTAAGATTATCATATCATTATGAATTACAGCATACAGTGGATCTATTTTTTTATTCTTTTCAAATTTTTTCGCATCGTTCATGTTCCATGTTTCCGAAATTTTCCATGTTCCTTGTATTAATTCGTTCTTCGATTGACTAGAGCAAGAGGTGAAAACAGCCAGTAATGATGTAAGAAGGATTAAAAAAAATTGCATAGTTTGAATTTTTAAGTTCCCTAAGATATGACGTAATGTGCCAGAGTGAATCAAAAATAGTTAATTCCCCACTTATAACCATCCTTTTGTGCGTAATTTTTTCCAACGCAACCAAATCTCATTCGAAATTAACACTAATTTTCTCGCACATTTTATTTTTTATGAAAAATTCAAGAACGACCATTTCAATTCTATCCTTAATTGGATTAATTATTAGTGCTTACATTGCTATTTACTACTGGGAATCAAATTCTTACGTAGAAATTCGTTATGTGCCGATGCAAATTATGCTTTTAGCATTGATTTATATTGGTTTACAATTTTTGAAACGAACGATTTCCAAACAACAAAATTGGTGGGATTGGCTTTATTATGTGGGGTTAACAACTATCGCTTTGCCAATATTTATTGCAACACCAGAGAATTTTAATCTGTATTTAACCCTCGCAAAAATTGGTTCTTTATTTTTGGTGATTCCTATATTGATTGAAGGGTTTTACATTGTAAAACAACAAAAAGCATGAATGTATATTTCATTGCAATCGGTGGAAGTGCCATGCACAATTTAGCTATTGCTCTCTCAAGAAAAGGATATCAAGTGGCAGGTTCAGACGACGAAATTTTTGAGCCATCTCAAACACGTTTGGATAAACAAGGGATTTTGCCAAAATCAATGGGTTGGAATGCTGATAATATACACGCTGGAATTGATGCTGTAATTCTAGGAATGCATGCACGTGCCGACAATCCAGAGTTGCTGAAAGCGAAGGAATTGGGAATTCAAATTTATTCTTATCCAGAATATTTATACGAACAAAGCAAGGATAAAAAACGGATTGTAATTGGTGGAAGTCACGGGAAAACTACGATTACTTCCATGCTTTTGCATGTTGTCAATGACTTGAAAATGGAAGTTGATTACATGGTTGGCGCCCAATTGGAAGGATATGATTGTATGGTGAAAATCACTGATTCTGCACCGATGATTATTCTTGAAGGCGATGAATATTTGAGTTCTCCTATAGATCGACGACCAAAATTTCATTTGTATCAACCCCATGTTGCATTGTTGAGCGGGATTGCATGGGATCACATCAATGTTTTTCCAACTTTTGAGAATTACTATGAGCAATTTGAGCTATTTTGTCATTGCATTGAACCGTGCGGAACATTGATTTATAATTCGGAAGACTCGTATGTCAACAAACTCGGTGAGCAATTTAAAAATGACTTAAAAGTAGTTTCATACAAAACACCAACTTACGCTGTCGTTGGCGATGGAACAGTGCTTTATTATGAAAGAAAATCCTATCGCTTACACATTTTTGGAAAGCATAATTTGCAGAATTTAATGGGTGCACTGAATCTTGGAATTGCAATGGGAATTGAAGCAGATGATTTCCTGAGTTCCATTCAAAGTTTCACTGGTGCAGGAAAAAGATTACAAAAAGTAGTTGAAAATGAACATTTCGTTATGTTTAAGGATTTTGCACATTCTCCCTCAAAATTAAAAGCTACAACACAAGCAGTGAAAGAACAATATGCAGACCGAACGGTTGTTGCTTGCATGGAATTACATACATTTTCATCTTTGAAAAAGGATTTTTTGCCACACTACAAAGATGCAATGAAGGCTGCGGATAAAGCATTGGTTTATTTTAGTCCAGAAGTTGTTTCGCACAAAAAACTTGAGCCAATTACGAAAGAAATGGTCTTAGCAGGGTTTAACGGTGGAGTAGAAGTGATGACTGAAACAGAAGAAGTTTTGAATTTCATTCGTTCGAATGATTGGACAGATAAAGTGCTTTTAATGATGTCGTCTGGAACTTTTGATGGAATAGATTACGATAGATTGGGAGAGGAGATTTTGAAAAAAATCGAAGGATAAATACGTTCAATTCAAAATCCATTCACTAAATTATATTCTGTTTCTTCGCCTTTTGAACCGCTTCCATTTTATTGTGAACCTGCAGTTTTCTATAAATATTTTCTAAATGTTTTCTAACCGTAGGTGGTGAAATAAATAAATTTTCAGCAATCAATTGATAGTTCAATCCCGTTGCTAAATGTTCTAAAATTTCAACTTCCCGTTTCGTAAGAGCAACTTGATTTTTAGATTGTTGCTCAAATGCTGGAATTTTGGAAAATCGTAATAAGTTTAGCGTTTTCAAAGCAATTGCTGGCGACATTGGTGCGCCACCATTTAAAACATCTTGAATACCAAGAAAAAGATCTTTTGGTCCCGTTTCTTTTAGTAAATATCCGTCGGCACCAGCTTTGATTGCATTGAAAATTGTATCGTTATCATCAAAAACGGTAATTACAATTATTTTTATCTGAGGATATCTGTTTTTCACTAATTCTGTTGCTTCAATTCCATCTATTATAGGCATTTGAATATCCATCAAAACTACATCTATGTTGTGGTCTACGCGCAGCATGTCAAGTAATTCAGCACCGTTCTTTGCTCTGAATTTGTAATTTATTTCAGCGAAAAAAGAAAGTTTCTCACGCATAGTTTCAGCTAAAAACTGATTATCTTCTGCCAATACTACATTTATTTTCATTTTATTTTTTTGCTAAAATTAGTCACATCGCTGTTGAGGAACTATACGTCAATTGCCTTATTTAAAGGAATAAAAACAATAATCTTTGTTCCTTGATTTGGCTTAGTATAAAGTTTGAAAGAAGCTTCCATTGCACTTGCTCTATTTCCCATATTCTCTAATCCATTTCCAGCTATGATTTTAGATTGATCAAATCCTATTCCATTATCTTCAATCGATAATTCTAAAAACTCATCAATTTCTTTGAATTGTATATTTACTTTTGAAGCTTCAGAATGTTTCAAGGCATTATTAAGTGCTTCCTGCACAATTCGATAAATGTTAACTCCTTGAACGGCATTGAAATGAATGTTTTTTTTGACTTCAACGATAAATTGCAAATCGATTAATTGCTGCGCTGTATTTGCCATTAGTAAATGATTTTGAAGCCTCGTTTTTAAATCTTCAAAACTAATTTCATCTTGATTCAAGGCCCAAACAGTATCACGTAATTGACTTATTGTCGTTTTACTAAAGTTAGAAACGCCTTCTAGTTTTTCTTTTAATTTTTCATCTCCTGATTTGAAATGATAGCTCATATTATCAACTGAAGAAATTATGAAAGTGAGCTGAGAACCAATATTATCATGTAAATCTTTTGAAATACGTGTTCGTTCCTCGTGCAATTCATTTTCAAGTCGAATTTTAGACATTTCATCCTTTAGTAGGTTTTCTTCTTGTAATTTTTGCTGTTTGAATTTTTGTAGTTTGTAGATATATCTTCCAAGGAAAATGAAAATTAGAAGTAAAGCTGACAAGCCGGTGAGAATATAATTTCGTTGTTTGTCCCTTAATGCCTGTTTAGCAATTATTTCTTTTTGTTGCGCAAGCTGTTTTTCTTTTTTCTCTGTTTCAAATTGAATTTCTAACTCAGCAATGGACTTATTTGTCGATTCATTTATGAGCGAATCTTGCAAAGCGTGCTGAATTTTTAAGTAAACAATTGCATTTTTGGAATCGCCCAGCTTTTCGTAACATTTGGACGCAAAATCAGCAGCATATTGCGCCAATTGTACGTAATTTATTTTTTTTGCTTCGTTATAACTTTTTAAAAACCAATTCAATGCTTCTGAATAATTGTTTTGAGAGTAATAGAATTCAGCATATAAAACCAAGCTTTCCGCAATGCCATTCGCATCCTTGCGAAATTTTCTAATAGCAAATGCTTCATCTAAGAATTCTTTTGCTTGTGAATAGTTTTGTTTTGAATTATAAGCACTGGATAAGTGACCAAGGGCATAAGGAATGCCAATACTATCGTTCTGATTTCGTTTGAGTTTAAGTGCTTTGTTGTAGAAAAAAATTGCGCTATCAATATTGCCTGTCATTTCTTGCACAACCCCATAATTGTCATAAGCCGCATTAAGCGTAACAAAATCCTTTTCTTTTTCTAGGAGCTTGATTCCTTTATTCATGTATTCCTTCGACTTTTTACTGTCTTTAGATTTTAATGAATAACCGAGATTGGTGTAAGTTTTCCCAACTTTGGATGAATTCCTGAGTTTTTCAAATATTCGAATAGCTTTTAAATTGTATGATAGGCGCATATCATGCTTTCCCATGTACGCGTAGCAAATCGAAAGCTGGTTGTATAGGTCAGCCTCTGCTTCTAATTTATTCAAGGTTTTTGCTTTTTGAATTCCAGAAAGTATGAATGCTTCCATTTCAGCGCTTTTAGCGGCCAAAACATCAAAAGCAACGGCATTTAAATAGTCTATTTGTTTTTCAGGGGTTCTTTTCTTTAGCTCAGCGCGCATGCTGTCAGTGAAATTTGTTTGTGCCCAAGAAGAATGCGTAAAGTAGAAGAAACTCGACGATATAAAAAGCAATTTAAAAATGAACGATGTCATCCGGTACTTTTAGCTATTTTAAAAAGCAGGAGAAATTTCCAGCAAAATCAAAAATAATTAAATTTCATGAAATACAAGATTTTAAATAACTTCACTGGTTTTAAGCGGCGTACGAAGTGATTTGCATTCCATAATTGGAAATTTGAAACTTTTTCATCTCGAACTGTTCATTCACAGTCAATTAATTTTTTGATAATTATACCAATTTAGCCATACTAAACAGCTCATTTTTTAAATTGATTTACCAACCCGTTAAGAATAAATTCCGCGCCGCTTTCTCACTGCATTTTTGAAACTTTGAGTAGGCTAGTACTGCTTTCGTACGAATATTTTCATTCGATTCCGCTTTCACATAGCCAGCAAGTGCATCATGAATTGTATATGCTTCTGGACACATCAATCCTGATGTCCAAATGATTGGATTTACATTATATTTCTTCATCTGCTCTGAAAAATAGTGTTTGCTATAACAAGCTAGAATGATGACATCTCTCTGGATTTTATCCTCATTTTTATAAGAATCTGTCAGCTGAAAATCCATGAGGCCATTGTGACCAATGTATGCAACGAGATTCGCATTACCTGCAATTCCAATGGTTGTGCTACTCATGTTTAAAGTATCTTTCATTTGTCCAGAACTACTTAGCAAAAAATCTTCCGTACATTTTTTGATAAATTGACCATTGTACGCATCGGCAATCAGGTAATAATTCTTTGTTGCATGCTTAAAAATAATGCGTTCTAGAATTGTAGAATCAAGCTTTTCCGTCTTTACTAATTTCCATTCTTTGCTGTTTTTGAAATAAGTTCTAATTCCGTAAGCACATCCCCAATAAAGATTATTGTTGATATCTTGCCCATTTCCAATTTTCGTTGGAACAGGCACAATTCCTTGATATTTGTTATCGCAAAGTGCTACAAAAATGTGAATGGTTTTGCAGGTTGAATCAAATTCCATGTTTTGAGTCTTAATTTTAGCCAATTTTACTTGCGTCGAATCACGCCTTTCGGTTCGTGAATTAGAACTTATAAACAAGAAGGAGAATGCTATTAGAAAGAAGATTTTACTTTTCATTCGACAGGGAATTTAAAATATGGATTCATTGTTTTTAACGAAATTAAGCATTATGCAAAAGAATAATCATTATATTTATTCGATTTTGTAAATTTGTGAGGAACGGAAAACAATGCGATGAGAAATTATAGGATGTTAATATTTATATCGCTAGTTTTTCTGTCTTGCCAGCAAGAAGAAGGCACGCATTCAATTCAAAAAGTTGATTGGAATAGTAAAAAATCAAAGATCCATAATTTCAATGATTATCAAAAGGGAAAAACGTATCTTCCGCTTTATTCTCATATTTACCATATCCACGAAGCTAGAGCATTTGATCTTACAATTACGATAAGTATGCGTAATTTATCTCAAAAGGACTCTGTTTATATTTTAAATGCTGATTATTACAATGAGGAAGGTAAGATTATTCGGAAATATTTAAAAACTCCAATTTATCTAAAACCAATGGAAACGTTGGAAATTATTCTTGAGGAGCAGGATTTAAAAGAAGGTTATGGTGCTAGCTTTCTTTTTGATTGGGCAGTTGCGAATGCTAAAAACACACCCTTGTTTGAAGGGGTGATGAGTTCAACGTCAGGTCAAGAAGGGCTATCTTTCACAACGAGAGGGGTGATGGTTTCTGAATGAAATAGTCAATCCGTTGAGCGTAAAATCAACATTGTTAATGAGTGATAAACGAATACCAAGTAAAAAAGATGGCGATTTTTTTTTATCAACTGCATAAAGCCCTTGGTTATGGCAAAAGTCCGATTAGTATTATTGCTCAGGTTAAATTGGTATAACATCAATCGCTGATAAGATACTCAATTTAAATCGAGTGAGCAATTACAAGATAATTTCGTGAAGGTTGACATGGCAACTTTGGGCAGAAGCCATATTTTTAATCTTTCGGAAACAGGAATGGATGCATGCACTAAAAAAGTAAAAGATCTCTTTCTTGTTCATAAAGTTCACAAACGCAGAATTAAAAGATTCGTTGAAAATCGGATTAAAAGCACTAATAATTATAAGAATTAACATCAATTCATAATTCATAACTCTTAATTCATAAGTATTCCACACTTATCAACCGCATTTAGTGTATAAATCGCCACCGTCAAACTAAAAACGTGCCCACATCTTGATTATATTTGCTAGTTGTCAATAAATCAATGAAAATGGCTGAAAATCAATATACAGATGATAATATTAGATCCCTCGATTGGAAGGAGCATATCCGCTTGCGACCAGGAATGTATATTGGAAAACTCGGCGATGGAGCTTCTGCGGATGATGGAATTTATATTTTAGTTAAAGAAACGGTAGATAACTGTATAGATGAATTCGTTATGGGCAACGGGAAACGTGTCGATATTACTGTTAAAGAAGGATTGGTAACGGTGCGCGATTTCGGTCGTGGAATTCCACTTGGAAAAGTTGTGGATGTTGTTTCCAAAATGAATACTGGTGGAAAATACGATTCCAAAGCATTTAAAAAATCAGTTGGTTTAAATGGTGTTGGTACGAAAGCGGTAAACGCTTTGTCTTCTCATTTCATGGTTTATTCTGTTCGTGAAGGTGAAAAGAAACAAGCTGAATTCTGTCGTGGTGAGCTGGTTAAAGAACATCCATTGACAAAAACAGACGAACCAAATGGAACGTATGTTGAGTTCATACCAGACGATGCGATTTTCAAGAAATACAATTTCAAAACCGCATATCTCCATAAAATGATGTGGAATTACTGCTACTTGAATCGTGAATTGGTCATCAAGTTCAACAACGAGCGTTTTCAGTCAAAATTTGGATTGAAGGATTTGTTGGAAGATAATATGGACGGTGACCCGCTATATCCAATCATTCACTTGGAAGGAGAAGATATTGAAGTTGCTTTTACACATGGTCGCACGTATGGTGAGGATTATTATTCTTTCGTGAACGGTCAGCACACAACACAAGGTGGAACGCATCAAAGTGCTTTTCGTGAATCAGTTGCGAAAGTGATTCGTGATTTTTACGGTAAAAATTACGAAGCTTCAGATATTCGCCAGTCGATTGTTGCTGCGTGCGCTGTGAAAGTCGTTGAACCAGTTTTTGAATCTCAAACCAAAACGAAACTAGGTTCGCAAGAAATTGAACCTGACGGGAAATCAATGCGCGCATTTATCAATGATTTCCTCAAAGAGAAATTGGATAATTACTTGCACAGAAACCCGCAAGTAGCAGAAATGCTTGAGAAAAAAATTCGTCAATCAGAAAAAGAACGAAAAGAACTTTCAGGAATTCGTAAAATCGCGCGAGACAGAGCTAAGAAATCGAATCTACACAATAAGAAATTAAGAGATTGTCGCATTCACTTCACAGATGTGAAAGATGAACGCTACGAACAAACAACGCTTTTTATTACTGAGGGAGATTCAGCAAGTGGATCTATTACGAAATCACGTGATGTAGGAACGCAAGCGGTGTTTTCTTTACGAGGTAAACCATTGAATTGCTACGGATTAACAAAAAAAGTGGTGTATGAAAATGAGGAATTCAATTTGGTTCAAGCAGCATTAGACATTGAAGACGACATGGACAATCTTCGCTACAACAAAATCGTAATCGCAACGGATGCCGATGTCGATGGAATGCATATTCGAATGTTATTGCTTACATTTTTTCTTCAGTTTTTTCCGGATCTGGTGAAGCGAAATCATGTCTATGTGCTTGCAACACCTTTATTTCGTGTGCGAAATAAAAAGGAGACGATTTACTGTTATTCTGAACAAGAACGAAGAGATGCGATGGCAAAATTAGGTCGAAATCCAGAAATTACTCGGTTTAAAGGATTGGGAGAAATTTCGCCAGATGAGTTCAAGTATTTCATTGGTGAAGATATTCGTTTGGAGCCCGTTATCCTTTCTAAAGAAAATTCTATTGATTCCATTTTGTCTTATTACATGGGGAAAAACACACAAGAACGGCAAGAATTTATTATTGACAATTTGCGTTCAGATGGAGTAGTGGACACCTTGAATTTGGAGGACGAAGAAATTGATCAAGCATCCTAAATTAGTATTAGAAATTAATCGCTTAAAATGGCAGAAGACGATATCGATAACATCAACGATTTGAATGAAGATCAACCTTCGGATGAAGGAAATGATGAACATTCAGGTCCGACAATGGATGGTGAACGAATAGACGAAAATATTGTTCCAGTTAGTGGTTTATACGAAAACTGGTTCCTAGATTACGCTTCTTACGTGATTCTTGAGCGTGCTGTGCCTTCTGTGCATGACGGTTTCAAGCCTGTGCAGCGAAGAATTCTGCATTCTATGAAGGAAATGGATGATGGTCGCTACAATAAAGTTGCGAACATCATCGGGAATACAATGAAATATCACCCACATGGGGATGCTTCAATTGGCGATGCACTCGTTGCGCTTGGTCAAAAAGATTTATTGATTGATTGCCAAGGAAACTGGGGAAATACGCTTACTGGTGATGGAGCTGCAGCACCTCGATACATTGAAGCCAGACTTTCAAAATTTGCTAGTCATGTCGTTTTTAATGCAAAAACTACCAACTGGCTGAAAAGTTACGATGGTAGAAATAACGAACCAGATCAGTTACCAGTTAAATTCCCATTATTACTGGCTCAAGGAGCAGAAGGAATCGCTGTTGGTATGGCGTGTAAAATTTTACCGCATAACTTTATTGAGCTAATAGACCAATCTATTAATCACCTGCGAGGAAAGCGGGTAGAAATTTTTCCAGACTTTCTGAATGGCGGATTGGCTGACTTTTCAAATTACAACGATGGACTTCGTGGGGGTAAAGTTAGAGTCCGAGCAAAGATAAAGAAAGAAGATTCTAAAACATTAATAATTAATGAAATACCTTACGGGAATACATCTTCATTAATTGATTCAATTCTTAAAGCAAACGATAAAGGAAAGATTAAATTAAAGAAGATTGAAGACAATACTTCAGCTGTTGCTGAGATTGTGATTCATCTTGCTCCGGGAGTTTCGCCTGATAAAACGATTGATGCGCTATACGCGTTTACAGATTGTGAAGTTTCAATTTCACCGAATGCTTCCATCATTGATGGAGATAAACCTCGATTTATTGGAGTATCTGAAATTCTTCGAATAAATACGGATAACACCGTTCGGCTTCTAAAATGGGAATTAGAAATACGAATGGATGAATTAGAGCGACAGTGGCATTTCTCAACTTTAGAGAAAATCTTCATCAACGAAGAAATGTACATTGATTTCAAGCATTATTCCGACAAAGAAACACTTTTCGAGTATTTATACAAAGCATTCAAACCTTTCAAGAAAGAATTAATTCGTGAAATCGAAGATGACGATTTACATAAATTGACTCAAATTCCAATGATTCGTATCACGCGTTTTGATGGAAGTAAGGCTGATGATGTTATCGCAAAGATTGAAGCGGAAATGATTGAAGTGAAAGCGAAATTGGCTAATTTGATTGAGTACGCCATTGAGTTTTTTAAAGACATTAAGAAACGTTTTGGTGACGGGAGAGAGCGCAAAACGGAAATCAGAACATTTGATTCAATCAACGCATCGAAAGTTATTATTGCGAACAAAAAACTATACGTAGATTATGACGAAGGTTTTGTTGGTCATGGACTCAAAAAAGCCGAATACATTGCAGATTGTTCCGAAATGGATGATGTGATTGTCTTTTTTGCATCAGGAAAAATGATGGTTTCTAAAGTTTCTGACAAGAAATTCGTTGGAAAAGGAATTGTTTATGCGAACGTATGGAAAAAAGGGGATAAGCGCACGATTTACCACATGATGTATCAAGATGGAATTGGCGGAGCATCAATGATGAAACGTTTTACAGTTGATTCAATTACAAGAGATACGGAATATGATTTAACGAAAGAAACCAAAGGTTCCAAATTGCTCTATTTCTCTGTTCACCCAAATGGTGAGCGTGAGATTGTAACAGTAATTCTCCGTCCAAGACCACATATTAAGCGATTGAAATTCGATGTGGATTTCGGCGAGCAATTGATTAAAGGTCGTGGAGCAAACGGAAATCGAGTAACGAAGGAAATTATTCAGAAAATCGTTCAGAAGGAATTGGGCGGATCAACGCTTGCTGCACGAAAAATTTGGTACGATGAAATTGTTGGACGATTAAATGATGAAGGTAGAGGCAAGTTCTTAGGACAATTCAAAGGGAATGAAAAGATTTTAACACTTTATAAATCAGGTGAATATCGATTGTCTGGTTTTGATTTAGCAACTCATTTCGATGAAGATATGTTCCACATTGAAAAATGGGATTCAAATCACGCGATTTCAACTGTTTATTATGAAGGTGAAAAAGATCTTTATTTCGTGAAACGCTTTTTATGTGAGGTTTTATCAGATAAGAAAGTCTTGTTTATCGGAGAATCAGAAGGTTCTTTTATGTGCACGGCTTCAACAGCTTATCAGCCAAGAGTGAAAGTGGTTTATAATAAATTGTTGAAAGCAACGAAAAATTTGCCAGATACAGATATGAATTTAGCTGAATTCATTGATGTGAAAGGGATGAAAGCCCAAGGAAATCAATTAACGAAGCTCAAAGTGAAAGAGGTTTTGCTTATTCAACCTACAGATGAAGACGAAGATTGGCCAGATATGAAACAAAAAACAGCGTCTAAAACGGATGAAGATTTTGATGAGGAAAGTAATGATTCTGATGATAATACGGTAGAATGGGATTTGGATGATGGTGATGATAAAGATGATTCAGATAATTCGGAGCCAGATGAAGATGGGCAAGCGAAGTTGTTTTAATTGGAATAGTTTCGTAGCGCATACTATTTTATTTACACCTAATAGTTAAAGCTAATTCTGTAACCAATTAAATTAACAGAGCTATAAATCCGATGATAGTTAAAGGTTTAATTAAAGTGCTCCTAATTCTCGTTTTTTTCTTTTCAAAGAATACAATCGCTCAGATTTATTGTCCCAGCAACGAATCGTTCATTGGCCCTGTCATAAGCGTAAAAGAGACTATTTCACAACTGCCGAAAATAAAATTCTTGGTTTCGAATTACATGAAAGATTCTCTTGTGACAACTAATAATTCAATTTATGTCGTAACAAATAGTAAAATTACAGAAAAGCAAATCTTTGACAGGTATAATGATTTAAGTTGTCGATGCACTATGGCTTATTAAAAAGATGGACAATTGAGTGAAAAGTACTCCTTCAATTCAAACAATGAAGTTGACACTAAATTTGTCAACACATGGGATAAAGATCGTATAGTTAGAGTAGAAAGATATGATAAAAACAACCAACTACGGAGTACAACAGTCAAAATTCTAGATTCAATTAAACATACGGAACTATCGAAAGAGATATTTGAAAACCATGAGGAAAACAAAATATTAATAGATCTAAATACATTTTATGAGCCAACTAAAATTTATAGCATCGGCGGTTCAGAAGTAAGATCCTTACTTTCTACTTTTGAATATGATTCTGTTCAGAGACTAAAAATTAATGAAAATTGGAATTACAATAGAAGTCGCTATCAGCGTGTAGAATATCAATACGACTCATTAAATAGAATTACACTTGGTTTACAATTCAACATAACAGGCGAGTTAATAGGCACAGATTCACTAGTATATGATCGTTATTTTAACCTTATTTATAATCGTTCCTTTGCTTTTTATGCGGATGAATGGTCAAACGAGTCATATAGTTATAAGTACGATGCTTTTGGAAATATTTTATTAAAGGAAACTTGGCTGTTGATCGGAGAGAACAAATATTTGATTTCAAGAATTCATAGAGTTTATCAATACAATTGAGCGAAACAGCCGCTAAATCAATAAATCAAAAGAGATGAATTTGGACTAATAAAAGCTTCCTAAGCCACTTTCAATTTCGCCAATTTCGACTTCGTGAAATGTGCTTTTGCATATTCCAATGAAACTTTGAATTCTGAAATGTCTTTTGATGGCATTTCATACATTGCGTCATTCAGTATTGCTTCACAAATTGAACGCAGTCCTCTAGCTCCAAGCTTAAATTCCATTGCTTTTTCAACAATATAATCGAAAACATCACCTTCAAATTGCAATTTGATTTTGTCTAATTCAAACAATTTAACATATTGCTTAACAATTGCATTTTTTGGCTCCGTTAAGATTCGTTTTAACGCAGAAGCATCAAGCGGTTCTAAATAGGTGAGTACCGGGAAACGACCAATTAATTCAGGAATTAATCCATAAGATTTAATATCCGTCGGGTTGATGTAGCGCAAGAAGTTTTCACCGCTAATGTGTTCTGTATCATTACTTGAGAACCCGATAGTTTTTCTATTTACACGTGAAGCAATAATTTTCTCGATTCCGTCAAACGCTCCTCCACAAATGAAAAGAATGTTTTTCGTGTCGATTTGAATCATCTTTTGCTCTGGATGTTTCCTACCTCCTTGCGGTGGAACATTTACAGAAGCTCCTTCTAATAATTTAAGCAAAGCTTGTTGAACTCCTTCGCCTGAAACATCGCGCGTAATCGAAGGATTATCACTTTTTCGAGCAATTTTATCTATTTCATCAATAAATACAATTCCTCTTTGCGCAGCTTCAACATTAAAATCAGCTGCTTGTAATAAACGAGATAGAATTGCTTCTACATCTTCACCAACGTATCCAGCTTCGGTTAAAACAGTTGCATCAGCAATACAGAAAGGCACATTTAACATTTTTGCGATTGTTTTTGCAAGTAATGTTTTGCCCGTGCCAGTTCTACCAACCAAGATAACGTTCGATTTTTCGATTTCGATTTCCTCGTCAGTCACTTTTTGATTCAAACGCTTGTAATGGTTGTAAACAGCAACTGAAAGAACGCGTTTAGCATCTTCTTGACCGATAACGTAATCATCCAGTTTTTCTTTAATTTCGATAGGTTTATAAACCTTTATATCACCTGATTTCGAGCTAGTTTTAGTCGTTGACACATCTTCTTCCTTTATAATTGCATGTGCTTGAGAGACACAATTGTCGCATATATGCCCAGAAACCCCAGCAATCAGAACCCCAACTTCATTTCTTGGTCGTCCACAAAATGAACATCCACTATCTTTCTTTGCCATATCTTTCATTGAAAAAAAGCCACTCTTCTAAACGAAGAATGGTCTTTTTTTGTTTCTTTTTACAAATGTAATTTATTTTGGATTGCGAATCAAAACTTCGTCAACCATACCGTATTCTTTTGCCTCTTCTGAGGTCATCCAATAATCACGGTCTGAATCGCCCCAAACTTTATCATAAGTCTGTTTTGAGTGATGAGCAATAATATCGTACAATTCTTTTTTTAATTTTTGAATCTCTCTTGCGGTAATTTCGATGTCAGAAGCTTGACCTTGCGCTCCACCAAGAGGTTGGTGAATCATAACACGTGAATGTTTCAAAGCTGAACGTTTTCCGTCTGCTCCAGCACACAGTAAAACTGCACCCATTGAAGCTGCCATTCCGGTACAAATCGTTGCAACATCTGGCTTGATATATTGCATCGTATCGTAAATTCCTAATCCAGCATAAACACCGCCCCCTGGAGAGTTTAAATAAATTTGAATATCCTTGTTTGGATCCGCCGATTCCAAGAAAAGTAATTGAGCGTTGATAATATTTGCAACATTATCATTGATTCCAGTTCCAAGAAAGATAATTCTATCCATCATCAAACGTGAAAAAACATCCATCAGAGACATGTTTAATTGACGCTCTTCAATGATGTAAGGGGTCATAGAATTCACTGAAGAATCAATGTAAGAAGATACATGTGTGCTATTCAAGCCTAAATGCTTGGTTGCATATTTTTTAAATTCGTTTCCGTCGAACATATTTTTGTTTTTTGTTTATAATTGTTAAAGTTAATAATATGATTTAAAAATTCAATAAATCACTCATTCAAATCAATGCCCTTTTGCAGCTAAATATCTTTCAGCATCTAATGCCGCAATACAGCCCGTTCCAGCCGCTGTAATTGCCTGACGATATGATTTATCAGCAGCATCACCAG
>Ga0105045_10002096_pt1 | contig 16698 bp, 16 predicted proteins | sample MAT02_FD_78089 | JGI IMG/M metagenome (GOLD analysis project Ga0105045, IMG submission 78089) | Freshwater microbial communities from Lake Fryxell liftoff mats and glacier meltwater in Antarctica - MAT-02 (megahit assembly) | ecosystem: Environmental > Aquatic > Freshwater > Ice > Liftoff... | reverse complement strand
GCTTTTGTCTCGCCGGAGGTGCGCGAAAAGCGCCCCTCCGGCTCGGCTGATGGGGGCATCCTGCCCCCAAACCCCCAGAGAGTATTTGTGAAAAGAGCAAGGGAATTTGCTCTTTTTTTTTAAATACTCCCGCGCGGAGCGATCCACCGCGCCGTGGCGCGGTGCAGGATTGGCTTGCCGCGGCACGCGTCTCCGCTTGGTCAAAGGTGGCTCTGGGCAGAGCGGATTGATGCCTCGGCCATGCTGGCCCGCTGGTCGAGGGCGGTACTGACGTGCAGACTTGCCGCGGTCTGGCCGAAGGCAGCTGCGGCATCCAGGCCTGCGCCCCGGGCCCATTCGGCGGCCATAGCGCCGATGAAGGCATCGCCCGCGCCATGGCTGGAGACCGCGATGACGCGGGGCGCGGGTTGCAAGGTAAGCAGCCCAAGATGCGCGATGACCAGCCCCTGCGCGCCCAGCGTCACAATCACCGCTTGCGGACCCAGCGTTGCCAGATCCTTGGCCGCGCAGGTTGCATCAATACCCGCTTCGGGGCGATGAAGGAGATCAGCAGCCTCGCCCCGGTTGACCACAAGCACATCGGTCAGGCGTAGCAGATCGGCGCTGACCGGCCGGGCAGGGGCAGCGTTCAGGATAGTGCGGACGCCTGCCTCCCGCGCCCGGCGGGCGAGGGTCAGATTCGCTTCTTCGGCAATCTCGCTTTGCAGCAGCAGGACGGCGCAGTCCTTGGGAAACTGCACCGCTTCAGCCCGCAAGAGGAGGTTCGCGCCCGAGACGATCACCGCCCCGTAATCCCCCCCGGGCAACGAGATGGCCACCGACATGCCCGAAGGCCCGGGGTGCGTTTGCACCCCCGATCGTCGCACGCCTGCGCCATCAAGCGCCTGGCGCAAGGTCACTGCCAGATCATCGGACCCGACCGCTCCGGCCATATGCACCTCGGCCCCGGCACGGGCGGCGGCGGCAGCCTGGTTGCCGCCCTTGCCGCCGAAAACATAGCGAACGCCGGTTCCGGTCAGGGTCTGGTCAATACGCGGAAGCGCGGGGGCCTCGACGATCACGTCATGATGCAGGGAACCCGCGCAAAGAACGACGGGTCTAGAAGACATCTGGGCGGCTTGGTCTGGGGTGGGCAAGGCTGGTCTGGGACATGGGCTTGGGCGCCTTGGGCTACACTCGGGTACGATGGTAGACGATGGTATGCATCTGACAAGGGCCTGCGCATCGCTGGCTTGCGTCGAGCCTAGGCACCCAGCAGCGCGGCCATGACAATCGTGGTAGCGGCGGCGGCATCCTGACGGCTTTGGGCCGCGGCAAGGGCTGGGTCATCAGCCAGCTGCCTTGCCAGATCCAGCAGCCGGTCGGTCAGCCGGATGTTGGCTCGCGCTTCGGCGACCGGATCGATGCCGGACAGGTCGGGAAAAGTGTCGAAGTAGATCACCCCCGCATAGCCTGCCCGCGCCATGGCCACCAGAACCTCGACCGTCTGGACCGGATGCACGCTGCCCGCGATCAACCCGTCATCGCGCTTGCCGTAGCCATCGTTCAGATGCAGCCCGAGGATGCGGCTTTTGCGGGCGGCCAGCATGGCAGCCTTGGCGGGCATCTCGCCAGCATAAAGCATATGGGCAAAATCCAGCGTGACCCCTGTGTTCGGCCGCGCCACTTCGTCCAGTGCCAGAAGGGTTGTCGCCATGTCGGGCATAAGCGCATGGGCCCTGGGTTCGTTCGGCTTGTATTCGACGGCGATGTCGATGCCGGGGTTATGGTCGGCCACCTCGACAATCGCGGCAATGGTGTCGTCCCACATCCGCGCGTAATCGGCCTGAAAGCTGTAGTCGAACCCGTCCTGACCCATCCACAACGTCATCTGGCTGCCGCCCATCGCAGCGCAGGCGTCGATCCCACGCTTGGTTAGGTCAATCGCCGCGCGACGGGTGGCCGGGTCGGGGTGGGTGAAGGCGCCCAGTCTGAAACCCTCTTCGGTGTAATAGCGCATCGCAAGGCCGCTCAGCAGCATGCCCTCATCGGCCAGCAGGCGCGACAGCTCACCCGCGTCATATGCGGCGAAATGGTCGGGATAGTTGAGGTCGGCCGCAGACAGCCCGCCCACCTTTCCCGCGCCTGCGATCATGTCGGCCACGCTGCCGCCCTTGACCTTGAAGGCATTCAGCCGCGCGGCATAGCGGGGGCGGTTCGACAATGTCATGGCACCTCAGGCAGGGTTAAACAGGTCGGGGCGGTCCCGTTCCAGCGGTTCCAGATAGGTGACCAGCTGGCGCAGATGCGCCTGCACCGCAGCCCGCGCCGCGAGGGGATCGCGGGCCTCCAATGCGGCAAGAATAAACTGATGTTCGGCCAGCGTCGCCTGCACGCGGCCCGGCACCGGCAGGATCAGCTGACGGGCGCGGTTCACATGCAGCCAGGCGGTTTCCGACACCTGCGCCAGCCGGGGAAAGCCGGTGAAGGACAGAAGGAGTTCGTGCAGCGCCGCGTCCATCGCGTAAAAGCCGGGAATATCGCCATCGGCCACCAGCGCCGCCTGCACCGTCAGGTTCCGGCGGAGGAGTTGCACCTGCTCATCCGTGATGATCGCTGCCACCCGTTCAATGGCAGCCACCTCGATCGCCTCGCGCAGGAAGGCGCCCTCGCGGATCTCCTGCATCGAAAAGCGGGCGACAAAGGTGCCGGCCTGCGGAACCACGTCGACCAGCCCCTCAGCCTGCAACCGTGCCACGGCATCGGCCACCGGGCTGCGGCTGACGCCCAGGGCGTCACAGATCTCGGGCTTGCGCAGGATCTCGCCCGGGCGGTATGCTAGGGATAGGATGGCGTGGCGCAGGGTCTGGTAGACGCGCTGGCCAAGCGACCCGGAAAACGCCGACAACGGGCGCATACGGGTGGTTTCCGATGGCTCTTGTTTGGTGGGGGCGGCTGGTTGTAACATGCTAACATGTTAGGCGACTGCGCCGCGCTGTCAAGGAAGGGGCTGCCATGGCTGATGGGGTGATCCGGCTGCACGAGGCCGACAACGTTGTGATCGCCCTGCAGGACCTTCCCGCTGGCAGTGCGGCGGCCGGGGTGACCACCCCGCTGCCCGGGGCCGTGCCGCGTGGCCACAAGATCGCAGTCCGGCAGATTGCCATGGGCGAAAAGGTCATCCGCTACGGCCAGATCATCGGTCAGGCAACAGCCGATATCCCTGCGGGAGCACATATCCACAGTCACAACCTCGGGATGGGGCCCCATTCCAGCGACTATGCGATCGGCGCGGAATGCCGCCCCCTGCCGCCGCTGGAGCCGCGAAACTTCATGGGCTTTCACCGTGCCGACGGGTCGCTGGGGACGCGGAACTATCTGGGAATCCTGACCTCCGTAAACTGCTCCGGCTCTGTCGCCCGCTTCATCGCCGAAGCGGCCGACAAGGACCCGGAGATCCTTGCCATCCCCGGCCTTGATGGGATCGTACCCATCGTCCATTCCACCGGCTGCGGCATGTCGGGGGTGAACGAGGGCTATCAGACCCTGATGCGCACGCTGAAAGGCTATGCGCGCAACCCGAACTTTGGCGGTATCCTTCTGGTGGGATTGGGTTGCGAGGTGATGCAGGTGCCTGACCTTGTGGGCCAGGGCCGCCTGCGTCCGGACGGCAATTTCCGCTACATGACCATTCAGGGCGAAGGCGGTACCCGGGCCACCATCGACCGCGCGCTGAAGGTGCTGCGCGAGATGGCCAGGGTCGCGGGTCAAGCCGTGCGCGCGCCCGCGCCGGTGTCAAAGCTGATGGTCGGCCTGCAGTGCGGCGGGTCGGACGGCTATTCCGGCATCACTGCCAACCCGGCACTTGGCCACGCAAGCGACCTTCTGGTGCGGATGGGCGGCACGACTATCCTTTCCGAAACGCCCGAAATTTACGGGGCCGAGCACCTGCTGACCCGCCGCGCCGTCAGCGCAGAAGTGGGCGAGCGCTTGCTGGACCGCATCCGCTGGTGGGAAGGCTACACCGCCCGCAACGAAGGCGAGATGGACAACAACCCCTCTCCCGGCAACAAGCGGGGCGGGCTGACAACGATCCTGGAAAAATCGCTGGGGGCCGTCGCCAAGGGCGGCACCGCCCCGCTGGCCGGGGTCTACAAGTTCGCGGAACCAATCACCGCGCCCGGGTTCGTGTACATGGACAGCCCCGGCTATGATCCCTGTTCGGTCACCGGGCAGATTGCCAGCGGCGCGACGCTGATCGTGTTCACCACCGGTCGCGGGTCGGTGTCGGGATACAAGCCCTCGCCTTGCATCAAGCTGGCCACCAATTCCGAAATGTATGGCCGGATGAAAGAGGACATGGATATAAACTGCGGCGATATCCTTGATGGCGTATCGATTGCCGCGAAGGGCGAGGAAATTCTGGACAAGATCATCGCCGTGGCCAGCGGACAGCAGACCCTGTCCGAGGAATTGGGTTTTGGCGGCGCGGAGTTCGTGCCGTGGCAGATCGGGGCGGTGATGTGAGACCGCCCTACCGCTGGCCGGACCCGGACCGCGACTATCTGAATGGTGATTTCATCCCCGGAGCGGCGGACTATCCGGCCAGCTGGGCGGCAAAGGCAGTGGCGTTCCGGGCTGCGCTTGGCAACCGCGTTGAAGAGGGCATCTCTTACGGCCCCGGCGCGCGGCAGCGGCTGGACCTGTTCCTGCCCGAAGGTCCTGTGCGCGGGACGGTGGTCTTCGTGCATGGTGGCTACTGGAAGGCCTTTGACCGCAGCCTGTGGTCGCACCTTGCCGCCGGGCCGCTGGCACGGGGGTTCCGGGTGGTGATGCCGTCCTACACCCTTGCCCCAGAAGCGCGGATCGCCGCGATGACAGTTGAAATCGCCACAGTTTGCCGCTGGGCGACGGACCTGGGATCGGTCGTGGTGACGGGGCATTCCGCCGGGGGGCATCTGGCGGCGCGGATGGGCTGCGCGGATCAACGCGTGGACGTCCGGCGGGTTGTGCCGATTTCCCCCCTTACGGAACTGGGGCCACTGCGGGCCACCAGCATGAATGCGGTCCTTGGCATCGACGAAGCCGAAGCTGCTTCAGAAAGCCCCGCGCGTATGGCCTTGGGGGCAGGGGTGGCGGCGCATGTCTGGGTGGGCGCGGCCGAGCGGCCTGCCTTCCTGTGGCAGGCCAGCGTTCTGGCGGAAGAATGGTCTTGCCCCTGGACAGCTGACCTCGGGAGGCACCATTTCGACGTCATTGACGCGCTGGAAGACCCCGCGTCCCGCCTGTGCGAGGTTTTGCTGGGCGGGCTGTGATACCCGCCCCTGCCGCTGGTCAGATCAGCATTGCGTCTTCCGCACGGCGGGCCTCAGCCTCACGCGCGGCCTCTACCCGGGCGCGGCGGCGGCGGTTCACCTCGTACAATACCGCAAGCACAAGGGTCACAACAATCAACAGGAAGGCCAGCGCGTTGATCGTGGGCGTGATGCCGGATCTGACCTTGGAGAAGACATAGACCGTCAGCGTATCCGCCCCGCCCCGCGTGAACTGGGTCACGTTGAAGTTCTCGATCGACTGGAAGAAAGCCACAGCCCCGCCAGCACCGATGGCAGGATAAAGATGCGGCAGCAGGATACGGCGCAAGACCTGGGCATGGCTGGCGCCAAGATCCAGCGCCGCCTCCTCCAGCCCCGCATCAAAGCTTTGCAGCCGGGCCAGTACCAAGAGCATCACCATGGCCGAGATATAGCTGACCTGACCCAGAACGCTCAGATGCAGGCCGGGGATGAAGGGCCAGGGCTTGCCCTCCGGGCCGAACAGTGCCCCGCCCAGCTTTGTCCACATGATCATGGTCGAGATGCCGATGACCACGCCGGGGATCAGTATGGTCGAGATCATCATCCCGTAAAGCACAGTCCGGAAGCGCCCTGAAACCGAGTTGATAAGGATCGCACTGGCTGTGCCGACGACGATCGAAATGATTGCAACGGCCGCGGCAACCCAAAGCGTATTGACAAAGGCGACCATCATCCGCTGGTCCGAGATCATCTCGGTGAACCACATCGTGGTCCAGCCTTTCCAGGGCACGATGGACGGCAGTTTGCTCTCGTTGAATGCAGCACCGGACATCACGATCAATGGCAGCAGCAGATAGACGACAAACAGCACCATGTAGAAATGGGCCAGGTTCTGGCGGAACTTGTGCATACCCCTGCCCCCCTATTTCGCGATGTCGGACAGCTTTACCCTGAACAGCCACATCGCGATGGTCACGAAGACGGTGCAGAGGAGAAGCAGGATGAAGGCATAGGCGGACGCGGTATTCCAGTCGAGCGCATCCTTGAACCACTGGTCGATGGTCTGGGTGAACCATTGCGAAGTGGTGGACCCAAGGATTGACGGCACCAGAAGGGATCCGGCAGAAAGCATGAACACGATGACCGAACCGCTGGCAATCCCGGGCTTGGAATGCGGCAACACGATGCGCCAGTGGATTTTCCACCACGGCGCGCCAAGGTCTTCGGCGGCCTCGATCTGATTGGTGTCAAGCGACTGAACCGCGTTGTAGATCGGGAACAGCATGAACAGGACATAGGTATAGATCAGCCCGACCACGACGCCCATGTAGCCCATGTTGGTCCAGCGGATCGGGTCCTCGATCAGCCCGACCCCCAGCAGCAGCGCATTGAGCGGCCCCTTGAAGGCCAGGATTATCCACCAGGCAAAGGCGCGCAGCACCTCGGACACCCAAAGCGGGATGAACAGCAGCAAGATCAACGTCGGCAGGGATTTCGGGTTGACGATCTTGGCCATGTAATAGGCCAAGGGATAGGCCATCAGGAAGCATATGACCGTTACCAGGATCGAATACAGGATCGTCAGCCCGAAGGTATAGACATGGACCGGAATCGAGAAACTGATGCCGAACAGGCTTTTCTCGACATTGCCGTCGAAGACCTTGAGGTAGTTGTTGAAACTGTAGGTGTCGCGCGGTCCGCCCACGTCGACCACCGGCAGATAGGGGCGGAAGCTTTGCTCAAAAAGCGTGATGTTCGGCACGATGACCAGCATCACCAGCCAGAAGGCCACCAGCAGGCAGATCGCCAACGTCAGCCCCGTGCCATAGCGGCGCAGCATGTCCTGCATGGCGTCAGGCCCTCACATTCGCGTCGGGCAGGATCGAGGCGCGGGCCGGGTCGAAGGACATGTACATCCGCGCGCCCCTGTCCGGCACCGTGGCCGACCCGTCATTGCGCAGTTCCGAGGTCAGCGCAGCCCCGGTGTCGCTGGTGGCGTGGACGGTGATGAAGTTCCCCTCGAACGACACATCGCCCACCGTCACCGGTACCGCATTCTCGCCACCCCCGGTGGGGAGAAGTGCTGTATGTTCGGGCCGGACATAAAGCTTGGCCATCTTCTGCGTGCCAATGTCGCCCAGCCGGGCGCGGAAGGTGCCGTGGGGGGTGGCAAAGCTGGCCATGCCTGCGGCGGCATGCTGCACTTCGCCCATGAAGATATTGTTTTCGCCCACGAAACTGGCAACAAAGCCGTTTACCGGGTTGTTGTAGATCTCGCGCGGATCGGCGATCTGCTGGATGCGGCCCTGGCTCATCACGCCGACACGGTCGGACATCGCCAGCGCCTCGCCCTGGTCGTGGGTGATGTAGATGAAGGTGACGCCGGTCCGCTTCTGGATGGCGCGCAACTCGGCCCGCATGCGCTGGCGCAGCTTCAGGTCCAGCGCCGACAGGGGTTCGTCCAGCAGCATCACTTGCGGTTCCACTGCCAGCGCGCGTGCAATTGCCACGCGCTGTTTCTGGCCGCCCGAAAGCTGGCTGACGTATTTGTCACCAGCCCCGGGCAGATCGACCAGCGTCAGCAATTCCTCGGCCTTGGCGCGCCGGGTGGCCTTGTCGACGCCCCGCACCTCCAGCCCAAAAGAGATATTCTCCCAGATCGCCATCAGCGGGAACAAGGCAAGGTTCTGGAAGATCAGCGCGGTGGGCCGCTGGTTCGGGCGCTGGCCCTTCACATCCGCCCCGCCGATGCGGATTGTGCCCTGTGTGGGTTCGATGAAGCCCGAGACCATGCGCAGGATCGTCGTCTTGCCGCAGCCCGAGGGGCCAAGGAACGAGAAGAACTCGCCCGGTCTGATCGACACATTGGCATTGTCGACGGCGCGGAAGGTGCCAAAGTCGCAACAGACATTTTCTAGGTCAATTCCGGCGCTCATGCCGCGTGGTCCCCCTGATGGTGTGTCGTCTTTTTATTTGGTTTGTCGTCTATTTATCGCTGCAGGCTAACAGGCAGCCCGGCCCATTCAATGGGTATCGCCAGATGGGGCCTGCGTTTGGGTCCAGAGCGACATGCCCGCGCATAAAACAGGCACGCCGGGCCCTTTCGGGCCCGGCGTGCTGCTCAGGCGTGGCGCACTCAGGACGCCTTGTATTTGTCGGCGTATTCGGTCCGCTTGGCGATGAATTCGGCCGACTGGTCGGGCCACCACCACAGTTTTGCCAGAGCTTCGTCGTTGAAGGTGCCGTTGTAGTACGCGGAAACGTCGGGGTTCAGCAGTTCGGCTGCGCCCTTGCCAACCGGGTTGGACGAGAAGGCCGAAGCCCAGCCCGCAGCGCCTTCGGCGGTCGAGACGAACTTGACAAACTCATGCGCCTCGTCGGTGTTGGTGGCATTCTTCATCATGACAAAGCCCTGATGCCAGGCGAAGGCACCTTCGACCGGGGCAAGATAGGCGAAGCCGTCGTTCCGCAGGTTGAACCCTGTCGAATCCCAGCAAAGGCCGACCGTGGCGCCGTTGGCCACAAAGCCAGCGTTGGCTTCGTTCTCGCCCGACCACCACTGGACGACGTTGCCCTTGGCCTTCACAGCCTCGGCCAGCGCAATGTCCCACACCTCGACCATGGCGCCCATGTCGGTGTAGCCGTCGATCCACGGGCGCGGCAACTTGCCGGTCGCGTCCAGCCAGCGGCCCATTGCGGCAAGGGCCGAATGCGGGCGCATGACCGACATGTTTTCCGGGTTGAACAGATCGCCCAGCGACGGCGGCGAGGATACCTTGGCCTCGGCGCTGTTCACGACCAGCGACTCGGTGCCCCAGTTCGATGGCACATAGTACAGCGCGCCATCAGCGCGGCTGCGCTCGCCCGCCGACCCATCGGCAAGTCCGGGCAGATAGTTGTCCATTGCCAGCTTGGATTCATCAAACGGCTGCAGCAGCCCGTTGGAGTTCCAGCCGCCCCAGCGGTCGATCGTCGGCTCGATGATGTCGATGCCGCCGGCTTCCAGCGCAACCTTGGCTTCGGCGAACATGGTGTCCTGATCGGGCAGTTCCTTGAAGTTCACCTTGATGCCGGTCGCGGCTTCGAACGCCGGGAACACGGATTCGGTCAGCGCGGGATAGCCCGCCCAGCCCACGAAGTTGACTTCGCCCGACGAGGCCAAGGCCTTGGACGAGATGATTGCCGGAGCGGCAAGGATGCCTGCACCGGCAGCAGAGCCTTGCAGGAACCGGCGGCGGTTGAAGGCAGATGTGGATTTTTTCACGATGGTCTCCCTGGTTTCAAAGGTCAGAGGCTCGGGTTGTCCCCGGTTGTTCTGGTTTGGGCACGCAGAAGGCGCACTTCGTATTTCCGGCTAATCCAGCCCCGTAACAGGGACGTGTCAACCAGACGAAGCAGCGCTTGCAGGAGCGACTTTAGTCTGTATTCCGGGGCCTCTGTCAACGAAGCAATGCACGCATACAACCCAAGGGTGGCCGGAGCGTCATTTGCGCTGTTTTTCGGTGCGTTTGTGCCCTTTCGCAGGGGGGCCTGAGGACAAGAAAGGCCCGGGCGATTCGCCCGCCTTCAACCCGAGGCAGGGCCGGCGGGAGGCCCCACATCCGCTTGGGCCACCGATACCGTCTTGACCACCACATGAACCGCCACGCCGGGCGCAAGACCCATCGCCCGGGCCGACCGGCGCGTGACCCGGGCCAGGATATGCTCGCCCCCCAGATCCAGCCTGACCAGCGTGCCCGGCCCCTGCCCGTCATGCAGGTCCGTCACGGATGCGGGCAGGATGTTCAATGCGGAAAGCCCCTCGGGCCGGGCACGCGACAAGATCACGTCTTGCGCGGCGATGCGGATGCGGACGCTTTGGCCCGGCTGCCCGGCACAGCGCGGCAACCAGACAGGCCCGGCCGACGTGTCCAGCCGGGTCAGCCCGTCATCTTCATGTGCGGCGATGCAGGCGGTCAGGATCGCGCCCGCATCGCGCAAGCCCAGAAGCGGCGCGGTGCCGGGATCCGACAGGACCTGCGCGGCCGGGCCGAAAGCGGCCAGCCGCCCGGCCTCGATCACCGCAATGGTGGTGGCCAGACGCGCCACTTCGGACAGCGAGTGGCTGACATACAGGATCGGCAGGCCCGTCTCATCCCGCAGCGCTTCGATGTAGGGCAGGACCTCGGCCTTGCGCGCCTCGTCCAGCGCGGCAAGCGGTTCGTCCATCAGCAGAAGCTGCGGGTCCGAAAGCAGCGCCCGGCCAAGGGCGACGCGCTGCTTTTCACCGCCGGAAAGGGTGGCCGGATGGCGCGGCAGCAAGGCCGAAAGCCCAAGTAGATCGACAATCCGGTCAAACCCCTCGGCACGCCGCCGCCGAATGCGGGCGGCATAGGTCAGGTTCGCCTGAACACTCATATGCGGGAAAAGCCGCGCGTCCTGAAACACATAGCCGACCCGGCGGCGGTGCGGCGCCAGGTTGTGCAGCGCTGCGCCGTCCAGCACAATCTCGGCCCGGTCCGGCCGCAGCAGACCCGCGACCGCGTTGATCACCGTGGTCTTGCCCGACCCCGACTGGCCAAACAGGCACGTCACCCCCGGCGGCGCATCAAAGGCCAGGTCCAGATGGAACCCGGGAAAGCGGTGGGCAAGGCGAAGCGACAGGCTCATCCCCCCGACACCCTCCCGGACACCCTCGACGACGCACGCAGGGAAAGCCATTCCGACAGGATCAGCGCGCCCATCGCCAGTCCGATCGAGATCAGCACAAGCCGAAACGCCGACTGATCGCCCCCCGGCACCTGTAGAAATGCATAGATCGCCGAGGGCAGGGTCTGAGTCTGCCCCGGAATGTTCGCCACAAACGTTATGGTGGCACCGAACTCTCCCATCGCCTTGGCGAAGGCAAGGATTGCGCCGGCGATGACTCCGGGCAGGATCAGCGGTAAAGTCACCGTCAGGAACACCACGGGTCGAGACGCCCCAAGTGTGGAAGCCGCCTCCTCCAACTTCGGGTCTACCGCCTCGACGCCCAGCCGGATGGCGCGAACCATCAGCGGAAAGGCCATGACGGCAGCGGCCAACGCGGCCCCGGTCCAGCGAAAGGCAAGTGTGATTCCGAACCAGTCGTACAGCAGCCCCCCCACCGGCCCTGTCCGCCCGAAGGTCAGCAGAAGAAGATACCCAGTGACCACCGGCGGCAAGATCAGCGGCAGGTGAATCAGCCCGTTCAGCAGAGTCTTGCCCGGAAAGGACCAGCGCGCCAGTGCCACGGCGGCAAGGATGCCCAACGGCAGGCTAAGCAGCGTAGCCCAGAACGAGACCTGCAAAGACAGGGCCACCGCCTGCCATTCGTCCGGGGAAAGCCAATCGGTCACGGGCCCCCCGGCGGCAGGAAGCCCTGCGCCTTGAACACCTTGCGTGCTTCGGGGCTGGACAGATAGGTCAGAAATACCTCCGCCACCGGGCTCATGCTGTCGGCGATGACGGCGGCGGGGTAAATGATCCGGCGGTGGCTGTCTTCGGGGAAAACGGCGATCAAGCTGACAGCGGGTTCGGCCAGCGCATCCGAGGCATAGACGATGCCCAGCGGTGCCTCGCCCAAGGCCACCAGTTGCAAGGCAGCCCGGACGTTTTCCGACTGTGCGACGCTGCCCTTGACGCTGTCCCACAGGCCAAGGCTGGTCAACGCATCGCGGCCGTATTGTCCGGCGGGCACACTGTCGACCATCGCCATCGACAGTTTGCCCCCGTCCAGAAGGACGGTCAGGTCGGTCGCCCCGTCCAGCGCCAGCGGCGCTTTGTCGCCATGTGCCACAAGAACCAGACGGTTGCCCAGAAGGTCTTCCCGCGTGCCATCGCGGATCAGACCCTCTTGTTCAACCGCATCCATCCATTCTGGCGACGCGGACAGAAACACATCAACCGGGGCCGCCGCGATGATCTGCTTGGCCAGCGCCGGGCTGCCGCCATATGACAGCGTGGCGGAATGGCCCGTTTCGGCCTGCCAGGCGGCAGCGATTTCATCCAGCGCAGTTTTCAGACTAGCCGCAGCAAACACCGTAACCTCGGCCGCGCGGGCGGGGAAAGATACCAAAAGGGCCAGCAAGGCCAGACGCAAAACGGGCATGGCTACCTCAATATGCCTCGCCAAACATATCGTTGACGGGCCATGCCCTTGGCAAGCGCTATTTCTGACCGGACATATCGGAAAGCATGGCCGCGATCGTTGCGATATCGGGCGCGCAGGCGGTTGTGGTGGCGGATACCATCGAGCGGTAGGCCTGCAGCACCGTTGCACCCGCCTCGGTCAGGCTGGCTCCACCTCCACCCGCCCCGCCCCGCGCACTGGTGACCAGGGGCGTACGAAAAGCGGCGTTCATCTCCTCCACCAGGCCCCAGGCGCGCTTGTAGCTCATCCCCATCGCACGGCCTGCGGCGGAAATCGACCCGGTGTCTCGGATACGGGCCAGAAGTTCGGCCTTGCCGGGGCCAAAGACCAGCCGATCCCCGAACAACAGACGCAAGCGCAGGGTGGCGTGGCCTTCCATGCCGGCAGGATTGTCGAGACCGCGACGGATGGCAAGCCTGCGCGGCGCGGGTTCATGCTCATGGTGGTCCCCAGCGTGTCGATATTCCCGCAAATGGCCGTCCTCGCGGGGCTGATCGAGCTTGTCCGCGTCCCGGGCATCGTCAACAAGCGTTGCGCGGTGGTCATGCCTTGTGTGATCTTCACCCTGCCGATTGCGGGTTTCCATTGCCTCTGTGGCCGCCCACCCGCATCCCTTCGATGCTAACGGTCGGCCGAAAACCTGATATCAGGCGCCAGACAGGCGCAGCAAAGGAGGCTACCCATGACGATCCGCGTCACCGTGTGGGGCGAAAACATCCACGAGCAGAAGAACAAGGTCGTGGCTCAGGTTTACCCCAAGACCATGCATGGCACGATCGCCGAAGCCCTGAACCGCGAGAACGGCATCACCGCCTCTTCCGTCACCCTGCAAGACCCCGACCATGGGATGACCCCGGCCAAAATCGCGCAAACCGATGTGCTGATCTGGTGGGGCCACGCCGCCCATGGCGAGGTCAAGGAAGAAGTGGTCGACCGGGTCTGCAATGCGGTCTGGGGCGGCATGGGGGCGATCTTTCTTCACTCTGCCCATTTTGCCAAACCTTTCAAGCGACTCATGGGCGCACCCTGTAATCTTACCTGGCGTGAGGCAGGAGAAAGGGAACGGCTCTGGGTCACTTCGCCCCAACATCCAATCGCCCGCGGCATCCCCGATCATTTCGAACTGGAAAACGAAGAGATGTACGGCGAACCCTTCGGCGTGCCCGAACCTCTGGAAACGATCTTCATCAGCTGGTTTGCCGGCGGCGAAGTGTTCCGGTCCGGCCTGACCTACAAACGCGGCGCGGGAAAAATCTTCTACTTCCGCCCGGGGCATGAAACCTACCCGACCTATCACCAGCCGCTGGTGCAGCGCGTGATCAGCAATGCCGTCCGCTGGGCGCACAACCCGGAAGCGAGGATCGCAGACCCCAACGCTGCGCCGAATACGCCCGTTGGCAGGGCCCTTGAACAGATCGAGGAACGCGGCCCCCGTCTGCACCACGATGGCGAGGCCGGGTACCGCTGATGCAGACGATCCGCCTTCTCATCCTTGGCACTGGCGGCATGGCAAAAAACCATGCCACGGGTTTCGCAGCCATCCCCGGTGTCAGCATCGTCGCCGGTGTCGACACAAGGCCCGACGGGCTTGCCGCCTTCCAGCAGGCGCATGACATTCCCCACGGCTTTCCCTCGGTGCAGGCAGCTCTGGCGTGGGGCGAGTTCGACGCCGTGACGAACGTCACGCCCGACGCTGCCCATTACAGCACGACCCTGCCCTTCCTCACTGCCGGCAAGCATGTGCTGTGCGAAAAGCCGCTCGCGACCAATGCCGTCCATGCCGAGGATATGGCGACAATAGCCACCCGATCCGGCGTCGTGAACATGGTCAATCTCAGTTACCGCAACGTGCCCGCCCTGCAACAGGCAGCGCAGCTGGTCCGCGAGGGCGCGATCGGCACCATCCGCCATTTCGAGGCGTCCTATCTGCAAAGCTGGCTGACCCAGCCGGCCTGGGGCCACTGGGACCGCGAGACGCAGTGGCTTTGGCGCTTGTCCACCGCGCATGGCTCCAAAGGGGTTCTGGGCGACGTCGGCATCCATATTCTCGACTTCGCCACCTTCGTTGCGGGGATGGATGCGGTCCAGGTGTCCTGCCTGCTGCAGACCTTCGAAAAGGCGCCACAGGGCAAGATTGGCGACTATGTGCTGGATGCCAATGACAGCGCCACCCTGCAACTGCGGCTTGCCAATGGCGCGCTTGGCACGGTTGCAGCCACCCGCTTCGCGACCGGCCACCTCAACGATTTGCGCCTGCGCCTCTACGGCCAGACCGGCGGGCTGGAAGTTACCTTTGAAAAGGCCGTCAGCCGCCTGCGCGCCTGTCTGGGTGGCAATGTACAAACGGCGGCCTGGCTAGACATCGACTGCCCCCCCGTCCCCACGATCTACCAGCGATTCATCGCCGCCGTCCGCGGCGAGGTTGCCGCCGAACCCGACTTCGCCCGCGGAGCCACCCTGCAACGCCTGCTTGACCGGGCAGAAGTCTCGGCCGGCGAGGGTGGGCGCCTTCTGTCCGTCTGATACTCAGCCCCAGACAGACACCGCTCCCGAATGCGCAAACGCGGTTTCCCGGCTTCGCGCACAGACCGCAAAGCCGAGGTGGGCGCCGGGCCAGTCCCTCGCGCACTCCGGACCCCGGAATGCAAGTGCATTTGCTCTTTCCACAAATACTCTCAGGGGGTCCGGGGGCAGAATGCCCCCGGCGTCCTAGCCGGTTGGCGCGCCCCTTTGCGCGCCGAAGGCGAGACAAGGAGTCTTTGCGCGGAACGCGCTCGATTCACCAGTGCACCGGTCTGGAAAACAGCTTCAGCCGATCAGTGTTTTTACCCTGTCCGTGAAGTCCTCACCGCGCTTTTCGAAGTTCGGATACTGGTCAAAGCTTGCCGCCGCCGGGGCCAGAAGCACCACGTCACCTGCCTCTGCCTCTGCGGCGGCACAGGAAACAGCCTGGTCCATCGTTTCGCAGATCTCATGCGGGGTGTCACCAAGTTGCAATGCGAAATCGCGGGCGGAATGGCCAATCAGATAGGCCTTCACGACCGACGACAGGACAGGTTTCAGCGCAGCAATCCCGCCCTCTTTTCCAAGCCCGCCCGCAATCCAGCGAATCTTCGGAAAGGCTTGCAGGGCCCGGGCCGCGCTGTCCACATTCGTGGCCTTCGAATCGTTCACAAAACGCACACCGTCGCGCTCGCCCACCAACTGGCTGCGGTGTGGCAAGCCCGCAAAGCTGTGCAGCGCGCCCTCGATCAGCTTCGGCGCGAGACCCAGCGACCGGCAGGCCGCATAGGCCGCGCAGGCGTTCTGGTGGTTGTGCGCCCCGGGCAGGCCCTTGACCGCGCGCAGGTCGACCGACGCCACCTGCTTGCCCCGCCGCCATTCGGCCAGAAAGCCCTTGCGTGCAAAGACCGACCAGCCGAAGCCCTCCAGTTTCTGCCCCGATGAGACGCGGATAACCCGGTCATCCATCGGGCCTTGGGCGAGTTGCCCAGCCAGAAACCATCCCTCGACTTCATCGACGCCGATCACGGCCCGGTCCGGCCCGCCTTGGGTGAACAGTCGCGCCTTGGCCGTGAAATAGCCGCCCATGCCACCGTGCCGATCAAGATGGTCGGGCGACAGGTTGGTGAAAACCGCCACATCCGGGGTCAGCGCGCGCGCCAGTTCGGTCTGGTATGATGACAGCTCCAGTACAACCACCTCGCCATCCAGGGGCGGATCAATGGCAAGGACACCCGTCCCGATGTTCCCGGCCATCTGGGTCGGCCGCCCTGCCACTTGCAGGATGTGGTGGATCAGCGCCGTCGTGGTGGACTTGCCGTTCGATCCCGTTACGGCGACCACCTTCGGCGGGGTCTCCATCTCGGCCCATTCGGACGAGGCGGCGCTTTGGAAGAACAGCCCGATGTCGTTGTCGACCGGGATGCCGCCCTCAAGCGCGCTGGCGATGATCGGATGTGGGGCGGGGTACAGGTGCGCAATACCGGGCGAGGCGATCAGGACCGCCACGCCAGACAGCGCGGAAGTTCGGGTCAGATCGGTCAGGGTGAACCCCTCGGCCTCTGCCTTGGTTCGGGCTTCGGGGCTGTCGTCCCATAGCAGCGGCAGCGCGCCGCCGTCCAGAAGCGCGCGGGCGGTCGCAAGGCCGGATCGGCCAAGGCCGAGGACAGCGACCCTCTCTCCCTTGTAGCCTTTGACCGGGATCATGCGGTTTCTCCCTCTGGATGACTGCCTCAGGGATAGGCGAGGACACCGGAAAGGGAAAGGGGC